>Ga0207648_10001926_pt1 | contig 22688 bp, 18 predicted proteins | sample KBSMisM32_FD_184310 | JGI IMG/M metagenome (GOLD analysis project Ga0207648, IMG submission 184310) | Miscanthus rhizosphere microbial communities from Kellogg Biological Station, Michigan, USA - KBS Miscanthus M3-2 (SPAdes) (version 2) | ecosystem: Host-associated > Plants > Roots >...
GTCGTCCACGCCGTAGAACGCGATCCGCTTCGACTTCGGCGCATCCGAGTCCCAGGTGACGACGGGAATCCCCGCGTCGATGGCCTTGTTGATCGTCTCGGTGAGGAAGTCGCCGTTCAACATCGAAATCGCGATGCCGTCGACTTTCTGCGTGATCGCCGACTCGAGGATCTCCTTCTGCTTCAGCTGGTCGGCCGACGTCGGGCCGCTCCAGATGATGTCGACGTTGCCGTACTCCTTCGCCTGCCGTTCGGCGCCGACCTTCGCGTAGTTGAAGACGGGCAGGTCGATCGCCTTGGGGATGACCATGAACCGCAGGCGCTGCGGGGCGGCCGGGTTGGCGCGGTTCGAGCCGCCGCACGCGGACAGCGACAGGATCAGACACACCCCGAGCACGAGACTCTTACGCATCAGCGGCCTCCGTCTTCGTCACCGGTGGAGGAATCTTATCGGAGGTTCGTCCAGTCCGCTAAGATTGCGGCATCATGATCGGCGCATTGCTGCTGTCCGCGGCCCTGTTGCGGCACATGCCGCCTCCCGCCCCGCCACTCCGGCCGCACGCATACGGCGTCGCGATGGCCGCCTTCTCGCATCATCCCGCCGACGCCAATCATTACCGCAGCTTCATCACCTCGGTCGGTGGTCACGCATTCGACGTCAGCGGCGGCGGCGGCTTCAGCCTGTCGCCCGCGCTCGCCGTCGAAGGGGAGCTCGTCTACGGCGGCACCGTCTCGACGCCGCAGTTCACGTTCTTCGCGGAGCAGGCCCGCGACATCCTGCTCAACGGACTGGTGCGCTATCGCGCCGCGGCGATGCCGCGCGTCTCGCTGATCGGGGGCGGCGGGTACGCGTGGACGCGGACGTCAGAAGATCCGGTGCAGGACTCGCGGCCCGCCTTGTGGTGGCACGGCCTGACGTTGTCCGGCGGCATGGACGTCAGCATTGTCGACGCCCCTCACGCCGCGTTGGCGCCCTCCTTCCGCGTGCGATGGATCGACCGGCCCGACGCCGTGGACGGCGGGAACGGGCTCGGCGCCTTCACGTTCCAGGTCGGCGCGACCGTCATCGTTCGTTAGCGCCACTTCATCTGCCGGCGCGGTTGAACCAGTAGAGCAGGATGCCGTACCCCACGCCCGCGGGATCCGTCGTCTTTGCGGTCTGGAACGCCATGAACCGGCCGTCGGTGGAGACGACGGGGTTCGACGCCTTGCCGCCTTCGTAGTCGTTGAAGTGCGTGAGCCGCACGAAGTCCTTTCCCGTGCCGTCGAGCCTCAGCTTCCAGATGTCGATGTTGCCGGATCCGCGTACGCCGCCGAGCGTCTCGACCTGGCGGTCCGCCTCGACGCACGTGTACTGACCGTCGGGAAAGATGCCCTCGACCTCGTTGTAGGTGCCCGGCGCTTTCGAGAAGTTGGTGACCGCCTTCGTCTTCAGATCGATGCCCATGACCGAGGCGAGCCCCTTTGGCTCGTAACAGGTGAAGGTCAGCTTGCTGTCGTTGTCGTAGAAATCCTGCGCCTCGATCGTGCAGCTGCCGTCCGTGCTCTCGTAGACCACCGTCTTGTTGCGGAGCGCCGGCGTGCCGTTGTCGACCACGACGTCGGCGATCATGAGCCGCGACGCGCCCGACGGAATCTCGGGCACCTGCGCGTGTACCTGCGAGTAGGCCACCTTCATACTTTTCTTCGAGATCGCCATCCCCTCGCTCATGTGCTCGTTGAACTTGACCGGCTTCGACCCCCGCGCCCTCTCCAGGAACCACAGCTCGTTGTCGCGCGTCCGGCTGACGCGGATGTCTTCGAAGTGATCCGGCCCGATCAGGATGTAGTCGCCCGTGACCAGGTGCATGACGCGCAGGAACGCGGCCGCCGGCACGCCGCAGGTGAGGCAGCGGATGGCGCGCGTCTTCAGATCGATCGTCATCGCATCGCCGAAGCTCTTGGCCATGAACGCCACGCTCTGGCTGTCGGGCGAGATGTCGGCGCGCTCGCCGAACTGGGTGAGCGCTTCGATGTGCGCGGGCAGCCGATCGAGCTGGCTCCCGGCGAGGCGCTGCGCCGGGACGGCGCGGGACGTGGCCTGAAGAAGCACGAACACGAACGCGGCGGTTGCGGTCTTCATGGCGGGTAGTCTAACCTTCGAGCGCGCGCCGGGACCGCAAAGAGTAGCGCGCGCGAGAATCGCCGAGGAGGTAACGATGCGTGGGTTCGTGGTGGCGGCGTTGGCCCTGGCAGTCGTGATTCCGTCGCAGGGGGGGCAACCGTTGATCAAGGTCGACGTGTCGCTCGGCGACGTGTCGATCAACAAGGTCCCGCAGCTCGTCGCCGCGGACCAGGGCATCTACGCCAAGTACGGGCTCGACGTGCACCAGACCATTTCGGCCGGCGCCGCGCGGGCCGCGGCCGCATCAGGCGTGGTCGTCCCCGAGAGTTACGTGAAGCGCGAGACCGGCGGGGAAGCGCCGATTCAGGTCGGCGGCGGATCGCCCATGATCCACGGCTTCGTCGTCAGCGGCCGCCCCGCCCGCGTCATCGTCCTCACCCAGGAGCCGATGGCGATGGATCACGTGATCGCGAAGCCGGGCATCGGCGGCATTCCGGACTTGAAAGGAAAGCGGCTTGGATTCTCTGGCGTCGGCGCGGTGACACACTTCAGCGCGCTCGCGCTCGCCGGGAAACTCGGCTGGACGCCCGAGCGCGACATTACGCTCGTCGCCGGATCCGCGACGCTCGATGCGCTGAAGCAGGACAAGGTCGACGCGATCCTCGGCAGCGCGATGGTGATCGCGCTGGCGCAGGGTGCAGGATTCAAGGATGTCGGCGACCTGACGACCTACAAGATTCCAATGGCCGGCTCCGGCGTCATGGTCGACAAGGCGTTCCTGGCGGCCAACCGCGACACCGTGCTGCGCTTTCTGAAGGCCGACATCGAGGCGACCGCGCTGATGCAGAAGGATCGCCGCGTGTTCAACGCGGCGCTGGCGAAATGGTTCAACATCACCGACGCCTCGACGCAGGCGGGCATGTTCGCGTACGTCAACAAGTTCGAGAAAAAGCCGTACCCCGCGATCGACGGCGTCAAGCAGGTGCTGGCGATCTACGACTCGCCGGAGATGCGGAAGCACAAGGCCGAAGAGTTCTATGACTCGACGCTCGTCGCGCAACTCGACAAGAGCGGATTCCTCGACAACCCCAGGTAGGCACCAAAGCAAGCACCAAATCAAGCCTCAAATCCAGCAATGACGCGACTGCTGTCGGCCCTCGCCGCTGCCGCCGGAGCCTGGTGCTTGATGCACGGCTCCGCGCTGGTCACTCAGGGCGCCGGCCTGAATCGTCAGACGCCGGGCAAGCCGATCGGAAAGATCGCCACGCGCGGCGACCTCATCGTCTTCACGCTCGACGACGGCGTTCTTGGCAAGGCGAACCTGTTCGACCTGGCGAAGCACACGCTGCGCTTCACCCCGGACCGTGGCGGCTATCGCGTCGAGAACGCCGCGTTCGCCTGGGACGGCGACTTCGGCGCCGAGGTTCCTCCGCGCACCGCGGTGTCATTGCGGAACTTTTCGTTCCCGTTCTCCGGCAGCCAGTGGAACGCGCTGACCGTCGAGACGACGGGCGCGATCGGGTTCGGCGGGGGCGTCACGATCGGGCGATTCGATCAATTGCAGAACGCCGCGACCGCGCTCGTCGACAAGACGCCGTCCATCTGCGTCTTCATGAAGCCCCGCATGTCGGGCCCGAAGTTCGTGAAGGAGCTGGCCGATCGCGTCGTCATCACCTGGACGCTGACGGAGCCCGCCGGCGGCATCCAGGATTTCACCTGGAAGCCGACGGTGAATCGATTCCAGGCGGTGCTCTCGAAGGACGGGACGATCCAGATGTCGTACGACGAGGTCGCCGCGAAGGACGCCATCGTCGGCGTGTACCAGGCGGCGGGTGCGGGCCCCGATCCGGCCAGCGTGGCGGCGGTGGATCTGTCCGAAGCGAAGAAGGCCGACGGTCCGTTCACCACCGTCTACGAGTCGTTTCACTACCTGACGCTTCCCAATCACCGCGATCTCACCTGCACGGTGCTGAGCGCGCTCGGCGACAAGTTCGACTTCCTCGCCTATTACGCCGACTTCCGCGTCGACAACCAGGAAGCGGGCACGCCGAGCAACGGGCCGCTCGGCGGCGGGCCGACCGGTGGCGCCGTCACCGGCATCGGCGCGGAGCAGAAGAACCTGGCGTCGTACTGCACGCAGGGGCGCTTCCAGTGGCAGTACATTCAGCCCGTCTACGTCGGCTCGAACCAGATGCAGGAGTATCCGCCCGCCGGCCACACCGACACGAGCACGCGCAACATCGGCTCGTACCTGCAGCAGCTCGGCCGCCGCACGCCGGACGGCCGCATCCCGGCCTACGACTACGCGCTGTCGCAGATCGGCCACGAGATGGGGCATCGGTGGAGCGCGTTCGTCTCGGCGCGGGTGAACGGCGAGACCATTCCGCTCGGCCCGACGCACTGGGCGCGCGGGCTGCAGGCGCCGGCGCCGTTCCCGTTCCAGCGGCCGACCGAAGCGTCGGCGATGGGCGGCGGTGTGTGGCAGGACAATCTTGACGGGACGTTCACGCAGCTCGACGACGACTACTACGTGCCGGCGACGGGCTTCTCGTACCTTGACCTTTACCTGATGGGGCTCGTCGCGCCGTCCGAGGTGCCGGACTTCTTCATGCTGCGCAACCTGGAGGCGGCCGGCCGCGACGCGAACGGCCGGCCGATCTTCAAGGCGGACAGGACGAAGATCACGATCCAGGACGTCATCGCGGTGCACGGACCGCGGCAGCCCGACGTCGATCACGCACAGAAGCAGTTCAACACCGGCATGGTGGTCATGGTCGAGCACGGGAAGACGCCGAGCCGCGAGCTGATCGAGCGGACCACCGGGATCCGCGCCGCGTGGATCGACTACTTCGCCGCGGTCACCGGGCACCGGGCGTCGATGACCGCGACCGTCAAGTAGCCGCTACTGCGTCGCCTTGTTCGACGACTGGAACAGCTGCGGCGCGAACGCGGCGAGATAGTCGCGCCAGTTCAGCCACGTATGCGCGCCTTCGCTCTCGACGAAGACGGGTGAGAAGCCGTGCTTCTTGAGCAGCTCGACGGTGTTCTTCGTCGTGGTGATCAAACCATCCTCCTTGCCCGTGCTGAACCACAGGAGGCGGAGACCACGCTTCGTGGCCGCGTTGTCGAGCGCGGCGAGATTGGCCTTTTCCCACGCCTCGCCGAAGGGCGGCGGAGGGGTTGCCGGCGCCGCGGCGCCGGGAGCCGCGCCACGCCCGCCGCCGAGGATCCCCGAGCTGAAGACGCCGACGTAGGCGAACTTGTCCAGGCGCGGGATCGCGACGTTCAGCGTCTGGCTGCCGCCCATCGACAGTCCTGCGATGGCGCGGCTCTGCCGATCGGTCAGGACGCGATAGTTCTTCTCGACGTACGGCATCAGATCGGTGACGAAGTCCTGCACGAAGAGATCGGGCTGGCCGGCTTGCGGAATCGACGGCGCCGCCGCGGGCGCGGGCGCGCCAAGTGCCTTGCCGGCGCCGTTCACGTGGCCTGCCGGCATGACGACGATCATCGGCTTCGCCTTGCCGGTGGCGATCAGGTTGTCGAGGATGAAGCCGGCGCGCCCGACCGAGCTCCACGAGTCGTCCACGTCGCCGGCCCCGTGCAGCAGGTAAAAGACCGGGTACTTGTCGCGGCCCGACTCGTAACCGGGCGGGGTGTAGACGTGCATGCGGCGGATCCCGCCGAGCGACGTCGAGTTGTAATAGACCGACGCTACCGCCCCATGCGGCACGTTCTTCGTGTCGAAGACGTCGGACCCGGGCACCACGGCGAGGCTGTAGACGGTGGTGTTGGTCTGGCTGATCGCCGGATTGCGCGAGTCGGCGACGGTGACGCCGTCCACCACGAAGACGTAGCGATAGGCACCGGCCGGAATCGGGTTGGTCGTCGCTTCCCACACGCCCTCGGCGTTCTTCGTGAACTCGAGCGGCGTGCCGCCGCGGCCGATCCCGGGGATGTCGCCGGGTGCGCGCAGCTCGACCTTCTGCGCGTTCGGCGCCAGGATGCGGAACGTGACGCGCCGGTCGCCCTGCACATCGGGCGAGACGACGGTCGGCCCCTGCTGTGCCTGCTGCGCGACGAGCGCGGACGACCCTATCGCACAGCTCGCGCTGACGAGGAATACGAGCAGCTTTCTCATCGGTACCTCCCCGGGGGCCGGTTGCCGGCGCCTCGAGGAGCATTCTATAGGCTGCTACCCGACGTCTGCCATGGTCTCGCCCGAGACCTGCTCGAAGGCCTTTGCGACGCGCAGGAACGCGTCTACGACGTCAGGATCGAAATGCGTGCCGCGGCCGTTGGTGATCAGCTTCACGGTGTCGTCGTGCGGCAGGCACGGACGGTAGAGCGATCGGGCGCGGACGGCGTCGTAGACGTCGACCAGCGCCATGACGCGGCCGGCGAGGGGGATCTCGGCGCCGCGCAGGCCCTGCGGATATCCGGTCCCGTCCCACCGTTCGTGATGTGTGTAGACGATGTCCTTCGCCATCTGCAGCGTCGCGTCGTCACGCACGCCGACGCGCGACTCGGCGCGCAGGATGACCTCGCGGCCGAGCTCAGGATGGCGGCGCATCTCGACCGCTTCTTCGGGCGTCAGCGCGCCGGGCTTGTTGAGGACGCGATCGGGGATGCCGACCTTGCCGATGTCGTGCAGCGGCGCCAGCCGCGAGAGCAGGTCGATGCGGTCCCTCGTCAGGTCATCGCGGAACAGCGGGTTGACGGCCAGCGAATCCGCGAGAAGACGCGCGTACTGCTGCGTGCGCCGCGAATGACGGCCGGTCTCGGCGTCGCGGACTTCGGTCAGCGACAGCAGCGTCTGGATCATCAGCCCCTGCGCGGCCGTCTTCTCGTGGCTGGCCTGCGTCGCGCGGCTGCGCTCCACCGTGAAGCGCGCCAGCGTCATCACCGCCAGCGTGAGGACGACGGAGGCCGTCGGCGACAGCGGAGAGACGTAGAGGCGCTGCGCCGACAGCAGCCAGATGGCGCTCCACCACAACCCGAGGGTGAGCGCGCCGGCGCCGAGCAGGCCCGCCGTGACCCCGGCCCCGGCCACGATCGCGGTGATCGCGGCGCCGGCCAGCAGGACGATCAGCAGATCGATCGCGGTCGCGTAGTCGGAGCGATGGACGAAGTCGCGCTGCAGGAGGTTGTCGAGCGTCGTCGCCTGTACTTCGACGCCGACGAACTGCGTGTCGAGCGGTGTCGCGACGACCTCGCGCGTGCCGAGCGCGGTCGTCCCGACGAGCACGATCTTGTCGCGCAGCGCGTCGGCGCCGACCGTGCCGTTCAGCACGTCGACGGCGGAGAAGTAGGGGAAGCTGCGCTTCTTGCCGCGGAAGCCCACCAGCAGGTTGCTCTTGCCGTCGAGAGGAACCGCGAGGTCTCCCATCGTCAGCGTGGACGCATTGACCGTCGTCAAACGCAGCACCGGATTGGACGCGCCGGTCACCGCCGCGACGGCCGACAGCGCCAGGCTCGGATAGATCCGCCCGTCGAGCTCGGCGAGCAGCGGCGCGCGCCGCAGGATGCCGTCCGCATCGGGCGCGGCGTTGAGGAAGCCCGAACGCGGCGCGGCCTTCGACAGCACCTGCAGGTTGCACGCCGCGCCGGTCGCGCGGAAGAACGGATCGGCCGGCTCGTCGCCGGGCGGCTGCACGATCGCGACGCCGATCGGATGCAGCACGCAGCGGCTCGCCGACGGCCCGCCGGCGTCGAAGGTCAATCCGTAGCCGAGCACGACGCCGTTGTCGCGCAGCACGCTGGCGAGCGCCTGGTCGGGCGCGGTCACCGCAGGCGCGGACTGCGCACCGGTCTCCATGTCATAACGATCGGACTCGGCGAAGATCACGTCGATGGCGACCAGTTTCGCCCCCGAGGCGCGCAGCGCGGTAATCAGCCGGCCCATGACGTCGCGCCGCCACGGCCACTGGCCGACCGCGGCGAGGCTCTTCTCGTCGACGTCGACGATGGCCACGCGCCCCATCGGCTTGCGCGTCGGCGTCGACCTCACCACGACGTCGTAGGTCGCATCGTCGAGGCGCGAGAAGAACGGCGGCCGATAGATGGCGAGGAGGAGCGTGAAGAGGACGGGGACGACGGCGCTGAGTACGAACAGCCGCCGTCGCGATGGCTTGAAGGGCTTGAACACCGCCGAACTACCTGACGGTGATCTCGACGCGCCGGTTGCGGGGCTCCGGCGTGTTGTCGCGGGTCTTGACGAGCAGGTCGGCCTCTCCGTGCGAGGTCACGTCGACCGTGGCGGGCGGAAGGCCGGCCTGCACCAGGATGCTGCGTACGGCGTTGGCGCGCCTCAGCCCGAGCGCGAGGTTGGACTTGGCCTCGCCCATCGTGTCGGTATGCCCGATGATGACGACTTCGGGCACCGACAGCGCCTTCACCGCGTCGAGGATCGTCGGTACGAGCGCTGCCGACTCGTCGGTCAGCGCATCGGATTCGAATTTGAACTGGAGCGTGAAATGCCGCGGCGCCGGCGGCAGCGCCGCAAGGGCCTCACCGAACAGCCGCGTCACGTCTTCCGCGCTCATGGTGGTCACGGGGCCCGGCGCGGTGCCGGGCGTGGTCCTCAGCGATCCGCGCGCGCTGGACACATCGATCGATCCGAACTCGTTGTGCACCACGATGCGCCCGGTCACCTGGGTCTCGGGATCGGGCAGCAGCACGATCACCGCCGGCGCCGGCGGCGCCACGGGCGTCGCCGGCGAGACATGCTTGCCGCCGCAGCCGGCCAGCAGGAGAGCGATCAGCCCAAGCTGGAGCCCTCGGCTCCCGCCCCACGCACGAGCCATCGTTCCCCCACCCCTCCTTACGACTCGACCTTGATCGCGACGGTCGTGCCGCGAACGCCGACGATGCCCGACGGCGCCTCGAGGCGGATCGAATCCGGCGCGAGCTTGGCCATCCGTCCGGACACATACACGGCGACGCCGCGCATGAACTTCAGCACCATGCCCAGGCCGCCTTCGCCCGGCGCATACACGTAGCGGTCGACGCGCACTTCACTGTTCGGTCCGAGCGAGAGACGGGTGTCGTCCCGCATCGTGATCCCGACCGCGCCATCGCCGGCCGTCCGCAGCGTGTCGCTGGCGAAGATCGCGTCGCCCGGCTTCACGGCGGTGGTGCTCTGTCCACGGACGACGTAGGCCGCCCCCGTGACGGTCTTGACGTGACCGGCCGGCACGGGTTGCTGGGCCGCGGCCGGCGCGGCCATCCCGACGACAATTGCGAGAGCTCCAACGGTTCGCAGAAGACCGCTCATGAGTCCTCCAACACTGACAATTGGAACACCGACCTTACAATACTGTGAGGCGGCGCCCGGTTTATCCCCTGATTCCCTCGAAAAACACAGCGGTGGTGGTTGTCGTGCACCACTTATGCCGTTAGAGTCCGTTGGGCGGGCTGACCCGCGCCCCGCGCCCAGCCGCCGCCGCCCGTCCGCCAAAGCATTACGTTACTTGACGTAATCATTACGTATAATGCCGTGATGACTGCCAACCCGTTCGTCTACGGCGAAGTGGTGACGGCGACGGCGTTCACCGACCGCGACGAAGAGCGCGCGCGGCTGGCGCGCGACCTGGCCGAGGGGCAGAAGGTCTTTCTCATCTCGCCGCGCCGCTACGGCAAGTCGTCCCTGATCCGCGGCGTGATGAAGACCCTCGCGGCCGAACGGGTCCTGACGGTCGAGGTGACGGTTGCCGCCTCGAGCTCCTACGTCGGCTTTCTCGAAGCCTACGCGCGGGCGCTGGTGAGCGCCGAGACGCCGGCCAGCGGCCTGCGCCGGTGGACCGGCGAGCTGCTGAAAGGCCTGCGGCCCGAGATGCGCTTCGATGCCGAGCCGGCAGGGTCGCCGCGCTTCTCGCTCACGTTTCCGGCGGTGCGGTCGGCGCGCGACACGGCGCGGCTGGCGGCGGAGGTCTTCGCGCTGCCGGCGCGGATTGCCGCCGCCCGCCGCCAGCGCATGGCGGTCGCGCTCGACGAGTTCCAGACCATCGCGTCCTTCGACGGTGGGAACGTTGAACACGCGCTGCGGGCCGCGGTCCAGGAGCAGCGATCGGTCGGCTACGTCTTCGCGGGGTCGGAGCCGTCGCTGATGGAGCGAATGCTCACGCCGAAGCGTCCTTTCTACAAGGCAGGGCCGGTCGTCCGCCTGGGCAAGATCGACGAGCGGCTGTTCGCCGAGTTCATCGAAACGCGGTTCACCAGGAGCGGCATCCGCCCGCAAGACAATCTCGGCGCCGCCATCGTCGAACTTGCAGAGAACGTCCCCTACGACGTACAGCGCCTGGCGCACGAGACGTGGGACGACGTGCGGGCGGCGGGAAGGAAGGCCGCAGGGCTCGAAGACCTGCACCTCACGCTGGCCCGCCTGCTCGATCAGCAGCACACCGTCTTCGAGGAGGCGTGGCAGCGGCTGACCCTGGCGCAGCGCGCGGTGCTCCGCGCGATCGTCCTCGAAGACGGACGCGAGCTGCTCTCGGCGGGCGTGCGGCAGCGCCACCGCCTCGCCGCCGCCTCCAGCGTCCAGTCCGCGCTCGCGGCGCTGGTGCGGGAAGACATCGTCATGAAGGACCAGGGACGGTACTTCGTCAACGACTCGCTGTATCGCGAGTGGCTCGCGCGCCGGACGCTCTGACGGAAATCGCCGGTACTTCATTTGCAACACAGAGGGACGTCGTACCGGCTACTGAAAAATTCAGTAACTGTTACGCGGCGCGAAAAGGAGGGTTTCCCGTGTCCTCGAATGCGCGACCGTTCGATTCGAGACCAGCCTTCATCCCCCGATCAGCGCTTCATGCCACTCGATCGGGGACGCGGGGAAGTCCTGTCTTACGGACTGGCGAAGTGACGTGCGAACCATTGGATCCCGGAGGCGCGAAGGCTTCGGCGTAATGGAAGACAGGACGACCGGAAAGTAAGCCAGTTCGTGCCGTTGCCGCTCGCGCCGGAGACCCGCGATGGCAACCAAAGGTAAGTCCGTGCCCGTCGTCCTGGTGGGCGAAGCCTGGGAGAAAGACGACCTCGAACTCGTCGCCCGAACCCACGTCGTCGTGGGATCCCCGTGGCAAGACGAGGACGTTCGGATTAGCATCGACAACCGAATCAAGCTGTGGCGGGCGCGGCTGGTCATCTGGATCAGCGCGTACTTCGCCCTGATGACGGCTGTGGCGGCGACCTACGCCATGGTGACCCGCGATCAGTCGCTGGTGCACCAGGTCTACGATCTGACCGCGCGCGCGGTCTACGCCGTGATGGTGTACGCGTGCGGGTCGGCAGTGCTCAAAGTGGTGAGCGGCATCACCTACAAAGATGCGGACCATGAAAAGAAAACGTAAGCCGGCCGGCCGTGCGGTGAACGGCGCGCGCGACCGTGTCCGCGTCACGCTCGATCTGTCGCGCGAAGGCCACCGCCGGCTCGAGTCGCTGGCGCGCACGGCGAATGTCACCAACGCGACGGCGCTCCGTCAGGCGCTGCAGCTCTTCGAGTTCGTGGTCAAGCGGACTGCCGAGGGCTGCCGGTTCAAGAAAGTGGAGAAGGACGGGACCGAGTCGGAGATCACCTTCATCGGCTACGTCGATCTTTAGGCAGCCACTCGATCTTGCCCGTATCGAGAGAGTAGACCGCGCCGACGACCTGCAGCCGCCCCGCGGCGGTCAGGCCGGCCAGCACGGGCTGCGAGCCGGTCAGCTGCCGGACGACGTTTTCGACGTTGATCCGGACCGCGTTGTCGATCGCATCTCCCGGCATCCCGCGCGCCTGTTCGACCGCCGGCCGGATCGCGGCGATCAGCACGGGCAGGTGGCCAGGCGCCTCGCCTGGTTCCGTCGCCGCGGTCACGGCGCCGCATCGCTGATGTCCCAGCACGACCAGCACCGGCACGCCCAGGTGATCGGCGGCGTATTCGATGCTCGCGATCTCCGCGTCGCCCGCGATGTTGCCGGCGACGCGCACGTCGAACAGATCGCCGAGCCCCTGGTCGAACACGATCTCGGGCGCCACGCGCGAGTCGGCACAACTGAGGATGGTAGCGTGCGGATGTTGTGTCGTCGTCAGCTCGCGCTGCCGCGCGGCGGTCTGGTGCGGGTGCTGGTAGTGCTTCGTCGCGTGGTGCTCATTGCCGGCCTTCAGCTCGGCGAGCACATCGGCGGCAGAGGGCGGCTTGTCCTGCACCCTCACGTCTGCAATCAGGGCGAGGGCAACCATCAGAATGCCTGCAATCCATTTCACGCCGTCCTCCTTCATTCACGCTGTGGCGCCCGCTATGGCAACGTGTAGCGGACGTTGACGTACACCATGTTGACCGTGGCGCTCGACGGCGTGCCGGCGGGAACCGAGAATGGCGTGCGGCTGACATGTGAAAACTGCCCCATCAGCTGCAGGCCGCCGATGGCCGGATCGCGGAAGAACGTATGGGCCACGCCGACCGTGCCTTCGTCGAGCGTGTGGTTCGCCGCGGTGGAGTTGGGAACGCCGAAGCCGATCGGCGAGCCGTTGGTGTCCTGCGAGACGTTCTGTCCGAACCGGGCGTTGCTGTAGTAGCCGTAGACCAGCGTCTTCGACACGGTGAGCTCGGCGCCGGCGATCAGCGACCGCGCGCTCACGAGGGAGATGCTGGCGTCGGCGTGCACCACGAGGTCGGGGCCGTTGACGTTGGCGATGTATCGACCGCCGCCGTCTGACACGAACGCGGTGCCGATCACGTGCAGGTTTTTCAGGGGTTCGACGTTGACGCCGATCTCGCCGCCGGTTCCGGTTCGGCTGAACGATCGATCCGCGACAGGATCGTAGGTCTTGAACCCTCGCACCAGGATCGCGGCGTCGACGTGCTGACGCGTCGTCCCGGTCTTGCGGTCGAAGGCGACCTTCCCCACGATGTCGGGAAAGGGATTGGGCGTGGTCGTCGTGACGCCGCTGTTGTCGACCTCGAAAGCAGGGAAGCCCGCCGGCAGGACGACGCCGGTGCCGACGAACTGTTCCGGGTTCTCGAGCGACACGCCGGCCGTGACCGTGTCGCTGGCGTGCGCCACGAACCGGAACTGCGCCGCGCGCGTCCACGTCAGCCCCATCTGGTAATTGGTGTCGACCGTCTGCGAGAAGAAGATGTCGGCAGGCACGGGGGACAACCCGCTGCGATTCGGTGTCAGGAAGCTCCACGACTGTCCGGCCAGGAACTCGAACTTGCCCTTCCGCAGCTGCGCCCAGTAGAGGCGCATGCGCACCGTGTTGGAGTTGCTGGTGATCTCGATGCCGTTGGGCGCGTTCCCCAGGAAATCGACTTCGACGTAGCCCTTCACGTCCGTGCTGCCGACGCGGCTGGTGGCCTGCAGTGAGAGGCGCGAGTTCTGGGCGGAGAAGCGGGTTTCGCTCAAGTGGCCCTGCGGCGTGTTGTCGAATGGAAGCGTGCCGAACGAGGTAGGAATGCCGGCGCCGGTGGCGGTCGACCGCGTCACCACCATCGCGTCCAGGAATCCGCCGATCAGCAGGTCGGCATCACCGACGTGAATGGCCAGCGGCGACTTCGGCGGCGGCGCGGGTTGCGTGGTCTGTACGGGACGGCTCGCGCTTTCCTGCGCCAGGGCCCGCTCAGGAGCGCAAAGCGCACACAGCAGCAGCGTGAGCGCCATCTGGCGATGTCCGACTGCCATGCGCATTTCCTACTGTCCGCCGCCGCCCGGCTTCGACTGCAGCGGCGCGGGTTCGACCTTGGCGCGGATCGGTTCCCAGTCCGGACCGGGCTTGACCGCGGTAATTCCTACCGACAGCGGATGCTCGGGCGTGTATTCCAGCGTCACCGCCACCGGCTCCGTCGGCTTCTGCATGACCTTCACGGGCAGCATCATGTCGGTGTGGACGGTGCCGTTCGCATCCTTGACGGTGTTGAGGAAGATCTCACCGTCGGCGCGGACACTCCCCCAGCCGACGATGACGACCGGCTGCGGCTTCACCTGCTGCAGGATCTTCGGGGCGATGAGCCCCTGCGCTGAAACGGGCAGCCCGGACACCATCAGGCAGAGGTAGAGGACGCCCCCGGCAATGACGGTCAGGACTCCCTTGGTATAGCGGTCGACGTTCATGTGCACCTCGGTCCTCCCGAAGTATCACGAACGCCGCGCCGGCGCCATGCGATTTTCGGCGATCAGCCGAAGACGCGTCCGACCGTCGCGGTCAGGACCACAGGCCGGCTCAGACGGATCTTCCTGCCGGACGGGCTCACGAACTCCGCGTTGAGGATCCGCGCGGTCGCCCGCCGCAGGTGTTGCGCCTGTGGGTCGACTCCGCCCGGCGACAGCTCGATTTCCACCGTGCCAGAGACCGCCTGCCACGCCGATTCCTCCGGCATCGGTCCCCTGGCGTCCGAGCAGAGGTCAGCGCGCACCGGCCGTTCATACACGTGAATCTGCAGGCTGAACGCGCGCCGTTCCGTCGCCAGATCGAACCGGCGCGCCTGTGGCGTCAATTCCAGCGATCCCGCGTCGGCGCGGAACGAGATGACTTCGCCGCGATCCGCGGACGCGGCGAAGAGGAAGATGTTTCCGCACCCCTGCGCGTCCATATACGTCATCGCGGGCGTACGTCCGACATCGAGCGTCGCGTTCCAGTCGACGCGGGCGTCCGCAAGGTCACGCGCGCGTGCCTTTTCGGCTGCCGCAAGTTTCACCGCACGCGTCTCAACGATCTGCCGGCCCGGCTGCTCGCCGGCGTACGTGGTGAACTCCACGGCGCCCAGGGAATTCACGCGCAGGCTGGACAGTGCCTGAAGATCGGACGCCGAGAGCGCCGGCGGCTCCGGTGCTGTGAGGGTCGTCAACTGACTCGGTAATGCTGCGGGCACCAGCTCGTCCCGGTACACTTCGAACAGACGGGCGCGCAGCGTCCATCGTCCTCCGGAAGGTTCCCACCACAACAGCTGGAAGAAGTGCAGCGGTGTGGGCGCCCCCGCGATCTGCAGCTCGGTGTGCTGGATCGGCAGAAACGACGTGCCACGCCGCATCATCATCATTTGGTAGGGCGTGCGTGTCGTGCGCCCCTCGTAGGTCACGGTGGCGGCGGAAAGTGTCCACTCCACCGCGTATCCAGCGCCGAGGCTGAACGTCTCAGGCTGAAAGTGGTGATTGATGCCGATGTTGGCGACGAGCTGACACTCCTGGAACCAGTCATTGCCGCGTGCCATCCACAGACGCCGCTGCAGCATCTGCGCGGTCTGTGCGTAGACGGAGTTGAAGTCCTCGAACGCCTGCTGATACAGCGCGCAGGCGCGCACCGGATCCAGCGGTACCCCGCGGCCGCTGTCGTACAGGGTCGCCATGAAAAACGCGGCAGCGGGATCGCGCAGCCGCGGATCCGCGGCAATCGGCTGGAGAATGGCGGCGGCCCGCGGATAGTCACCGCGGAGGATCGCAGAAATGCCATCGTCGGTGCGGCTCTGCGCATTCGCGACGACGGCGGCCACGACAATGACGAGGGCAACGATGAAGCGCCGCACTCGATTCACTTCGGTTCCCTCGATGGAATCACGCCGCTGCGCGGGTTCGGCCCGCCGAAGATCTGCCATTCCGCCTCGCCCTGCGCGTTGAGCCGCACGCGTGTGATGCTCTTGAAGTCGAGGATCGCCGGCGGCCGGATGCTCGTCGAGCTCGCCACATTCCTTTCGGCGAGCACCGGAGCATAGGCACCGTCCACCACCTCGCCAAGAATCCAGCCGAGCATCCAGGTGGAATCGCCCCGCGGATCCTGCCACCACATGAACTGCTCGAAAAAATGCCTTCGCGTCGCGGCCGGCCGTGTCACGTCGAGCGGCGTATATCGCACCGGAAGGGTGACCGAGCCGGGGATCGTGCCGATGCGCTCGGTCTTGTCCGTCCCGCGATAGTGGACGACGAACTCGGACGGTGTCACGTCCACGGTGTATTGGGGACCGAGCACGAACGACATCGGCCTGGGTCCGATCGCCGGAAGGCGCCCACAGAGAGTGCCGCCGCCTCCCATCTGCTGCTGCATGATCGCGGTCACCGCCGACGCCTGCTCCATGAAGGGATTCGACGGCTTCGCCGCGGCGCCGAACAGCGAGCACGCGCGGAGCGGATCCCTCGCGACGCCCTGGCCGGATGCATAGAGCATCGCCATGAAGAACTGCGCGGTGGCATCCGAGTCCTCAGACGCTTCAGCGAGCGGACTCAGGATCCGCGCGGCGGACGCATAGTCGCCTCGCACGAACGCGCGAACGCCATCCTCAGTGCTGGTTTGTGCCGCGGCCGGTCGAGGAAGAATCCAGAGAAGCAGGAAGATCGCGAAGCAGGCGCGCATGGGTCCCGCGACGGCGAGGGCAATTCGAATGCCGTGCTGATCCGTCACGATCGGGCCTGTTTTCAGACGCGCAGCGACGCTGCCGAATCCACGCTGTAACGATCTTACAGAATTCGCTAGACTCGCCGCGGAGGCTGACCATGCTCGGACGGGCGCGTCTTACGCCACTCGTTCTCTCCCTCACCCTCTCGAGCGCGTTGCTGGCGCAGGCGCCGGCGCCGAAGCAGGCTCCCGCAACCACCCAGGCGCCCGCGCTGACCCACGTCGACGAAGTGCGCCGCTACATCAAGCGCACGTGGACGACGCTCACGCGGTCGCCGCGCGACCTGGCGCGCGCCGCGCCGGATCCGAAGATGCACAAGCCGGCGGACTCGACGTGGGCGGTCTACGTCGCGGCCGACGAGAGCCGCAGCGCCATCCAGCGGCGGGTGACCGCGGCGCTCCAGCCGGCCGAGGCGCGGCGGATCGATCTTCGCGTGCTGCCGTCCAACCCCGCCGAGATCAAGGAGCACGGCCTGCTCTACCTGCCGCACGCCTACGTCGTCCCCGGCGGCCGCTTCAACGAGATGTACGGATGGGACAGCTACTTCATCCAGGTGGGGCTGCTGCGTGACGGCGAGGTCGCGCTCGCGCGGGACATGGCCGACAACTTCCTCTACGAGATCGCCCACTACGGGATGATCCTCAACGCCAACCGCACCTATTTCCTGTCGCGCTCGCAGCCGCCGTTCCTGACCGAGATGATCCTCGGGGTCTACGAGAAGACGAACGATCGCGCGTGGCTGGCGTCGACCCTGCCGGCGATCGATCAGTACTACGCGTTCTGGACGACCGGACCGCACCTGCTGGAGCAGACCGGACTGTCGCGCTATTTCGATCTCGGCGAAGGGCCGGCGCCCGAAGTGCTCGCCGACGAGCGGGACGCGCAGGGGCGCACGCATTACGACCGGGTCAAGGAGTACTACCGCACGCACACGATCAAGGACTACGACGTCGCGCGGTTCTACGACGCGGTGGATGACTCGCTGACGCCGCTCTTCTACAAGGGGGATCGCTCGATGCGCGAGTCGGGGTTCGATCCGTCGAACCGGTTCGGGCCGTTCAGCGTGGACATCACCGACTACGCGCCCGTCTGCCTCAACGTGCTGCTCTATCGCATGGAAGAAGACGCCGCGCGCATCCACACGCTGCTCGGCCGGGCGCCGTCGGCGGCCACCTGGCGCGAGCGCGCGTCGAAGCGGCGCGAGCTGATCGATCGCTATCTCTGGGACGAGCCGTCGGGGCTCTACCTCGACTACAACACGCGCACCTCCAACCGTCGCCACTACGAGTTCGCGACGACCTTCTATCCCTTGTGGGCGGGCATCGCGTCGCCGGCGCAGGCGCGCGCCGTGCACGCCAACCTCGCGAAGTTCGAGGCGCCGGGCGGGATTCTCACCAGCACGCAGGTGACCGGCAGCCAGTGGGACGCGCCGTACGGCTGGGCGCCGCTGCAGATGATCGCCGTCGCCGGCCTGCGCCGCTACGGCTACGTCGAGGATGCCGACCGGCTCGCGCGCAAGTTCGTGTCGCTGGTCATCCAGGAGTTCGACGCGCACGGGATCATCGTCGAGAAGTACGACATGCAGAAGCGGACGTCGGACATTGCCGCGGGGATCAAGTTCGGCTACTCGGCCAATCAGGCGGGGTTCGGCTGGACGAACGCGGCGGTGCTGGAGCTGCTGGCGGGCATGGGAACCGGAGGGAGCCCGAAGGCTCCCTCCGCCGTTGAATCGCGCGTCAGAAGATGAACTTCACCGCGAACTGGAAGTTCCGCTGCGGATCCGCGCCGAAGAAGGCGGTCGAGGTGATCCGCCCGGCGTTCGCGTTGTTGTTGCCGGGCACGCCGATCTCGGAATCGGGGTTGCCCAGGTTGACGTGATTGAGCACGTTCACCGACTCGATGCGCAGCTCGACGGCCTTGTCGTTGAACTTGATGCGCTTGAAGAGCGACGCATCCATGCGCCAGTAGCCGGGTCCGCGCAGGTCGTTGCGGGGGAGATCCCCGAACGTGCCGACCGCCGGACGAGCGAAGGCGCTGCCCGCCGAGCCGATCGGCGTCGTGTTGAACCACTGATCGCGATTGCCCGGTCCGCTGGGGTCGCCAATCAGGTTCGGCCGGTTCGGTCCGACGTCGCGATCCGCGCCCGCGTCACGGTAGGTGACGTTGTAGGGCAGTCCGCTCTGGATGATGGTGTTCTGGTTGAACTGCCAGCCGCCGAGCACGGGGTTGGTCTTCATCCACGGCAGCTCGTAGGTCGTCGCGATGGAGAAGGCGTGGACGCGGTCCCAGTCGGCCGGGCCGTACTCCAGATCCGGCACGATGAAGAACTGGTCGTCGCCGTGCTGGCGCTCGCGCTGCAGCGTGTACTGCGCGTAGACCGAATAGCCGCCCGAGAACCGTCTCGTGAATTTCGTCTGCAGCGAGTCGTAGCGGTTGCTCGCGCAGTTGCAGTAGACGGCCAGGTCCTGGTTCCATCCGTACTGCGCGAAGAACGGACGCCGCTGATCCCGCGGGATGTTCGGGAAGCCCACCAGCGTCGGCTGGTTGGGGTTGTCGTCGGGATTGTCGCCGGCGAACATGCGCGGGCTGTGGTTGCCGACGTAGGCGACTTCGAACGACATCAGCGGCCCGAGCTCGCGCTGGACGGTGATGTTATAGGCATCCACCGTGGGCAGCCGCTGCTTGTCGGGCAGCACGCGCGCGAAGATGCCGCTCGGCAGCGGGATCGTGCCGTTCGCGTTGGGCGCGGGGAAGGTCGGCGCCGGCGGGCCCTGCGCGAGGTTGAAGACGGCGTCGAAGTTGTTCGCGCCGCTCAGGTCCTGCGCCGAGAGCACCGGCAGGTTCTGGGTGACGGTGTGGCCGAACAGCGAGCCGAACACGCCGATGTCGTAGCTGCGGCCGTAGCCGCCGCGGATGACGGTGCGCTCGTTCAGCTGGTAGGCGATGCCGACGCGCGGCGCCCAGTTCATCGTGTTCTGGACGCCGCCGTTGAGCGGCACGCCGCCCACGCCGGCGACGAGGATCGTCGGCGACGGGATCTGCACCGAGCCGTCCGACACGCTCGCCAGCGTGAACCCGCCCCTGCCGTCGTCGCTCACCGTCTGCGGGTTGATGACGTCGAGCCGCAGGCCGTAGTTGAGGGTGACGCGCTGCGTCGCGCGCCACGTGTCCTGCGCATAGTAGAAGTGGCGCCACTGCCGCTCGCCGGCGTCGGTGAAGGGGCTGGTGTAGCGGCCGAAGTGCGTGACGTCGCCGAGCAGGAACGTGGCGAGGCCGAGGCCGCCGCCGTCGGGGCCGCGCGTCCGATCGGTATTGAAGGTCAGCTCGCCCGATCGATGGCGATCGCTCGGGACCCGCAGGTTCGTCGCGTGGCGGATGTCGATCCCGAACTTCACGGTGTGGTTGCCCATCAGCTTGGTGAGATTGCCGACGGCCTGGAACTGCTTCTCGTCCTCGTCGAGCGGGCAGTTGCAGCGGTTCACGCCGAGGCCTGACCCGAAGTTGAAGCCGCGGCTGCCTTCGACGAACCCGCCGAACAGGCCCGACGTGAAGTCGTCCCCGGTGTTGAGTCCGGGGATGCCCGCGGCGGTGGCCGGCGTCGTGCCGAAGTCGAACGGCAGCACCGCCACCTTGTACTTGAAGTAGCCGATGCGCACGTCGGCCATCATGTTCGACCCGATCGTCCGATCGGCGCCGATCGCGAGGCTCTGGTTGCGGACCTTCGAGTCGCCGCCCAGCGTCACCAGCTCCTGCCCGCCACCCTGGCCGAACGCGGTCGGCCCGTTGCGCGTGTAGTCCGCAAAGCTGTAGCGGCCGAACATGTTGAGCCGTGAGTTGACCCGTCCGTCGAGACGGACGTTGAAGGTGTCGTTGTTGAAGACCTCGCTGCCGTTACCCACGTAGTTGTCGCGGGTCCCGTTCTCCGTGCCAGGGCGGTTCGGCACCGGAATCAGCTTCAGGATGTTCTGCGCCTGCGGCGAGAGCCGCCCCGCCGGAATCGTGTTGTTCGTGAACTGCGTGCGCGTTGCCGGCGTGGCCCCGCTCGTGGGATCGTAGATGTTGATCCCGTAGGCGCTGAGGTCGCCGTTGCGCGCCGCCACGGTCGGAACGCTCAGCAGCCTCGAGCCGCCGACGTTGCTCCGCGTGCCCTGGTAGTCGCCGAAGAAGAACATCCGATCCTTCTGGATCGGCCCGCCGACCGATCCGCCGTACTGGTTCTTCTTCGTGTCCGGGATGAACTTGCCGGTGATCGGGTCCGGAAGCGACTGCGTGAACGGGTTGCGCGACTGGAAGGCGTCGTTCTGGTAGAACTCGAAGCCGCTGCCGCGGATGCTGTTGGTGCCCGAACGGGTCTGCACCGAGACCACGCCTGCCGTCGCCTGCCCGAACTCCGCGTCGTAGTTCTGCGAGGTGATCTTCGTCTCCTGGATCGACTCGAAGTTGGGGTTGATGACGATGATGCCGAGCACCGGGTCGCGGTTGTCGGTCCCGTCGAGCTGATAGCCGGTGCCGCTGAAATGCTGGCCGTTCACCATCGTCTGCGTCGACCCCTGCGGGTTCTCGCTGGCGGCGTGCTGCCACATCAGCTGCTGCGTGCCGGGCGTCAGCAGGACCAGTTTCGTGAGGTTGCGATCGAGGATCGGCATGTCGGTGATCTGCTGCGCCTCGAACGTCGACGCCACGTCGGCGCGATCGGTCTTCAGCACCGGCGTCGACGCCTCGACCCGCACCGATTCGGTCACCGCGCCGGGCTCCAGCTTGACGTTCAGGCGCGTCTGCGTGTCGACGCTGACCTTGAGGTCGTTATAGAGCGCGGTCTTGAAGCCCTGTAACTCGGCTTGCACGGTGTAAGTGCCCGGCAGCAGCCGCTCTTTCAGGTAATAGCCTGATTCGTTCGATGTCACGACGTCGATGGCCTTGCGCTCGACGCTCGTGATGGTGATCGTGGCGCCGGGGACGATGCCGCCCGAGGCATCGGTAACGGTGCCGCCGATGCTTCCATACACGGCCTGCGCGCGCACCACCTCGGGTGCCAGGATGAGCAGCGCGGCCGCGAACGAAAGCAGGACCTTGGATCGTGACGGGAAAGAACGCAGAGGGGCGAGAAGCATCGGACACTCCCGGAATCAAGAAAAGTCCCAGAGGCCCTTGCGAAGGCGACGCGGATTCTAGCACCGGCCCGCCCCGGATCAAACCGAATTCACGGTCCCCTTGACGCAATCCGTCCCTCGGCCTACGCTGCCGGCGCGCTTCGAGACGCCACGAGTGAACAACGTCCTCCGAACCACGGCCGCACTGCTGTGCTGGGTCATGCTTGGCGTGCCATCGAGTTCACAGCAGGTCGCTCCCGACCTATCAAGTTTCCGTATTCCATCCGGCGCTTTGGAGTTATCGCGCCCGACGCATGCGAGCGCGTTTTTCGATGTCGTCGGCCGCCGCGCCGCGCTCTTCGGGTACGAAGGTCGCGATCTCGAGGCCTGGGTCTATCCAATCGAGATAGTGGACGGCTTGAGTCTGTCCTTCCGTCTCGAAGGTTATCCGCTCGACATCGATCGCGGCACCCTCGCGTCCATTTCGGTCCGTCCCGAAGCGACGACGCTCGTCTACGCGCATTCGGCGTTCACGGTGCGGCAGACGATGTTCGCGCCGCTCGACGAGCCGGGCGTCGTCATCCTGCTCGAAGTGGAGAGCGTGCTGCCGCTCTCGATCACCGCGTCGTTCCGGCCGCGGCTGCGGCTGATGTGGCCGGCGACGTCGATGAGCAGCAACCTGTCGTGGGACGGCGACGCGCACGCGTATTTCCTGACCGAGGAGACGAACCGGTTTGCCGGCGTCCTCGGCTCTCCCGACGCGCGCGACGTGTCGGTGATGCCGTACCAGGAAGAGCCGCGCGATCTGCCGAACCGGTTCGTCATCGATCCCCCTCGACTCGCTGACGCCCGCTCGGGACAACCTGCGCCGCGTCCCGTGAGGCGCGTGATCCCGATCGTGATCACCGGCAGCGTCGAAGGCCGCGCCGCGGCGAAGGCCGCCTACGATCGCATCCTCGCGTCGATCCCGGATCTCTACGCGAAGACCGCGGATCACTATGCGCGCCTCGATCGCAGCACCGTCGGCATCTCGACGCCCGAGCCGCGCCTCGACGAAGCGTTCCGCTGGGCGAAGGTCGGCATCGACAAGGGCGTCGCCACCAACCCGCTGCTCGGCACCGGGCTGATCGCC
>Ga0207648_10001927_pt1 | contig 22685 bp, 20 predicted proteins | sample KBSMisM32_FD_184310 | JGI IMG/M metagenome (GOLD analysis project Ga0207648, IMG submission 184310) | Miscanthus rhizosphere microbial communities from Kellogg Biological Station, Michigan, USA - KBS Miscanthus M3-2 (SPAdes) (version 2) | ecosystem: Host-associated > Plants > Roots >...
GACGATGACGGTGCGGACGACCACGCGCGTCAGCCCGGGCCGTCACGAGGCGGCCGCGGCCGCGATCCGCCTGGCGATCAAGGAGGCGTTCGATCAGGAGGCCGACGGGGAATCGCGCAAGGCTCTCGTTCCCGAGACGATGGTGATGCATGCGCGCCACGGTTGAGTCGGCGTACCCATGAGCTGTGCCGGCCGCCTCGAGGCCTTACAATTCCCTCGCACGACGAGCGGCCGTTCGATTGGAGAGCCGATGGCAGCAGACATCTTCGCGAAGCTCGGCGACATCAAAGGCGAGTCGTTCGACGACAAGCACAAGGATGAAATCGAAGTGCTGTCGTTCTCGTGGGGTGTCACCAGCCAGAACGCTCCCGGCGCACCAGGCCCCGTCGGGGCCGCCGCGGGCAAAGCATCGTTCAAGGACCTGACGATCACTCACACCATCGACAAAGCCTCTCCATTGCTGCTCCAGGCGTGTGCCACGGGCATGCACTTGAAGGAGGCGACGATCACGCACCGCAAGTCCGGCAAGGGTCAGCAGGAATTCCTGATCATCAAGATGAACGACGTCATCATCACCGGCGTTACACACGGCGGCGGCGGCGAAGGCGGCCAGACGTCGGCCGAGACCGTGAACCTGACGTTCGCCAAGGTCGATCTGGAGTACCGGCCACAGAAGGCCGACGGCTCACTCGACGCGGGCGTGCGCTTCAAGTACGACTTGAAGGCGAACAAGACGTTCTAGCCGTGGACGAGGCCACGCGCGAGCTGTCGCTCGACGAAGCCGTCGACCTGGCCAACCTGCTGCAGCGCGACGACCACCTCGACGAGGCCGACGCCATCTACCGTGCGGTGCTGGCCGCGGCGCCGCAGCACGTGGACGCGCTGCATTTTGCCGGCGTGCTCGCGCATCGCCGGGGGCACCACGACGACGCCGTGGCGTTCATCGAGCAGAGCCTCACGCTCGCGCCCGATCGTGCCGACTGCTACAACAATCTCGGGATCGTCCTGCAGTCCACCGGCCGGCTGGACGCCGCGATTTCGGCCTATCAGCGCGCCATCGCGCTCGATCCACGGCACGCGAACGCCCACAGCAATCTGGGCGTGCTGCTGCGAGCCAGCGGGAGGCCGCTCGACGCCGAGGCGTCGTACCGCACGGCCATCGAGCTCGATCCCGGACACGCCGACGCCTACAACAATCTCGGGATCCTGCTGAACGGGCTGCGGCGCACCGAAGAGGCGGTGGCCTGCTTCTGCAAGGCGATTACGCTCAGACCGCATCATCCCGAGGCGCGCCGGCTGCTCGCGCTGGCCCACTGCACGTTGGGCGAAGTGAACGCGGCTGCCCGAATTCTCGACGACTGGCTGGCTGAGGAGCCGGACAATCCCATCGCGCTGCACATGCGTGCCGCGTGCACTGGCCGCGACGTGCCGCCGCGCGCGTCGAATGGCTTCGTCGAGCGCACCTTTGACGGGTTTGCCGCCAGCTTCGAATCGAAGCTGCAGAAGCTGTCGTACCGCGCGCCCGCACTGATCGCCGCAATGGTCCAGGACGCCGGCCTCCAACCCGGCGCGCGCCTCGACGTGCTGGATGCGGGCTGCGGGACGGGATTGTGCGGCCCGTTGATAGCTCCCTATGCCGCGCGGCTGGTAGGCGTGGACCTGTCTGGTGGCATGCTCGCGCACGCCCGCGAGAAGGCTGTCTACCACACGCTGGTACAGGCGGAGCTGAGCGAGTTCCTCCGCGACCATGTCGAAGCGTTCGACCTGATCGTGTCAGCCGACACCCTCGTGTACTTCGGAGCACTCGACGAGGTCTTCGGCTACGCGGCGAACGCGCTGCGCCCCAACGGCCTGTTCGTGTGCACGCTCGAGCGTCTGGTCGCCGGCGACGATGGCGTGGACCATCGCCTCGAATTGCACGGACGCTACAGCCACGCCCAGCCGTATGTCGAGCGCGCGCTCGCCGCCGTGGGGCTGCGCGCCGAGATCGCCCACGCCGAGCTGCGGCTGGAGGCTGGAACCCCGGTTGCGGGCCTCGTGATCGGGGCACGCAAGCCCGAGTGAGCTTCGGCGCGTCTAGCGTGCCGGAGGCGCCTTCGGCTTGCCGTTCTCGTCCACTTGGACGGTCCTGACTGGTCCCATGCCGACCAGCACCAGCACCGCGGGTTCCTTTTCGCCCAGGCGAGCGCCATCCCAATGCACCGTGTTCGCGGTGTCGATGGCGACAGTGCCAGCCTGCACGGGATAGGTGGTCTTCTCGTCGTAGACGTTGCTCGTCGAAACCCACCAGGTCCCTGAGATCACATACGCGTATCGCTCCTGGTCGTGAAAGTGCGGCTGCGAGAAGTTGCCGGGATACCACTTGATGACCACGCCGTAGAGCCCCGGCTTGCTGGGATCGCCGAAGAGCACGGCCTGCTGTTGCCGGCCTTCCTGGCCGTTCCACTTGATGTCCTTGGGCAGGACGATGGGAATGTGGGTGGGATCAGGCAGTGGGCCCACGGGGTCGTTGATGGTTGCCTTGGCGCCCTGCGCGTGCGCAACCCCCGCAAACGCGGCGGAGCCGACTGCCACGGCGATGGCCACACTCATCATCGTCATTCTGTTGAAACGCATGTTCGTCTCCCCCGTGTGTGAATGACCTCAGCGTATCGTCAGCTTCTGCACCCGGAAGTTGCCCACCTCGCCGATGTACAGCGTGGTTTCAGTGCGACAGTCGATGGCGCTGACGCTCCCGAACTCCTTGAGCAGTTTGCCGGCGCGCCCGAATTTGCCGACCATCGTCCCGTCGAGGCGCAACTTGTAAATCTCGCCGGCCTTGTCGAGATCGTTCGGCGGGTTCGAGTTCGACACGAACATCACCTGGTTGGCCCCTGGCGTGATGCAGATCGCCTGGGCGTTGCCGACGTTGGCGATCTCGCGCTGGTAGGTGCCGTCGTTGCCGAACACCTGGATGCGTCCGTTGCCCGCGTCGGCTGCGTAGACGTTGCCGCGCGCGTCCACGACGATGCTGTCGACGTCGGCGAATTGACCTGGCGCGCTGCCCTTCTGTCCCCACGACTTGACGAACACGCCGTCTTTCGTGAACTTGGCAATGCGTGCGTTCCCGCGGCCATCGGCCACGAAGATATTGCCCTGGGCGTCCCAGGCCACATCGGTCGGACGATTGAACACGTCCTGATCGGCGCCCGCGCCTGCCGCCCGACCGCGACCACCCCCGCCGCCCTCGCCGCCAGGTCCGCCCGCGCGGGGCGGATTGTTGAGCGATTCCGGTTTGCGACCGAGCAGCAGCGCGACCCGCCCCTGCGGATCGAACTCGATCACCATGCCCGACATCTCGTCCACGACCCACACGTTGTCCTGCGGATCGACGCGCACCTGCGCGGCGAACAGGAAGCCATACAGGCCCTGGCCGATCTCGCGCGTGAACTTGCCGGAGCGGTCGAACTGGAAGAGCCGCGATCCCCCATGCGCAAAGGGCCGCGCCGTGCCCATCGACAGCGTGGGATGACCGGTGCGCGTGTAGACGAAGATGTCGCCGCGTGAATTGGTCGCCACGCCGCCGACTTCGCCGAGATAGACATCTTCCGGCAGCGTGAGGACGTTGGCGGCGGAATCGAAGTTCATGACCGGCGGCGCGGTCTGGGCCGCGAGCGGAATCGACGCACAGCACGCGACGGCCACGAGCCAGGTGAAAGCTCTCATCGACGCTCTCCTGACGACGCACCGGTCCGCAGCACGTATTTCTGGACGCGCCACGACTCGATCTCGCCGAGGACGATCTCGTTGGGATTGCGGCAGTCCAGCATGTGCACGACCTGAAATCCCGGCGGCACCTTGCCAGGCTTGCCGAACTTGCCGACGACCGTTCCATCCAGCTCGGTCTTGTAGATTTCGCCGGTGGCCTCCCAGGAACCAGGAGGATTGCCGTTCGGGTTCGAGTTGGAGTGGAAGACGTATTGGTGCGGACCGGGCGAAATGCACAGCGTCCAGCCGGTACCGAGATTGGTGATCTCCTTGATCGGCTTCAGATTGTTGTCGAGCACCTGGTAGCGATTGTTGGTGCGATCGGCCACCCAGACGTTGCCCCGCTCGTCCACCTGCAGTCCGTGCGGCAGATTGAATTCACCGAGCGCCGAGCCTGCCTTTTCGCTGCCGGCCTGCGCGACGAAGCGGCCCGCCTTGTCGTACTTGACCACGCGATTGTTGCAGTAGCCGTCGGAGATGAAGATGTTGCCCTGCGGGTCCCAGCCGACATCGGTTGGCCGGCAGAGGATGTATTTCTCCGCGGGCTTGTTCGGGCCGGCGGGAAACACCACCGGACCATCGATGGCGGGCGGCCTGCGCCCCACGACCATCAACACCTTGCCCTCGGGGCTGAACTTGGTGACGAGATTCGTGCCTTCGTCGACGGTCCAGATGTTGTCGTCCTTGTCGACGCGCACCGAATGCGCGAACTCGAAGCCGTAGTAGCCCTTGCCGATCTCCTTGACGAAGGTGCCGTTGCGATCGAACTGGAACAGCCGCGTCGTGTCACGGCGATGATAGACGTAGGTGTTCCCCTTCGAGTCGGTGGCGACGGCGACCGATTCGCCCAGGTACTCCCCCGCCGGAAGCTTGAGGAAGTTCGCGACGGAGGTGAACGGGATGTCAGGGACGCCGGTGATCGTCGCCTTCTGCTGGGCGACGACCGTTCCGACCATGAGCAGCACGAACGCGGCGCTCGTCGCGCCGAACCAGCGTTTCATGCGGCGAAGCGTATCTCACTGCACTGTCCAGGCGCCATCAGGGGCGATCCGTGCGCCGTGCGGAAGCCGGTACAGCTGCGTCAGCATGGCGATCTCGCGCTGGCTGGCCGTGATCCCGATCAGCGGCGAGCTCATGAGGCCGCCCGGTGGGTGCCCGAAAATCCCGATCACGTGCCCGAGCTCGTGGCGGAAGAGGGCCGACGGCGCCGTACACGCCGCACTACTCGTCAGGATCTTCACGACGCCCAGGCGGGCGCGGTTGTTGGCGTAGGTGCGATACACGAGCCCCGAACCTGCGGACACGTTCAGCTCGTCGGAGCCGGCGGCCCTGACCGTGATGCGAGGCTCCGCATCGGCGGCAACGAGCACATACGACAGGCCGGTCGCCGACCGCCAATAGTCCATCGCGTCCTGGACGCAATTGCCTTGAATGGAGGGATCCACATGCACCGGAATCGGCAGCTCCCACCGCGTGATGATGCCGGGTGTCCGCTCGATGGCGCCCTCGACGGGAATCGAGAGGCCGACGTTGACCGCCTGGTTATACGTGATCAGGTCGGCGGCGACGTCGAGGCTTTCAATGCGGCCCGTGGTGGTGGGCGTGGGACCGGTGTCCGCGGGCGCTCCGTGGCAGGCGCTCCCGGCCACGGCCATGACGAGCGATGCAAGGCACAGCATGCGCACACGAGGAGTAACGTCGAAGAAGTGACGAGCGAACGCGTCGATTGCGTCAGCGCGCCGGTAAATAGACGGCATCCCCCTCGGTCTGACTCAACACCATGCGAGTCACGGCTCCCGTCGCGTCCAGGAAGAACTCGGCGACCGCGCCCGACGACTCGAACTTCGTCTCCGACTGGGGGAACATCGGAAGCGCATTCAACCAGAGCTGGTCGTTCATCAGCGTCACGGTTTGCGTCGCGCCCATGAACGTCGGAATGGCACGCACGCCTTCACGGTAGACATAGGTTCCGGCGTATTGCGCGAGCACGCGTGGACTCACGTGCACACGCGCGGTGGCGGTGCCAACCAGATGGCCGGGAGCGCGGTTGTTCTCGTTGCACACGGCCTCGAGCATGTCCGTGTCCGCCGCGTAGTTGACCGTCAGCGAACGGGTGATGGGCGCGGTGAGCGTGTCCGGGTCGTCGAACGTGATCTGGTACTGGATGTGTCCGAAGTCCACACGCCGGAATCGCTCGGTGACGCGCAGTTTTTCGGAATGCGGGTGGCCAACCCGATCGAGCCACGTGCGATCGTTGAAGCCGGCCGACTCCACCACCAGCGCCTCGCCGTCCCAGTGACCCACCGAATAGCCCAACCAGGTCGGGTTCGGATCGACCGGCAACCTGCGGCCATCCATGTAGACCTGCCGGTAGCGTCCGGTCTGACTCTCATACAGCAGCGCGATCACCGTCGGCGACTGCACGATCCGGTACGAGCTCCCCAACATGTCGGAGGGGCCTCCGGGCAGGCAGTTCGTGACCGGATCCTCACGTCTGAAGTTTCGTACCCGCTCGAGAAAGACCGCCTCAGCCGCCGGACGAAACACGCTCTCATCTCGCGGATCCGCGATGAGATCGAAACGATAGGGGTTGGTCTCCGGCGACCAGGTGCCCGAGAAATCCGGCTTGCCGTCAGGCGTGCGGGGCGCGGGAGCCGCCAGGTCCGGTTTGCCGTCGGCGGTCCGCGGAATGCCGGGGGTGCGAAAGTCGAGCCACTGCGCGAACAGCGCGCTCGGAGGCAGCGCCAGGGCCACAACCAATACGACCCTCTTCATCATGCCCTCCTCCTCCTCTACTTCTGGCGCTCCCAGGTCAGACGCACAGCGCGCAGGTCCGTGCGCTCGAGCGGCGTCAGAACCAATCGATCCTCGCTCGGGAACTCGTAGCGGCGCACGAAGTCGCCGACCCCGCCGGGATTGAGATTGGCGATCCGCTTGTGCGTCACCGTCTGCGCGCGTTCGTCCACGGTGTAGGTGCCGAAATAGGCGGCGTAGCCGGAGACGGCGTCGAGCGCTTCGTCCGGTGTCGGGCGCGGTCCGGAGAAGAGCCCGGACGGGGGCCCGCTGAACCGGCGTCGCATGCGGTCGGGAGCGATCTGCACCGCCATGTGCCCCGTCCGGTCGTAGTAGATCAGCCCGATGGGGTTGTCACCGCGGCCTTCGCGATTCTCGGCCGTGTTCGACTCGTACTTGACGAGTGCCCAGGTGCCGATGAAACGCGCCGCCGTTCGTGACGGCGATTGGCTCGGCGCCTGCGCCGTGGCGACCGTCCGCGACACACATGTCGTGAGTACGGCGACGACACAGAAGCCGATGCCGGCGTTGAGCAGGCGGGCTGTGACCATAGAAGGCGCAGCATATATCGGGGCCGGCCCTCACGAGCGCACACACGAAGAATTCGAAATAGTCGATATTCAGATTTCAACTTTCATGACTTCTGCGCGGCGCTGATCTACCCTGTCGGCCAACGTCACTCGCCCGGTCGGGTCTCGTGCCCGGGTCCACGGCTGACCCGGCACACGAAAGGCAGGCCACGATGCAGCAACGAGGGGTCTCCTGGTGGTTGGCCGTCGCCGCCGTGCTGGCGATGGTGATCGTGAGCGCCAGCAATCGCGGCCAGGCAGCCGGCGAGCCTCCGCTGGTCGCCGCCGCGCGCGACGGAGACCTGGCGGCCGTTCGATCGCTCCTGGCCCAGCGCGCCGACGCGAACGCCGCGGCACGAGACGGCTCCACTGCCCTGCTCTGGGCCACCCACCACAGCAACCTGGACATGGCCAGAGCCCTGATCGCGGCCGGGGCCAAGGTCGACACGCCGAACCGTTTCGGGGTCACGCCGTTGCTGCAGGCGAGCCGCACCGGCGATGCCCCGCTGATCGATGTCCTGCTCAAGGCACGGGCCAGCGTGTCGTTGTCGCATCCGGACGGTGAGACGCCGCTGATCGCGGCGTCGCGTGCCGGCCGCCTCGACGCGGTGAAGCTGCTCCTCGAGGCCGGCGCCGCCGTGAACGCCGCCGATACGCTGCAGGACCAGACCGCCCTGATGTGGGCCGCGGCCGAGGGGCACGCCGATGTCGTCTCGGCCCTGCTCGCGGCCGGAGCCGACCCGAACCGCGGCGCCCGGGTGACCGCGATCAAGAAGCGGGAGCACGCGGACCATCCCACCGGAGGCCTCACCGCGCTGATGTTTGCGGTCCGCAATGGCCACGAGGAGATCGCCCGGACGTTGATTCAGGGCGGCGCCGATGTGAAGGCGGCCAACGGCGACGGCGCCACCGCGACGATCATCGCCATCGTCAACGATCGTTTCGACCTGGCGAAAGAGCTGCTCGCTCGCGGTGCCAATGCCAACGACGGCTCGCTCTACTTCGCCGTCGACATGCACGACGCCACCAGCGACATGCGGGCGCGCGACGGATCGCGCCTGCGAGCCAACCACGAGAATGGGATCACGGCGCTCGATCTGATCAAAGTGCTGCTCGACCGCGGCGCCGATCCCAACCAGGCGTTCATCGGCCAGCTGCATTCGGCGTCGTTGTGCTGCGGCGATGACGTGAACGCGTCGCCCTTCTACCGCGCGGCAATCGCCTCGGACGTCGAAGTGATCAAGTTGATGCTGGCGCACGGCGCGAAGGTCGAGTGGTCGCCGAGCGAGGTGAAGAAGGAAGGGGACAGCGGAACGGGCGGCGGCGCCAACGGGCGCGGCGCCAACGCCAACGTCGGCAAGACGCCGCTGATGGTGACGCTCGTCGGCGGCCGGGGCGCCCCCTTCGGAGGCGGGCCGGGCTTCAACCGGACCGGTCCACCGCCGTTCCGCGAGGCCGCGGATCGCGAACCGCTCGCCGCCGTCAAAACACTGCTGGCGGCCGGCGCCGATCCCAACGCCAAAGCGCCGGATGGCTCCACGCCACTGCACCAGGCCGTCGCCGCGCGGCAGGTTCCGATCATCCGCGCGCTGGTCGCGGGCGGCGCCAAGCTCGATGCGGTGAACAAGGACAACCTCACGCCGCTGCAGCTGGCCGAGAAGCCGCCGGCCGGCCCCGGCAACGCCACGCAAATGGATCAGGACGTTTATCAGCCGCCGCGGAACACCAGAGAGGAAGTCATCGCCGCGCTTCGCGAGCTGACGGGGGTCGACAAGCCATGAGAGTGGCCGGCGCGATTGCCGCGCTCTGGATTGCCGCCGTGACGGCCGGTGCCGCCCAGACGCCGGCGGCGCCGGCGACGACGTCCGCGGCCGCCGCCGACGCGCAGAAGCATCGCGCCTGGCTGAATCAGTACTGTGTCTCCTGTCACAACTCGCGCACGGCGCAGCCGAGCAACGATCCCGTCAACCTCGAGACCGTCAGCGTCTCCGACCTCCTGCCGCACGCGGCAACGTGGGAGCGCGTGCTGCGAAAACTCAGCGTCCGCGCGATGCCGCCCCAGGGCATGCCGCACCCGGCCGAAACCGAATACGTCGCGTTCACGAAGTGGCTGACTGGGTCGCTGGACCGCGCGTGGGCCGCTCGGGTCCAGCCCGGCGAGTACGTGCTCCATCGCCTGAACCGGACGGAATACGGCAACGCGATTCGCGACCTGCTGGGGCTGGAGGTCGACGTGGCCGATCTGCTGCCGAGCGACGGCGGCAACTTTGGCTTCGACAACATCGCCGATTCGCTGCGCACGTCCCCATTGCTGCTGGAACGCTACGTGACCGCGGCGCAACGCATCAGCGCGCTGGCGGTCGGCGATCCCGCCATCCGCCCGGGCACCACCGATTTCGCCATCAGCCTCGAGGTCACGCAGAGCGGTCACGTCGAGGGGCTGCCGCTGGGCACGCGCGGCGGCAAGATGGTCCGGCACATCTTTCCCGCCGACGGCGAATACGAGCTGTCGGCACGGCTGAACCGCACGGTGCTCAACGGCTATGCGGGCGTCGAGGGCTGGGACCAGCCCAACGAGCTGGTCTTCATGGTCGACGACGACATCGTCAAGACGGTGAAGATCGGAGGGCCCGAAGATCACGACGCGAGCGTCAAGGAGCCGATCGCGATGGTGGCGAAGCTCGACGAGCGGCTCAAGGCGCGCGTCACGCTGAGCGCCGGTCCACACGATATCGCGGTCACGTGGCGCGAGCGTTCGTACATTCGGCAGGATGTGTGGGAGGTCTCGCAGCGCGACAGCCAGGAAGTGCATTTCGCCGGCGGCCTGCCGCGGCTGCGCACCATGAGCGTCACCGGGCCGTTCAAGGTCACCGGCGTCAGCCACGAGACCGCCGCGCGGGGGTCTTGGTTCGTGTGCCGTCCGGCGTCGGCCTCTGAAGAGCCCGCGTGCGCGCAGCGGATTCTCTCGAGCCTGACGCGTCGCGCCTATCGCCGGACGCCGACCCAGGCCGATATCGACGCGCCGCTGTCGTTCTACCGGCAGGCGCGCAACGCCGGAGGCAGTTTCGACCAGGGCATCGGCGCGGGGGTCGCGCGCGTGCTGGCGAGCCCGTCGTTTCTCTATCGGACCGAGCGCGACCCGGCCGGCCTGCGCCCGGGCGCACCGCACCCCGTCAGCGACACCGAGCTGGCCTCGAGGCTGTCGTTCTTCCTGTGGAGCAGCATCCCCGATCAGCGGCTGATGACGCTGGCCACCAGCGGCCAGCTTCGCAACCCGGCGGTCCTCGAGGCGCAGGTGCGGCGCATGATCGCCGACCGTCGCGCCGATGCGCTGGTGAGCAACTTCACCGGACAGTGGCTGCAGCTGCGCAGCCTCGAATCACGCGTGACGCCGGACCTGCTGATGTTCCCCGATTTCGACGACAACATCCGCAAGGCGTTCCGCCGCGAGACCGAGCTGTTCTTCGCCTATATCTTGCGCGGCAACCGCAGCGCCCTCGACCTGCTGAACGCCGATTACACGTTTCTCAACGAACGCCTGGCGAAGCACTACGGCATCGATGGCGTCTACGGTTCGCGCTTCCGGCTGGTGAAGCTAGCCGACCCCAACCGCCGCGGGCTGCTCGGCCAGGGGAGCCTGTTGTCGCTCACCGCGGTGGCGACGCGAACGTCTCCAGTGCAGCGCGGCAAGCTGATTCTGACCACGTTCCTGGACACGCCGCCACCGCCGCCGCTGCCTTCGGTGCCCACGCTCGAGGAGAGCAACAAGTCCGCGACCGGCCGGCGCACCGTGCGGCAGCAGATGGAGCAGCACCGCAGCAACGCCGTGTGCGCGTCGTGCCACCGGGTCATCGATCCCCCAGGATTCGCGCTCGAGAACTTCAACCCGGTCGGGCAGTGGCGCGACACGGACGCCGACGGGGCGCCCATCGACGCGGCGGGCGTGCTGGCCGACGGCACGAAGGTGGATGGTCCCGTGGCGCTGCGCGAGGCGATTCTCAAGCGGCCCGAGGCGTTCGCCACCACGGTGACCCAACGGCTGCTGACCTATGCGCTCGGCCGCGGTCTCGAGCCGTCCGACATGCCGGTCGTGCGGCGCATCGTCCGCGAGGCCGCGCCAAGTCGTTACCAGCTGACCTCGATCATCACGGGTATCGTCAACAGCGTGCCGTTCCAAATGCGGGCGACGCTCCAGCCGGCCGAGAGCCGGGTTGCGAGGACACAGTAGCCATGTACATCACCAAGAAGCACCTGTCCCGTCGTACGTTCCTGCAGAGCGCCGTCGGCGCCGCCGTGGCGCTGCCGTTCCTCGACGCGATGGTGCCGGCGCTCACGGCCCAGCGCCGCACGGCCGCCGCGGCGCCGTTCCGTTTCGGCGCCGTCTACCTGCCGAACGGCGTGTTTCCCGACACGTGGCATCCCAGCGACGTCGGCAGCAACTTCGAGTTCAAGCCGGTGATGCAGCCGCTCGAGCCGTATCGCGACGCGCTCGTCACCGTCAGCGGCATGAAGGCGCCGTGGGGAGAGTCCGTGCACCTGGGTGCCAGCGCCGCCTTCTTGAACGGCACGGGGCCGGTGGCGGCGCGCGACGCCAGCGGCGACGCGTTCGGCCGGATCCAGTCGAAGAAGACGGTGGATCAGTTCATTGCCGATCACGTGGCCGGCGACACGCCGCTGCGATCGCTCGAGGTCGGCACCGAGGACATGGGCACGGCCGCCGGCGCGTGCGACGGCTTCCCCTGCACCTTCTTCAATGCGCTCGCCTGGCGTGACGACTCCAGTCCGCTCCCGGTCGGCATCAACCCGCGGGTCACCTTCGAGCGCATGTTCGGCGAGACCGGGTCGACCGATCAGCGCGCGAAGGCGCTCAAGCAGAAGCAGAGTCTGCTCGACTCGGTGAGCGAGGAGGCGTCACGGCTGCAGCGGACCCTGGGCGCGAAGGACCGGGCCATCCTCGACGAGTATCTGAGCAACATCCGCCAGGTCGAGCAGCAGCTGGCGCGCATGGAAACCCGGCTCGGGACGATCACCGGCGACCCCGAAGCGCCGATCGGGCTCCCGGAGGCGTACGACGATCACCTGAGCGTGACCTACAACCTGATGCACCTGGCCTATCAGGGCGACATCACGCGCGTCTTCACGTTCCTCCTGGCACACGAGGCGAGCACGCAGAGCTACGCGCACATCGGCATCCCCGAGGCGCATCACAGCGTCTCGCATCACGGGAACGACGCGGAAAAGCTGGCGAAGTACGCCAAGATCGGGACCTACCACATCGTCAAGCTCGCCGAGTTCGTCGAGAAGCTGAAGGCGACGCCGGACGGTGACGGCACACTGCTCGACCACTCGCTGCTCTATTGGGGCAGCGGCATGAGCAACGGCAACCAGCACGATCGGAACAACCCGCCGGCGGTAATGGTGGGCCGCGCCCACGGCCGGCTGCAAGGCAACCGGCACGTCAAAGCGCCGAAGGATGCGCCAACGGCGAATCTGCTGCTGGCGATGGCAAACCTGGCGGGCGCGGAGATCGATCGGCTGGGCGCCAGCACGGGCCGGCTCGACCTCTGATCGGTGCGCCTGGTCGACGTGAGCCCCGGGGGCGCCATACTTGAGTGGTGCCTCCGGCCTTTCGTCTAGCCCTGGCGTTGGTCGTACTGGCTTTCGCCACGCCAGGCGCGCAGCAGCGCGAGGCCGGCACCGAGTCCCAACAGCCCACGTTTCGCGCGGGGGTCAACATCGTACGCGTGGACGTCTCCGTGACGGGCCGCAACGACGAAGCGGTCGAGACTCTCGACGCCTCGAGCTTCCGTGTCACCGAGGATGGTGTTCCGCAGAAGGTCGAGACGGCACAATTCATTCGGCTGACCGGAGAACCCGACGGCAGCGGACGCGACCTGACCGTTCGAGACCGCCTGCACGGCGTCGCCGAGGCGGAGAAGGAAGACGTCCGGCTCTTCGCGCTGTTCCTCGACGACTACCACATCGACTCGCACCCGGAGGTGGCGCAGCGGCTGAAGCGCGCGCTCGAATCCTTCGTCGACGCGTTGCGGCCGACCGACCTCGTCGTCGTGATGGACCCGTTGACGACGCTCGAAGGCTTGACGTTCACGCGCGACAAGTGGCTGCTGCGCGAGCGCATCCGCACTTTCAAAGGCCGGCGAGGCGAACTTCTGCCGGTGCGGAGCGTGCTCGAGGAAGCGCAACTCAGTCAGCGTAACGTGTGGGAGCTTCGAGCAGGCGTGACGCTCTCGGCGCTGGAAGCGCTCGTGACCCATCTCGGCGGTCTTCGTGAGGGCCGCAAATCAGTGATCTTCGTCAGCGAGGGTCCACCGGTCGGCAGGCCCGGGAGTCTCGTCTATCCGCAACTGGAATCGGTACTTCGGGCAGCCAATCGCGGGAACGTCACGGTGCACGTCCTCGATCCTCGTCCGTTCGGGTCGGCTCCGTTTGGTGGTGCCGAGGCGCTCGCGCGCCTCTCACTCGATACCGGAGGGCGGGCCATCGTCAACAGCAACACACCGTGGGACCGGATCACGCAAGTCTTCTCCGATGCCAGCGCTTACTACCTGATCGGCTACACGCCGTCGCGCGAGCGCGCCGACGGCAAGTTCCACCGCATCGACGTACGCGTCACGTCCCCCGGCCTGCACGTGACCGCCCGCCGCGGGTACTGGGCACCACCGCCTGCAGATCTCAGCGCGGCGCCGGCACCGGCATCGGACCCGGCGCTCAGCAGCGCCCTCGCGTCCCTCGTGCCGCTCGACAAAGGCCGCCCGATCGATCTGTGGATCGGCAGTGCCCCGTCAACCGATCGGACGGTCGTCGAGTTCGCATGGGAGGCCCTCGGGCAGGCACGGGAGAATCGCGCGGCGGCGCTCGAGATCGAGCCGGTATCGGTGGGAAGCGGTGCCTCGCTCGGCGCTCCCCAGACGATCGCGGCCGCTGGCGCCAGCGCGACGTCAGTCGCACGCTTTCGGCTCGAGCCCGGCACAGTGTCCGTGAGGATGACGATGCGAGCGTCTGACGGAACCGAGGTTGACCGGTGGACCGATCGGCTGGTCGTGCCTGACTACGCCGACGGCGGCATCGAGCTTGGAACGCCGCGCGTGTACCGGACGCGCTCGGTGCTGGAGGCCCGTCGTTTCGATTCTGGCGCCGAGTCGACACCGACTGTTTCGCGTCGGTTCAGCCGCACCGATCGGCTCGTGATCGACATCCCGTGGGCGTCGGTCTCGGGTGCTCCCGAGGTTGGCGCGCGTCTCACCGGTCGCGACGGCACATCGCTCACGGCGGTGTCGATCGTGTCGACCGATGCACAGCGCGCACGCATCGTGCTGCCGCTCTTGAACCTGGCCCCGGGCACGTACATCGTGCGCGTCGACGCGACGGCGGGCGACGACCGCGCCACGCAGCAGGTGGCCTTCACCGTGTCTCAGTAGGCCTCCATGGACACGTCACATCTCGAGAAACTCCTCGTCGTCGGTGCGATCGCGTTCATTCCCGTCCAGTCGTTCGCCCAGACTGACGATGCCCCGCTGGCCACGCCGGTGGGGCACGAACTGACAGTCGCGTTCGGCGGCTACCGGTATGTCGAGCCTGGCGACACGAGCATCTCGATCCACGGGCCCAAGTTCGGCGCCGGCTATACGGGCACCATGTCGCTCAACCGGCGCCGCCACTGGTTTCTCCAGGCGGACGCGCGGGGGCTCTTCGGCGCGACCACCTACGACGGCTGGTGTTCGCCCTTCCTGATCGTGCCCGACAGCACGTCGCCCAACGGCTACGCGTTGGATTTCGGCGATCCGTCGCCGTGCAGCGAGAGCGGCGACAAGGACTGGTACGTGGAGGGCCGTGCCCTGGCCGGCAAGGACTTCATCGGCGACACCTGGGGATGGGCACCCGAATTCGGCCTGGGCCTCCGCCATCTCTCCAATGGCGTCACCGGCGTCGCCGGATACCGCACCGACGACTATCTGTATCTCCCGCTCGGCATCACGGCGCGCACTCTGGTGGGGTCGCGTAAGGCGCTGAGCCTTCACCTGGAATACGACCGCCTGCTGCACGGCTGGCAGACGACGCGTGACTCGCAACTGGGTGGCGGATTGGTGCCGGCGACGCCAACGGCGCCCGCGTTCACGATCGACGGATTCTCCGACATCTCCTTCGAGCAGCACTCAGGATGGGCGCTGCGCGCGAGTGCGGCCTACCAGTTGGCCAGGCACTGGTCGGTGGAGCCCGAGTACATCCATTGGACGGTCGGCGCCTCGCCGGTGAACTACGAGACGGCGACGTTTACCGTCAGGGGCGTCACGGCGCAGGAGCAGCTCGGCGCCTATGAGCCGGTGAACCGGACCAACGAGTTCGTCGTCAAGCTCGGATTTCGCTTCTAGCGCGGCAGCTCAGGCCGGCTCCCGCGCAGACTCGTCTAACCTGCCGTGCGGACGGGAATGCTCGCCCTCGTCGCCTTCGGGTGCCTCGGCGCGGACGGGGCGGCACAGTCGGCCGAGCCAGAGAAGCCAACGCCGATTACCGACACCGCCAATCGCATCGCCAAGCACCTCTGGTCCACACAGGCCGATCCGGTGGTGCTGCCGAACACGCCGCTGTTCCGCACGAGCGTGACCGTGGACGTCTGGCCGCCGTTGCCGGTGCCCTGGCATCTCACGGAGAAACCGGGCCCAAGGAATCCCAGATTCAACGCGTATCACCAGGAGCACCTGATGATGACCACGCCGGAGGGGTTCCGGACGAGCACCTTCTATCCCATCGGCATGAGCATCGATCCGGCGGTGATCGTCAACGGGGCGAAGAGCGCCTGGCGCGACTGGCAGACAGCACGGATCCGCAAGCGGATCGCCGAGGAGGTCGAAGCCCTCGAGCGTGCGAGGGCCGCCGCTGCCGCCGCGAACGGGACGGAGCCGACGACCTCGCAGCCGTGAGTCGAGCGCTTACTCCGATGGTTCGATCCGCAGCATGACGGCGTCGGCTTCATCGGTGAGCAGATACAGGAGGCCGTCCCGTCCCTGCTTCACGTCGCGATACCGCCGGTGGAGATCGACCAGCAGCGCCTCCCGCCGCAGCTCCTCGAAGTTCTTGTTGATCAGAATCCGGTGGAGCTGCCCCGTGCCGGGAATCTCGCCGTAGCGCATCCCGGTCACGAACACGTCCCCCTTCCATTTCGGCAGGCGGTCGCCGGTGTAGAAGGTGATGCTCGACACGGCAATCGCCGGCATCCAGTAGATGAGCGGATCCTTGAACCCTTCCTTCGAAAGCGGTCCCTGCCACGGTCCGGCATACGTGCGCCCGAGGCTGACGAGCGGCCAGCCGTAGTTGCTGCCGGGCGTCAGGATGTTCACCTCGTCGCCGCCGTTCGGTCCGTTCTCGATCTGCCAGATCGCGCCGGTCTGGGGATGCTTCGCCATCCGCAGGAACGTGCGATGGCCCATCGTGAAGATCTCGGGCCGCGCATCGGTGCGACCGACGAAGGGATTGTCGGGCGGGACCTTCCCCTCTTCCGTCAGCCGCAGGATCTTGCCGGCGAGGCTGTTGGGGTTCTGGGTGTCACCGCCGCCGCGCGCCACGTACAACATGCCGTCGCCGCCGAACACGATTGGACCGCCGCTGCTGCCTTCGTCGACGAAAATGTCCCGCGTGCCGGTGAACTCCTTGCCGTTCCAGACGGCCACCGCCACCGCCACCGCAGTGCGCGGCGCCGCGCCACGGCCCCCTCGCCCGCCCGCGGGGGCTGGTGGCGGCGGGGCCGCGCCCGGCGGGTCGAGCGGCTTGGTGTAGCTGATATAGACCAGGTGATTGCGCGCGAAGTCGGGATGCAGCGCCAGGTCCGTACCCGACAGACCGGCGCCAATGGCTCGCGGCGCACCTGCGACCGGCGTCGGATCGACCACGCCGTTGCGCACCGCCTTGATCGCGCCGCCGCGTTCCGCCACCAGGATCGTGTCGTCCGACACGAACGCCATGCTCCAGGGATTCTGGAAGCCGCGCGCGTAGACGCTCACCTTGATGGTCTGCCCCTCGCCCGTCTCGTAGCGCACCGGCGTGTCGGGAAGCGGCGGGGCTTTGATGCCTTGCGGTGCCACGGGGGTGTTGCCGCGCATGGGTACTTCCTGCTGCGCGGCCATCGGCACGGCCAAGGCCGCGAGTCCCGCGGCGACGAGAAGCCTGATGTATCCGTTCATACGCCCTCTTTTGATGATGTTGCCGGGCATAGCGTAACTCAGGACGTCAGACGTGAGGCGTATGATTGCCACGCAAAAACGACGACGGCACAGCTCCGGCACATTGCGCACGAGACAGGGAGGCTACGATGAGCGTCATCAAGAGACGGATCGCGTTGGCGTTGGCCCTCGGTGTCTGGACGATCAGCATGGCAGCCACCATTGCCGCCCAGCCAGGGCCGCCGGCGCCCTCGCAGAGTGCGGTGAACGACTCGAAGGCGGTTGCGGCCACGCATCGCTCGCGCACGCTGGCCGCGCTGTTCGAGGAGTTCCGCACCACGACGGCGCAGAACGCCGCCATCAACTCCCGCGCCATCTCGAACCTGTTCTTCGACGGCAACCCGCTGATGCGGCTGGTCACGAGTGGAGACTTCGCGCCCATCCAGCGCTCCGCCAACCCGATCAGCCGCTTCGAGTCCGATGCGATCGCGTCGTTCAAGGCCGGCGGCCCGGGCTTCTTCTCGCGGCTGGACCGAGTGGGTCCCCTCTGGGTGTGGTGCGAGGCCATTGCCCTCAACAACGGCGCGTTCCTCGAGGGCACGGACATGAATCCCAACGTGTGCCAGAAATGCCACGCGAGCTTCCCAACCGACACCACGGCGTTAGTAGGCAGCCTGAATCACTGCGACATCGTTCGCTAGTGCTCGCCGACCGACCGCACACTCAGCGCGTGCGGGCCAGGTCGTAGACGATGTCCCAGTGATAGCGGACGAAGCGATGGAGCTCGGCTTCGAGGATGCGCTCCTGATCGCTGTGGGCGCCGAACCCCTTCGGCCCGTCCTCCATGTCGGTGGCCGGGCCGATGCCGTAACACTGCATCCCCTTTTCCCGCAGGAACGCCATGTCCGTCGCTCCGGTGCTCATCGTGGGCAGCGTGACGGTCTGGTAGTGCTTCGTGACCGCCGCTTCGGCCACCTTGTACGCTTCGCTGTCGATTCGTGACACTCCGCCGTTGCGCGGCTTGCCGGTGAGCGTCGGCGGCCAGCCGTTATAGACCACTTCGATCGCGGGGTCGTTCACGACGCTCTTCAACTGCGCCAGCAAGCGCTCGGGGCTCTCGTCCGGAATCATGCGCACGTCCAGCGTGGCCCTGGCCTCCGACGGGATCACGTTGTTGCGGTAGCCGCCCTGAATGATGTTCGGCGACACCGACGTGCGGAGCATCGAGGCGTGCCGCGGCTCGTTCGCGCGCAGCCACGCGTCCGATTCGGCCATCAGCTTCGAGTTGCCGCTCACCACGTTGCGGTAGTGCCGCGCGAGATCGGGGGGCGAGATGTCGGCGAGCCGCTTGAAGTACTGCGCCGTCGTGTCGTTGAGATTGATCGCCGGCTGCCACTCGGCGACGGCCGCCACCGCCTTCGACAAGTGGGCCACGGGGTTGGTCTGCAGCGGAACCGAGCCATGGCCGGCCACGCCGCGGGCAATCAGATCCACTCCGTTCGGCACCTTCTCCGTGGACTGGATCTGCGCGTAGCGCACGGCGCCGTTCTGGCGGGTGACGCCGCCGCCTTCCGCGTAGCAGAACTCGGCGTCGATCGCCGCGAAGTGATCGCGGACCACGAACTCGATGCCGGTCTTGGTGGCGCCCTCTTCCCCTGATTCAGCGAGGAAGATCACGTCCCGGTCGAGGGCGACGTTGCCGCGCTTGAGGAGCAGCATCACCATCAGCGCCGCCGTCAGGTTGTCCTTGTCGTCCACGGTTCCGCGGCCGTAGATGTAGCCGCCGTCGCGCTCGGCACTGAAAGGGCCGTGCTGCCACTTCCTCGGATCGACGTTGACCGTGTCGAGGTGGCCAAGGATGAGAAGCGGCCGTTTCCGCCCGGATCCTTTCAGACGCGCGACGACGTTGGGCCGGTTCGGGTCGGCAGCGAAGACCTGGACGGGAATGCCGTTGGCCTCGAGCACCTGCCGCACGTAGTCGGCCGCCGGCTTCTCCACCCCGGGCGGGTCGCTCGTGTCCATCCGCACGAGCGCCTGGAAGTGTGTGAGCGTTTCGGCTTCGAGCGCCTGGAAGTCGGGCTGAAAGGGCGCCTGCGCGGATGCCGCGCCCGCCGCCGTCAACAGCAGAACTACGAGAGGAAGAACGCGCTGCATTGAGGCCCCCGGCGCAGGAGAATATCAGAGGGGGCGACAAAGGAGGGATGCATGCGGTCAATTGCACTCGGGCTGTTCGTGTGCGTGTTTCTAGTCACGGTTCTGACCAAGGCTCAAAGCGCTGTCGACGGCAAGTGGGCGGGCGAAGTGCAGGGCGGCAGGGGACCTCAGATGGTCGCTCTGACGCTCAAGGCCGAGGGCGGCAAGTTGACCGGTACGTCGACGGGCGGACGTGGCGGTGACGTGCCGATCGAAAACGGTTCATTCGCCAACAACGCGCTCAAGTTCGTGACCCACCAGATGGGCCGGGGCGGCCAGGTCACATTCAATTGGGACGGGACGCTCAAGGGCGATGAGATCGCCATGAAGCGGGCCGTCGAGGGCCGTGAAGGAGGCCCGCAGGAGTTCACGCTCAAGAGACAGTAAGAGGTCAGCGCGCGCCGGCCTGCCGGGCCAGGTCGTTGTAGACCGCCTCGACGAACATCGCGCCCGTGTAGGCCGGCGTTGCGTAGACCCCGTCGTATTCGAGCGTCACCTTCAGCTGCTGGACCCGATCCAGCGTCAACCCGGCCTTCCGGGCGTCGCGCACGCGGTCGCGCACGATCGTAATCATGTCGCGGGACTCCACGACGTCGGACTGGTTGCCGATGCGGCCGTGCGCGGGCACGATGCGCGTCCCACCCTGCTGGTTGAGCTCCGGCACGGCAATATCCACCAGCTCGTTCAACGCGTCGAGCACGCCCTGAACGGAGCCGCCGCGCGCCGGGTCGAACTTCGGGTACGACATCGGGTCGAACGTGTCGCCGGCGGCAATCACGTCCGAGCCCCGGAACCAGACGATCACGTTGGCGTCGCTGAGCGCCGGCGTCCAGCGGATCTCGATCGGCTCGTGGTTGAAGAAGAGCTTCTTCTTGCGGGTGAAGAACGTATCGGTCGGCCACAGCTTCTCCGGCTGCAGCATCGGGCTGCCCGGCTTGCTGATCCGGGCAAACCCTTTTTCGTGCGCGAAGATCGTCGCCGACGGTCCGTCCCGGTAGCCGGTGTTGCCCTGGAACATCGGCTGTCCCACCGCGGCGAGGCTGGCGTTGCCGCCGATGTGATCCAGGTCCATGCTCGTGTCGACGATGCCGCGGATTGGGCCTTTCGTGAGCCGGCGGACCTCGGCGAGCACCTTGTCGCTCACCTCCGGCACGCTGGCGTCCACGAGCAGGGCGCCCTGATCGCCGACCTGCGCGACGATGTTGCTGCCCGTGCCGGTGACGATCAGATGGACGTTGCCCTGCACTGGCAGCACTTCGAAGCCGACCTTCGACAGGTCCGGACGGCCCGGCCGGTACTTCTGTTGGTCGGAAGTCAGGCCCCCGGTCCCCGGTGCCTGTGCGGACACCACGATCCAGGATGCGGCGGCGATCAGGACGGCAGTGGCGGTCCGCATGTCTACTTCCCGCCGGCCGCGCGCAGCCGTTCGATCGTGCGTTGATATTCGGGATACGTCGTGGCAGCGCCGCCCTGCGTGGCCTCGAACGGAATCTTGTACTGCTCCGCGGGCTCACGGTGCTTGGTGCCGAGCGGGTAGTGCGGGACCCAGCCCACCTCCTTGTCGCCGAGTTCGTCCACCGACTCCCAGGGCACCGCGGGGCCAACGTTCTGGTTGGGATTGCGTACCCACGACTGGCTTCGCACCAGCGGTTCTTCCAGGTAGATCGGATCCTCGATGATCGCCACCATCGTGAGGAGGTCGCCGTGCGGGAAGAACTCCTCAGTGAGGACCGCATAGGGACTGGCATTGATGCCGACCTTCTGGAGCACGCCCATCTTCATGTGCGTCGTCGTCACCGTCAGGCGGCCGTCGTGAAAGGTGCCGGTGGAGAATCCGTCCCAGGTGTACTCGGCGAAGTGAGACGGGTGAGCGCGTCCGTCGAGCCAGATCGTCCGGTCCGAGCGGCCGAAGATGCCGACGAGGCGGAGCGCGATGAGCTGTTCCGAGATCGGATCGCGCACCTCGCTGATGCGGATGTTCGGCCCCTCGCCCCGCATCGAGTACACCGCGGGCCACGCCTGCGTCATGCGCTCCGGTTGCGAGAGCACGTCGGCGTCCCAGGCCTCGGCCATCTGGCGCGCGGCGGCGTTGATCGGCAGCCCGGTGTAGTCGCCGAGCAGACCGCCGGCACCTCTGTAGACGGCATCCTCGTGCACTCGCGCCGACCACTGACCCGCCAGATCGATGGCCTGGCCCTGCGCGAACGCCGGCGTTGCGAGGAATGTCCCGGCAAGTACGCCGATGCAGGCGAATCGTCCCATGCGGCCCATTCTACTGGCGCGCGGCTCGAACTATGATGAGCCCGCTCTCAGTCAGGATTCAGGAGGTTCGCATGCGTTCTGCTCTTCGAGCGGTCGTGGTCCTCGTGTGGTCAGGCCTGCTGTTTCCGGTCGCCGCGGGCGCGCAGGGCAATCCCGATTGGCATCGAGCCATTCCGGGCTTCAAGGTTGCCGGCAACCTCTACTACGTCGGCACCGCGGACCTCGCCGTGTATCTCGTCGCGACACCGCAGGGCAACATCCTGATCAACGGCAACTTCAAGGAGGACGTGCCGGCGATCCGCAAGAGCGTCGAGGGCCTCGGCTTCAAGTACGCCGACACGAAAATCATCCTGATCAGCCATGCGCACGGCGATCACGACGAGGGGGTTGGCCTCCTCAAGTCCAACACCGGCGCGCGGCTGATGGTGATGGACGCCGACGTGGCCTCGGTGGAGAGCACGGCGCCGGGACGGCCGGGCGCGAAAGTCGATCGCATCCTGCACGACCGGGACACGGTGGAGCTCGGCGGCTCGACACTCACGGCGCGGCTGACGCCGGGGCACACCCCTGGCTGCACGACCTGGACGATGCAGGTGGCCGAGGGCGGCCGCACGCTGAACGCCGTCATCGTCGGCAGCCCGAACGTGAACGCGGGCTACGTGCTCGTGAACAACCGGAACTATCCGCAGATCGCCGCCGACTACGTGAAGACATTCGCCGTGCTGAAGACCACGCCGGTCGACCTCTTCCTGGGAGCGCATGGCGCCTACTTCAACTTGAAGGACAAGCTGCCGAAGATGGGCGGGACCGTCAATCCCTTCATCGACCCGGCGGGCTATCGGTCATACGTTGCGGAGCGGGAGCAGGCCTTCGAGAAGGAGCTGGCGAAGCAGACCACCGAGGCGCGCACGGGCGACGCCGTCGGCTTCGACCTCGCGTGGAATCA
>Ga0207648_10001929_pt1 | contig 22670 bp, 11 predicted proteins | sample KBSMisM32_FD_184310 | JGI IMG/M metagenome (GOLD analysis project Ga0207648, IMG submission 184310) | Miscanthus rhizosphere microbial communities from Kellogg Biological Station, Michigan, USA - KBS Miscanthus M3-2 (SPAdes) (version 2) | ecosystem: Host-associated > Plants > Roots >...
TACGCCGGCATCGAGGACGCGGCCCTCTTCAAGTCCACGGACGGGGGCCAGAACTGGAAGGAGCTCGCCGGCCTGCGCGGGCACGGCACCGGCCCCAAGTGGCAGCCGGGCGCGGGCGGGATGTGCCTGCACACGATCCTGCTCGACCCCAAGAACGACAAGCGCATTTTCGTGGCCATCTCCTCCGCTGGCGCCTTCCGCTCCGACGACGGCGGCCAGAACTGGAAGCCGATCACCAAGGGCCTCCATTCCCAGTACATCCCCGACCCCACGGCGGAGGTCGGCCACTGCGTCCACCGCATCGCCCAGCATCGTTCGAAGCCCAACGTCCTCTTCATGCAGAAGCACTGGGACGTCCTGCGCACCGACGACGCGGGCGAGAACTGGACGGAAGTCAGCGGCAACCTGCCCACCGACTTCGGCTTCGTGATCGACGTGCACGCCCACGAGCCGGAGACCGTGTACGTCGTGCCGATCAAGAGCGACTCCGAGCACTACCCTCCGGACGGCAAGCTTCGCGTCTTCCGCAGCCGGAAGGGCGGGAACGAGTGGGAAGCCCTCACCGCGGGTCTACCCCAGAAGGACTGCTACGTGAACGTGCTGCGCGACGCGATGTCGGTCGACTCCCTCGATGACTGCGGCGTGTACTTCGGGACGACGGGCGGCCAGGTATACGGCTCGCCGGACGGCGGCGACCACTGGGCGCCGATCGTGAGCCACCTGCCGCCTGTCCTCTCCGTCGAGGTCCAGACGCTCAAATGAGCGTGCGCGTCCAGATCCCGGCGCCGCTGCGCCGGCTGACGGGGGCGGACGCGGAGGTGGCGCTCGACGTCGCGGCCCCCGTCACCATCGACTCCGTGCTCGACGCCCTGGAGTCGAAGTACCCCGGCCTCAAGGGCACCATCCGCGACCACGTGACTCGGAAACGGCGGCCCTTCGTGCGCTTCTTTGCCCTCCAGGAAGACCTCTCGCACGATCCGACGGACGCCCCGCTTCCGGACGCGGTGGCGAGGGGGGCGGAGCCGCTGGTGGTCCTCGGCGCCATCGCCGGGGGCTGAGCCCCCCGTTTCCGTTCGATGTGACCTCCGTCGCTCTGCTGGAACGCGACGTAAGCGGTGACGCGCAGGCAGGCTAGAATCCGCGTCCCTCCGTTGGAGTCCCGTGTCCACGTCGACGGTCGCCGAGCAGGTGGCGGAGCACCTCTCGCCCTACCTGGGCCCCTTCAACGCGGGGGTGGCGGTCAAGACGTTCGCGCAGCGCGCGCTCAAGCGCAGCGCGGAAACCCTGACCGTCGAGCACGTCCCGGCGCTCCTGGACGCTCTTCGTCCGATGCTGCACACGATGGTGGGGACGGTCTCCACCGAGGCGCTCCTGAGCGACATCCAGCGGAGGGTGCGATGAGCCGCTTCCAGGGCCTGGCCGTGCTGCCGCTGGTCTGGGGGGCAGCCTTCCTCGCCCTCGACGCCGTGTTCTTCGGGACACCCTCGTACACGGTGTTCCTGCGCAGCGAGGTCGAGACGGCCAAGGTCCTCACCCTCGTGGGCAGCTGGGCGGCCGCCTTCGCCTTCGAGCGCGGCGCGTACCAGCGCCGGGCCTGGCTGCTGGTCGGCGGCTGCATGGCCCTCCTCCTCGCGCGCGACCTCACCCTGCTGCCCTTCTTCCGCGGCTTCGACCCGCGCACCGTCGCCGTGGCAGCCGGGATCCTGGTCGCCCTCGCCAACCTCTCCCAGGTCGTGGGCACGTGGATGCTGGCCCGGACCTGGAAGGTCGCGCAGCTCGAGCTGCCGGGTACCGCGGCCGCGCAGTGGCTGACCGTGGGCCTGGTGGGTCTTCTCGCCGCCGTGTTCGCGGGGCCCGCCGTCCTCCGCAACGCGGGTCCGCTGCTGGCCGGCGACCTGTCCCGGGCGGCCGGAGTCTTCTCCGCCCTCGGCGACATGGTCTCGCTCTGGCTGATCGCGCCCCTGCTGCTGACCGCCCTCGCCCTGCGCGGAGGGATGTTCGGCTGGCCGTTCGCGCTGCTCACCGCGAGCTACGTCGCCTGGCTCGGCTACGACGCCCTGGCCGTGGTCGGCCCGGGCCTGGGCCTCGACGCGCACGCCGCCCGAACCGGGGCCGAGCTCTTCCGCGCCCTGGGCTGCCTCTACGGCTTCTCGGCGGGCCTCGCGCAGCGCGCGGTGGTGAGCGGGCTCCGCCGCCTGGTGGGCGGGGGCGCGCCACGGCCCCGCGTGGCCTGACACGCGGTCCACAATTTGTCCTGGAGTCCGGGCGCCAGTGGTGCGAAATTCCACCCGTGCATCTTCAAGACGCCCGGAGGTCGAAATGATCACGACACCCCGACGTGTGGCCGCCGTATTCGCCGTCCTCCTGGCCGCACCCCTGTCGGCGACGGCGCGCGACGCGGGCGGACAGGATCATTCCCACGCGCACGCCGCGGGGGAGAAGCTCGGCACCGTGGACTTCCCGGTGTCCTGCTCGACGGAAGCCGCGGCCGCCTTCACGCGCGCCACCGCGCTCCTGCACTCGTTCGGCTACGAGGAAGCGCGGCGCGCGTTCGAGGACGTGGCCCGGAAGGATCCACGGTGCGGGATGGCGCAGTGGGGGATCGCCATGACCTACTACCACCCGATCTGGGCCCCACCCCCGGCGGCGGACCTGGCCGCGGGCAAGGCGGCGGCGGAGAAGGCGGCGACTCTCGGCGCGGGCACGGACCGCGAGCGCGCCTACATCGCGGCCATCGGCGCCTACTACGCGGGGCCCGACCCTCGGGCCCGCGCGGAGGCCTTCCACGTCGCCATGGCGGACGTGGCGCGCCGTTTCCCCGCGGACGACGAGGCGGCGATCTTCCACGCCCTCACCCTGCTGGCCACGGCGCCGCCCAGTGACGCGACCTTCGCCCGCCAGAAGGAGGCGGCGCGGGTGCTCAACGGCCTCCTGCCGCGCCACCCCGACCACCCTGGGATCGCGCACTACGTCATCCACTCGTTCGACTATCCCGCGCTGGCGTCGGACGCGCTCCCCGCGGCGCGCGCGTACGCGAAGATCGCGCCCGCTTCGCCGCACGCGCTCCACATGCCGTCGCACATCTTCACGCGCCTCGGCCTGTGGCCGGAGTCGATCACGTCGAACATCGCGTCCGCGGAAGCGGCACGCCGCCTGGTGGCCGCGGCCCATCCCGGCGCGACCGCCTTCGACGAGATGCACGCGCTCGACTACCTGGAGTACGCGTACCTGCAGATGGACGACGAGGCCAAGGCCAAGGCGATCCTCGCGGACGTGGCGAAGGCGAAGACGTTCGACGAGCCCAACTTCGCCGCGGCCTACGCGCTGGCCGCCGTGCCCGCGCGCTGGGCCCTGGAGCGGAGAGACTGGAAGGCGGCCGCCGCCTTGGAGCCGCCGGCCCTCGCGCTGCCCTGGGAGCAGTACCCGTACGTGGCCGGGATCACGGACTACGCGCGCGCGATCGGCGCCGCGCGCAGCGGGCAGGCCGCCGTCGCCCGCGCCGCGCTCGTGCGCCTGGAGGAGCTCGAGGCCAGGCTGGCCAAGGCGCCGCCCGCCGGCCCGTACGACTGGGCCGGGCACGTCAAGGCGACACGGCTGGCCGGGGCGGGGATCCTCGCACGCGCGGAGGGCCGCGACGCCGAGGCCCTGGATCTCCTGCGCGCGGCGGCCGACCTGGACGAGAAGACGGGCAAGCACCCGGTGACGCCGGGGACGATCCTTCCCCCGCGCGAGCTGCTGGCGGAGGTCCTGCTGGAGACGAACCATCCCGCGGACGCGCTCGCCGCGTACGAAGCCGCGCTGCGGGAGGCGCCGGACCGTCTCAACAGCCTGGCCGGGGCCTCACGCGCGGCGGAGGGCGCGGGAAAGGCCGCCCGCGCGGCCGAGCTGCGCGCCCGGCTCGTGGAGATCACGGTACCCGGCGCCCAGCGGCCCGAAGTGGTCGCGGCGCGCCGATCCCTCGCCGCGACGCGCTGATCCCTGTTCGCCCGCGCGATCAGGGAGCGAACGGCACGGGCACGACGTAACCCGGATCCGCGTTCTTCCGCAGGACCAGGACCATCCCCGTCGCACCCAGCAAGGGTTCCGCGGCGACGTTTCCGGATCCGGCGAGCGCGCGCCAGGTGACGCCGTCGCCTCGCAAGTAGAAGACGTCGAGGGGCCGTCCCGGCCGGAAGAGCAGCTCGATCTGGTCGGCCAGCAGGGCGGCGTTGCTTCCGTTCCAGCGCGTGGCCGCGGGCGCGGCGGCGTCCACGAAGGCGCGGGCCTGCGCCGGCGAGAGGTCGACGGGGAATCCGCTCGCGAAGGCCTGGAAGCCGGGCACCAGGTTCTTGCGGAACGCGTTCGTGCGCACGCGGCCGGCCTGGGTCCAGGCCTGCCTCGCCGACTTCGCCTCCACCAGGACGCTCACGTCGGGCGCGATCACCTTGCCGCGGAAGTCGCCCGCCCCGCCGACGCGGCTCCAGGTGGCGCCGTCCGCGCGCAGGTAGTAGAACGCCAGGTCGCCGTTCTCGAAGACCCACACGCCGTCGGCGAGCAGGAACAGGTCGCGGCCGACAAGGCCGGGTCGGAAAAAGGACTGCAGGCGGGCGAGGGTCAAGTGGGGGCGAACGGCGCAGCGGGCGCCCGCGAGCGCGTCCGGAGCCAGCGCGGGCCGCGTGCTCAGCGATCCGGCGCCGAGCCGGAGAGCCACGGTGTCGCCGCCGCCAAGGCTGGCCGCGGTGTCGACGTCGAATCGTTCGCCCTGCAATGTGCCCGTCAGCACCTCGAGGTAGTAGGGCTGGCCTGCCGCCAAGTGCGCGCCCACGTCGCCGGCATGTGTGAAAGCAACGGCGGTCAGGGTGTTCGACTCGACGGTCCCGACGAACGCGTCCTCCGCGATCAGCGGCACCGCCATCCCGGAATCGCCTCGCGGCGCGCTGCCGCTCATCACGCCGACGGGTGCGGACAGGACGGTGGTCTCCGCGGAGTCGGTCGAGGCGGGCAGCGTGACGGCGAGCCGGAAGAACTGCCGCGCCTGCTGGGACAAGGGCACGGTCGAGCGGAACACGACGTCGTCGACGCCGTCTCCGCGCGGCGCGGACGAGGCCTCCACCCCTTCGAGCAATGAGGCGAAGTCCGGGCCTCGCCCCACGCGGACGGTGACGGTGACGCCGCCGGTGTCGGAGCGTCGCGTGTAGGCCACGGCGGGATAGGTCTGGCCGCCCGCGTCGACGGTGGTGGCGCGAAGGCCGTCACTTCCGGCCGCGGCGGCGTCGAGGCCGAGCAGGAACTCGGCCAGGTTGGTGAGGCCGTCGCCGTCCGGATCGGCGCCCGCACCTCTCTGATCCGCGGGAAGGTTGCGGTAGGCCCAATCGGTGTAGGCCGCCGTCTCGCCCACGCCGGTGACCAGGAATTGCAGGGCCGTGGGTCCGACGACGAACACGCCGCGGAAGCCGGCGAGGCCGGACGCGGTGAGATCCGACGCGACGAAGTCCGTGGAAGCGTAGGTGGCGAGAGTGTAGGAGGCGCCCACCGACAGTGGCCCGGATGCGGAGAGCGCGACGTCGAACCAGCCGGGCGTGCCCTTGGTGAGCGCGCCCGCCAGCGCCAGTGTGCGGCCGGAGGCGAGATCAGCCGCGAGATGCCCGCCGCCGTTCCAGGTGAGGGACGACGCCGTGAGCGCGGAGCCCGGCGTGGCGTTGCCGGCCGCGATGGTGCCGCCCGCGTCGAGGACGACGTCACGGACGAGGGAACCGCCGCCGCCGAGAGTCCCGGTGTCGCCGACGGTGATGGGCGCGCCCGCGGCGACGGAGCCTTCGACACGCAGGAGACCGCCCCCGACGGCCACCGGACCCGCGAAGGTGCTGGCCCCGGACAACGTGAGCGTCCCCGCGCCCGTCTTGGTGAAGCCGCCTGCGCCCGCCAGCGGACCCGACAGCGCGATGTCGTGCGGCGCGTTCGCGGCGTCGGCCGCCTTGATCGAGACGTTGCCCCCCGCGGGCAGCGTCACGCGCAGCGCCGTGCTCCATTCCGCCTTGGCCCCGAGGATTCCGCTGCCGAAGATCAGGTTCGTCGCCAGTCCGGCCGGGCCGTTCTTCACGATGGCACCGGTGCCTAGATACAGCGCCCCGCCGTTGATGGTCACGGTGGCCGCACCCACGGTGACGGTGCCCGAACCTCCGGTGACGGTTGGGTCGAGGCCAAGCGTGATCTTCTCGACCGTGCTGACGCCTCCGGTGAACGTCGCGGTGGCGACGTTGTTCGGGTTCGTGCCCGGATCGCGGGTGAGGAGCAGGCCCAGGGTGGGCTCGGTGGACGTGAACGTGCCGTTGCCGATGACGCGGAGCGCGCCTCCGCGGCCGGCCGTGGTCTGGTTGCCGAGGGTGACGACGCCCGTGACCAGGAGCGATCCGTTGCCTTCGATCGACATCGCGCCCGTCGAGTTGCTGGTCCCGAGGCCGATCGTGCCCGCGGTGGCCGTCCCGGTGCCCGTCACGATGAAGCCGGACGTGAAGTCGGCGGCGGCGGCGCCGTTGCGCCTCACGTTCACGGCTCCGACAGTCAGGCTGCCGCCGTTGACGCGCAGGGTGGACGAGAAGTCCGAGTTCGTGAGGAACGTGCCGATGCGCGCCGATCCGCCGTCGATCACGACCTGCGCCGTGGTGGCGGTGACGGTACCGTCCGTGGTGAACGACCCGCCCATCACGTTGATCCGCGAGTTGAGGGCCAGGTTCACGGCGCTCGTGGCGAGGGCGAGCCCGCCTCCGGCCGGAAGGAGCACCGAGCCCGCGTTCACGTTCACCGTGCCCGTGAGCGTGTTCGCCGCCCTGAGGACGAGATCGCCGGGGCCGGCCTTCACGAGCCCGGCGGTGCCGTCGAGCACCGCGCCCACCGTCGCGCTCGCCCCCGCACCCAGCGCGCTCACCGTGACCGTAGGCGCGGCGCCGGCCAGAGTCAGGGTGTTGCCGCCGCCGTCCAGGACCCAGCTCGCGGGCGTGGTGACGTCGATGTCCCCGAACGTCAGGGTGCCGACTGTGCGCGGGCCGTCGAGGCGCACGGTGTTCGCGGAGGTGAGGTCCAGTCCGGCGAAGCTCGCCGCGCGGCCCACGCCATCGGCCACGACCGCCCCATTCCAGTTCAGGGGATCGCTCCAGAACCCGCCGCTCTCGCGCCGGATCCAGGTCCCGTCGCCGACGCTGGGCGCCACCAGCGTGTACGGCTCGCCCGCGGCGTAGCCGTTCTCGGGCACGCCGCCGCCGTCGACGACGCCGTTGCCGGCGACGAGGTCGAGGCGCATCGTGCCCGTGCCCGCCAGTCCGCCGACGGTCACGTCGAAGATCGATCCCGCACCGGATGACACCGCAGTGACCGCGCCCGCGGCCGTGCCGGTGGTCGCGACGGCGAAGGCGCCCGTGGTGACGCCGCTGACGGCGTGGTTGAAGGTCACGCGGAAGACCACGCTCCCGATCGTGTTCGGGACGACGGCAAAAGCCGGCACGCGCCGGACGATGGCGACCCGCGGCGCTCCCTCGAGGTTCAAGGTGAAGACGGGAGAGGCGGGACCGGCCGCGCCCGCGTGGGTGGCGGTGGCGTAGAAGCGCGTCACGCCGTCGGGCAACGAGACGCTCGTGTAGTCGAACGACCAGGCGCCACCGGCGTCGGCGGTCACGGTCCCGATCACGCCGGTGCCGATGCGGTTGATGGCCACGCTGTCGCCCGCGCCCGCGGAGCCGGCCAGGGAGAACACGCGGTCGGACGTCGTCGCACCGCTGGCATAGGTGCCGGTATCGCCGACGGCGGCGGCGATCACGGGCATGGTGACGCGCGTGTCGAACGGGAACGCGGCCGACACCGGGCTCACGTGTCCCGCGTCATCGCTGGCCACGGCCGTGACGGCGTGAGCGGCGGCCACGAGCGGGCCCGTATAGGTGACGCTCCAGGCGCCGCTCGCGGAGGTGACGGTGCTGCCGGCGGCGGTGGTTCCGTCCAGCGTGACCGCGACGTTGCGCAGGGGTTCCGCGGTGCCGCTCACCACGAGCGGGCTCGACCCGACATAGGTGATGGCCGGGGTGGCGATGGGGCCGTCCAGCTCGACGGCGTCGTAGACCCAGCCCGCGCTGAGCCAGGTGCCGTTGTCCGTGGAGCCGCTGATGGGGTTGACGGTCAGCGTGTTCGTGCCCACGACGAGCGCGCTGGCCGGGATCGCGTAGGTGAAGAGCGCGTTGTTCCCCCGATAGGTTCCGATGGTGAAGCTGCGCGAGTTCGGCTGCGTGGACGCGGCGGGCTGGGCGGAGGTGAAGCTGTTGACCGTGATCTGCGGCCGGCCGCTGAGGTAGGCGCACGTGATGCCGATGCGGAGCGTGAGGGCCGTGATCTGGTTCGGGGCGAGCGTGAACTTGATGGTCGCCGGGCTGTTCTTCCCGCGGAACTGGATGGCGGGGAAGGAGGACGGCGCGTCCAACCCCACGGTGTACGTGCGCGGATCCCAGGACGACATGCGGACGTCCTGCGGATGCATCTGGGTGATCTTGTCGCCGTTGAGCAGGCCCGCCGGCGTCCCGTCCCATTCACCGATGCGGAAGATCACGGAGGGCGCGGCTTCCGTCGAGGCCAGGTTCAACGTCGTCGTCGTTCCCGCCGCCACCGTCAGGGGCGCGGTGGCCACGGCCAGCTCGCCCTTGTAGAGGGTCGCGGTGTAGACGCCTGGCTTCATTCCGGACGACGTATACGTGCCGCCGCTGGCCACGGCCCAGTACTGCGCGGCCGCGTTCGCGAAGCCGACCACGGCCTGGTACGCGGAAGGGACGCCGCTCACGGTGCCGCTCACCGCTCCACGGCCGGACGCTGGCACCCAGCCCGTGAGGCCGAGCGCGCCCATCCATCCGAAGTCGATCGGCATTGCCGGAGGGGCGCCCGTCGTGAAGACGAGCGCGTACGGGCCGTGCAGCACGCCCAGGCGGTTGGCCTCCGTCTGGTTGTGGCCCGAGTTCATGTAGTTGTAGACCTCTTGATCGCCGCCCGCCTGGTTCTGGATGTCGCGGAAGAACGGCCCGCCCGAGCTGCTCTCCCGGCTGCCGAAGACCATCCAGGCCCCGATGCCGGGTCCGATAGCCCCGGAATAGGTGAGGTCCATCGCGCGGTCCTTGCCGTGGGTGACGCCGTCCCCGTAGTACTTCGAGCGCGTGGTGCCGTCGGCCATCCCGAATACGTCCGTGCTCTCGATGAAGCCGGTGTTCCCGCTGAGGTCGGACGGGCCGGGCCCGTTCGGCACGAGCGCCTGGTCGAGGCGCGTGATCCACCTCAGCTCGCCCACCCCGGGCTCGGCGGTGGGAAAGGTCGCCATGTAGATCGTGTTCTCGCCATTGCGCACCACGAGGTAGTGCGTGAGGCTCGCGACCACGGGGTTGTCGGGCGACGTCTGCAGCGTGATCTTCACGTAGGTCGCGCCGTCCGTCTCCGGCGTCACCGTCGTCGGCGTGCCCAGCCCGGACGCGATGTGCGATCCCTTGGCCGACGGGCCGTTGTACTCGACCCCGTTGAAGACGATGGACGTCAGGGTGCCGCTGGACTTGTCCACCTGGAACACGAGGCCGGCACCCGTGTCGACCACATAGGCCGTGCCGTTGTCCGTGTACCCGAAAGCCGCCCGCGCGGGTGCGGGAGCGGCGAGCAGGACGGCGAGCGTCGAGAGGGCCGCGCCGAGGCGCATCGGCGTGCGGAAGGGAGGAGATGAGAGCATCGACGTTTATAGGCTCAGGCCGCCGGAAGCCGACAAGAACGTCGTGCGCGAGCGCGCGCGTTGCGCAGAGCGAAACTTCGCCTGACTCATCCCAGAGGCGCTAATCCCATGGGCGCCCGCAGGTTGGCAGACGAATGCCCGCCCCACGGCGCGGGCAGTGCGCGCGCCTCGCATTTCGCCGTCGCGAACGGCGAGTCTAGGGAACCGCCACGAGCACGGCCCCGCCGTTGAGGATCAAGCGGTCCGCGGCCACGCTGCCGTTGACGTTGCCGTTGACCATCACCGTCCCCGTGGGCGCGAGGACGGCGGCATGAACGCTGGCCCCGCCGTTCACCGTGAGGCCGCCACTGGCGAAGTTCAGGGTCAGCCACTGTGGATGGGACGCGGATCCGATGGTGCCGTTGGTGGCGAGGCCGCTCCCGAGATTGATCACGACGGGGCCCACGATCGTGACCGAGGCGCCGCCGTTCACGACCAGGCCCTGCAGGTTGTAGACGGCGGCCGTGGTCGCGCCCGCGACACCGAGCACGAGACTCGAGTTGCCGTTCACGGTGAACGTGCCGTAGGTGCCGGCGGGGACGCTCACGGCCCCGACCCCGCCGCTAAGGGTGAGGTTCCGGAGGGTCGCGAAGTTGCCGGGACTCTGGCCGGGCTGCGTGAGGACGACGTCGCGCGTGCCCGTAGGCGGCGGAGGCGCCTGGACCGCGGGCAGGACGACGGCGTTCGTGCGGCGGACGACGTGCCCCAGGCGCGCCCCGCCATTGAGCGTGACCGTGTAGCTCGACGGTGACGCGGAGCCGCCGCCGTCGATCGTCCCGCCGTAGGTCGGCGAGCCGTTGAGGTGCACGGTCGGAGTACCGGGCACCAGCAGGTCGCTCGTGATGACCGCGCCGCCGTTGAGGGTCTGACTCTCCGGGAGCAGCACTTCGACCGATCCCTGCACGCGGCCGTTGATCGAAGGCGCGTGACGGACGGTTGCGGTGGTGGAGACCTGGAGGGTGCCCGTGGCCGAGCCGACGTAGTTGCCGCCCAGGACGGTTGCGATCAGGGCGTAGGACCCGGGCGCCGTCGGGGGAGTGGGGCTTCCGTCGTAGGTGACGGCGACGGATAGTCCGGGTGGGATCGTGGTGACGGCGACCGCCCGCGGCGTGCCATCGTACGCGAGCGTGAGGTCCACGAAGCCCACGGCCGCGGCGGCGGTCGTGATCGTGAAGGTCCCGTTCACGGTCTGGACCGTGTAGTTGCCGAGCCGGCCCGCCGGGTCCACCAGCACGGGCACGATGGGATAGCTTCCCACCGGGCTGGTGGCGACGGCGGTCGTGAAGTAGATCGCGGAGATCGGGTCGGAGCGCTTGATCCCCGTGATGCTCCCGGTGAGCGGCGGGGTCGGGGCGGCGAAGGCGCGTGTCTTGTCGTCCGCCCTCACGGTGAGCGGCGCGCGCAGGATGGTGAAGCCCGCGGTGTTGTAGGTGACGTCGTAGTCGGCCAGCGCCGACGCGGGGGCGAGGGCGGCGGCGATCAGGTAGGGGCTCCCGGCCACCGTTTCGCCGGGCGCTCGGCCGTAGGTCGCGGTCACTCCGTCGCCGGGGACGAATCCCAGCAGGGTGCCCGTCAGCGCCGGATCCGCGTCGCCGTACACCTTGCTGGCGGCGTTGGGCGTGACCGAGGCCGGACGCCGCGTGATCGCGAATGTCTTCGAAGCGCTGCTGCCCGCGTGGTTCGCGTCGCCCGCGAACGTCGCGCTGGCCATGGCCGTGCCCACGTGGACGTTGTTCACGTAGTTGACGGACAGCGACTCGCTGAGGCCGCCGGCGCCGGTGACGGCCGCCGTGCACGGCGCCTGCGCGGTGCCGTCATAGGTGACGCTCGCCGGGCAGGTCACGACCGTCGAGGACGAGGCGACCGCGATCTGGAACGTCGCGGAGCCCGTGCTGCCCGTGTGGTTGGCATCGCCCGCATACGTCGCGCTCGCGGTGGCCGCGCCCGCGTCCGTGTTGCTGGCGTAGCTCACGGGCAGAGATTGGCTGAGCCCGCCCGCGCCCGTCACGGCCGCCGAGCAGGGCGTCTGGGGCGAGCCGTCATACGTGACGCTGGGTGGGCAGGTCACGACGGTCGAGGATGGAGCCCGATCGACGACGAAAGTCGCCCCTCCGGAGCTGCCGCCGTGGTTCGGGTCGCCCGGATACGACGCGCTGGCGCTGGCCGTTCCCGCCTCCACGTTGTTCGCGTAGGCGACCGGGAGCGCCTGGCTCAACCCGCCCGCCCCCGTCGCCAGTGCCGAACACGGCGTCAACGCCGCGCCGGTGTAGACGACGCTGGCGGGGCAGGTCACCACCGTCACCGAGTCCGCGGGCGTGATGGCGAAGGTCTTGGAATCGCTGCTCCCCGTGTGGTTGTCATCGCCGTCGAACGTGGCGCTTGCCGTCGCCGTGCCCACGTCGACGTTGTTCTCGTAGGTGACCGTGACGGCCTGGCTCAGCCCGCCGGCTCCCGTCGCCGCCGCCGTGCACGGCGCCTGCGCGGATCCGTCGTAGACCACGCTGGCCGGGCACGTGACCTCCGTCGAACAGGAGGCCTTGGCCACTTCCAGGGCGCCGGATCCCGAGCCGGCGGCGTAGACGTCGTCGCCCGCGAACGTCGCGCTGACGCCGGACGGGTAGGACCCCGCGCCGATTCCAGTGAGCGCGGCGCCCGTCAGTGTGGCCACGCCATTCGTGTCCGTGGTCGCCGTCCCCGCCGCGTTCCCGTTCAGGGCGAACGCAATGGTCTTGCCGGCCAGCGGATTCCCGCCCGACGTCAGGGTCGCGGAGAGGTCCACCGTGCCGGCATACGTCCCGCTGGCGGCGGCAGCGGCCACGATCGTCGGCAGTGGCGCCAGTGGGGTCAAAGGCAGCGTCCAGGCATACGCGCCGCGCCCGCGTGTCCACAGCGAGAGCGTGGTCGACCCGCGGTCGATCTGCATGTCCCAGATCATCACGTGCGGCAGGCCCTCGAAACGCGTCCACACGGGCGGGTTGGCCGTGACGTCGTCGGTGTAATAGAGGCCCAGGTCGCTGCCCGCGAAGACCTGCTGCGGGAAGTTGGGGTTGACGATCACCGAATCCACCGGGATGTCGGGCAGGTTCCCGCTCTTGTCCGACCACGTGAACGTGGCGCAGTCGGCCGTGCAGACGACCCGGAAGACGTGGCCGGGCGTCGCCGGCGTGTTGGCGTTGAAGCCGCCGACCGCGGCGTAGCCGGTCTGCACGTTCGCGGCGGGAGCGGAGGGATCGAGCGCGATCCCCAGCACCGGCCGGTTGGGCAGCACGGTGTTGCCCCCGGTGACGTTGGTCCAGATGGCCTGGCTCTGCACGCCCGTGCCGAGGTTGCGACCGATCCACACGTTGGCGTCGTTGGTGCCGACGATGGCGGCGCTCTGCCACTTCGGCGAGTACTTGACCTGGTTGATGAAGGACCGGTTGCCCAGGGATCCCTTCGTCATGTTCTGGGTCGTCGGGTTGTTGGTGACGACCCAGGTGTTCGTGGCCGTCGCACCCGTGATCGTTTCCCAGACGCGGGTCGTGCCCGCGATGAGGCGGCCGCAACCGGTCGTCGCGCCGGCCGGGCCGCAGTCGTCGCCTCCAGGGATCCCGCCGTGGAAGAGATCGAAGGGAAGGATGAAGGACTGCTGGTCGCCGGTCCAGTTGCCGCGGCGGCTGGCGTATCCGGAGCCGCTGGCCAGGCAGGTGTTCGTGGCCGTGGCGGCACAGCGGCTGAGGCCGCCGCTGTTGTTGCCCACCCAGTAGCGCAGGCCCGGTCCCGTTCCCACGGGATCGATGCGCGCATAGAAGCCATCGCCCCCGACCGTTATCTGCCACTGCACGGGTCCCGTCGCCCCGCCCGGGAAGCTGGCCACGCTGGGCGCGTTGTCCTGGGCGCCGCCCGCGGCGGAGGGGCTGGACGAGGTCGCGAAGTTGCCGCTGATGTCGCCGGAGTAGAACTCGATCGTGTTGAACCCGGTGTCCATGTTGAACCAGGCGGGCCGGGCCAGGCCGTCCGCGGCCACGTGCGCGTTCGTCGTGCCGTGGGTGCCGCCGTCGTTGCCGAGCAGGAGGAGGCTCGACGAGCCCGGCACGAAGGCCAGCGCATGCTGGTCGACGTGGACGGGTTTCGGGCTCACCCCGCTGTACCCGCAGGTCGTGTCGTAGAACGCCGTTCCCGTACGGTTCGCGACCCAGACGTCGAACGTGCTCACGTAGATGCGATCGGGATTGTTGGGGTCGACCGCTACCGCCTGGTCGTACCAGTTCTGCGGATAGTCACCGCTGCCCGCGGTGCCGGATCCCACACCGGAGTTGGCGCATTGCCGCAGCGACCCGCCCGCGGACCCGGCCATGAAGCTCCAGGTCGCTCCGCCGTTCGCGCTGGCCCACACGCCGAGCTGGCAGCCGTTGGCGTTGCCGCAGCCGCTGTTGTTGTTGGGGGCAATGGACTGAACCTGGGCGTAGATCACGCTGGGGTTGCTGGGGGCCACGGCGAGGTCGATGCGGCCGGCCTGATTCCCCGTCGTGGTGTTGACGTACGGGCTGCCGCTGCCCGCGTTCATGCTGGCGCCGGTCGTGTAGGGGCTGCCCGTCACCGCCGTCCCGAAGAGGAAGCCGTTCGTGTTGCTCGCGATCGAGGTGAACGCCGGACACCCGTTGGCCGGCATGGCGGCGCTGTAGATGCCGTTGGCGCCGTTGGCACCGAGGTCGAACTGCACCGTGGTGGCGAACCCGCGCGCGCCCACCGCGGCCAGGATCCGCGTGCTGCCGCCGACGTCCGTGAGCTCGAGGGCGGTGATGTCCTGGCGCTGCGTCGGGAACGGATTGGTGAGGCAGGGCCCCGTCCAGTTCGCGCCGCCGTCGTAGGAGAGGTAGAGCCCCGTCTTGGTGCCGGCGGCGACGATGCTCGAGTTGAGGGGATCGACGCGCACCTTGCCCACCGCCTGGTACTGGGGGAACTGGCCGGGAGGCACGGGGTAGGCGATGCCGAAGACGTCGGCGCCGAGGACGGTCCAGGTCGCGCCGGCGTCGGTAGACTTCAGGATGCCCTGGCTCCCCATCGAGAACGACCCGTAATTGAGGTCGCCCGTCCCCGCGTAGATCGTGTTGTGGTTGCCGGGGTCGATGGTGACCGTGTCGATGCTCGTCGTCGACACGAGCGGATCGTCCGTCACCACCGTCCAGGTGGTGGCGGCGCTGCAGCAGTTCGTCGTCTTCCAGACTCCGCCGCCCACGCTGGCCGCGTAGGCCACGATGCTGCCGTTGGTGGTGGTCGTGGGATCCACGGCGATCGAGTTGATGCGCCCGGACGTCGTCGTGTAGTCGAAGCACCCGGAGCAGCCGGTCATGCGCTCGGGTTTGGGGCCGAGGGGCACGAACGGGCCGGGCGTGCTGAGTGACGACAGGGCGGCGTCCCCGGGGCCCGTGTCCGACGAGATCGAAGACGAGTCGGTCTGCGCGGCGGGGTCGTCCGTGCCAATGCCGCGCGCGGCCGGTCCATGCGGGCGGGGGCCACGCCGCCGGCCACGGGGGATGCCGCGCGCCATCCGCGCGTCCTGAGCGGCCGCTCCACGTACCCACTCGGGACGAAAGCGCCGGGTGGGGTAGGTGAGGCGGTCCATCCAATACAGCTCCTGGGTGAGCATCTTCTCCGCGTCGGCGTCGACGTAGCCCGCCGTGAACCGCGCCTGGGCGCTCGCGCCGGAGCTGAGGCCAGTCGCGGTCACCGTGTAGCTCAAGGGCCCTGCTTCCCGTTCCGCCTCGTCCGTAGGCTCGCCGGCCCTTGCGCTCGACCGCGTCGCCAGGCTCGAAGCGCTGCTCGCCGCCGCGGGAGCCTCGGGCGCCGTCGCCGTCAGCGTGAACGATCCGCCTTCGTCGGCCGTCGCTTCGAGCGCCGTCACTTCTCCGGGCGGCTCGGTGCCGATGACGATGGTCACCGTCTCCCGCGGCGCCCAGTTCGTCCCGAGGAGCAGGACGGGCTCGCCAGGCAGGTAGCTCTCCTTCTCCGTGGCCACGCCGGGGGACGCGGCCTGCTGGGCGTGCACCGCGGGCAGGGCGCCCAGGGCCAGGAGCAGGAGCAGCACCGCACCGCGGCGGGCGGCCGTTGGAGTCGTCATGGTTGTCCTCCGTCCTACCGACGTTCTGTCGTCGAGGCTTGGCGAGGGCGGAAGCCTACTACAAGGTCTAGTAAGAGAGGACGGTTTTGTGACGGCCCGTCTTCGCGACACATTCGTCGGGATTGCGCGCGAGGGTGACCCAGAAGCCGGAGGAGGCGCGGCGGCCCGTCACCACGAGCTCGAAGCCTCGAACCGTTCCCCGCGGCAGCTCTACGGGCAAGTCCGCGCGGGTGTACGTGCGACGGACGTCCGAGCCGCCATCTGGAGACTCGCGAGCGGCGGTGATGGTCAAGCTCTGCGCGGACGCATCGCCCCTGGCCCCGAAGGCCACCACGTATTGACCCTCGAACGAGCCGTCCACCGCGATGGCCTCGCTTCCCGTGCTCGAGTACGTCCGGCAATCGGCGTCCCGCCAGAAATCGGGGTCGCTGGCGATCCAGGCCTCGTCGGCGTGGCTCCACGTCGGGCGCACCTCGAACACGCGCGCCTTGGAGGCCGCGGCCAGGGCCTCCGCTTCTTCGCGTGTGCGGGCGCTGACGATCACGAGCCGCGTGCCGTCGTCCGTCTCGTAGGCCGTCCCTTCGAGTCCCGGTTTGCCCCTGCCGGACCAGATCACGAGGAACCGTCCGGACCCGATCTGCCAGGGCTCGCCACCACTGAGGTCCTGCCGGTGGCGCGCCATCGACTCGATGCCCTTCCCGACGAGCGTGGCCTTCCGCCTGGCGTTGCGGCCGAGCAGGTCGAGGATTTCCGTGCTCGCCGCCCACGCGTCCGCCACCTGCGTGCGCTCCGCGTCCGAGGCATAGCCGTTGAGCCACCAGACTTCCTTGGGGCCCGTCAGGGACTCGAGAGCCAGGTACGCGTGGGGGCAATGGAGCTGCGCGCACTTTTGCGCGGTGTCGGACTCGAGGCGGTCGTATTCAGCCTCCGTGCCCGGCTTCAAAGACTCGCGGTGGACCTGCAGGATCGCCGGCGGCCCGGCGCGAGGGACATCGGAGAGCGCGGCCAGCGCCAGGTGGGACGCGGCCACGAGCACAGCCATCATCGAAGACATTGTCGCGCTATCGCACGAAGCGCATCGCGGTCGGCAGGCCGATGGCGAGGACGGCCGCGAGGTAGAGCGCGCCCATCACGAAGCCCAGCTTCCAGAAGTCGCGTCCGGCCACGTAGCCGGCGCCGTACCAGACGGGCGCCGGACCCGTCGCGTACGGCGTCAGCACGCCCATGAGGCCGATCGAGTACACGAGGGTCAGCGCGACGGCTTTCACCGGCATGCCGGGCACGCTCGCCAGGACGGCCAGGAACGCGGGGAGGGCCGCCGTCGTGTGCGCGGCGTTGCTGGCGAAGAGATACCGGATCAGGAAGAAGACGCTGACGATCGCGACCGCGCTCGCCGCCACGGGAAGGCCGGTCAGGGCCGTCGCGCTGCGCTGCGCGAACCAGGTCAGGAAGCCGACCTGCCGCAGCCCATCCGCGAGGGCGACCAGCGTGGCGAACCAGACGAGGACGTTCCAGCCCGGCTTGTGGCCGAGCACGTCGGCCCAGGTCACGACGCCGGTCAGGATCATCAGCGAGACGACCACCAGCGCCACCGTGACCGCGGGGATCCGCTGCGAGCCCGCTACCCAGCACGCGAGCGCCGTCACGGCCAGCACCGCCATGAGGGCCTCGCGCCGCGTGAGAGGGCCCATCGCCCTGAGCTCGCCCGCCGCCCACTCGACCACCTCGCCTCCGTGCTTGATCGAGGGCGGGTACAGGACATATGTCACGAGCGGCGTCAGGAGGAAGAGAGGAATCCCCACGGGCAGGAAGCCCAGCATCCAGGTCGTCCAATCGATGTTCAGACCGACGATCGTCCGCGCCATCTCGGCGGCGAGCAGGTTCGGCGCCATGCCGGTGAGGAACATCGAGCTCGTGACGGACGTCGTGGCGAATGCCGTCCAGCAGAGGAAGCCGCCGATGGCGCGCGGGTTCTCCGTCGGCGACGAGCCGTAGAGGGGCGGGATGCTGCGGACCACCGGGAAGATCGTGCCCGCGCTGCGCGCGGTGTTGGACGGCGTGAAGGGCGCGAGCACCAGATCGGCCAGGGCGATGCCGTAGCCCAGCCCGAGCGTCCGCCGGCCGAGGGCGCGGACGAGGAGCAGCGCCATCCGCCGTCCCAGACCGGTGACCTCGTAGCCCAGGGCGAACGTGGTCGCGGAGAAGATGAGCCAGACGACGTCGTTGCTGAAGCCGGAGAGGGCCCACCTCATCGACTCCGCGGGCGTCGCACCCACCAGGACGAGCGCCGCCGCCGCGCTCACGCCGATGAGCCCCATGGCCGCGCCGGGCAGGGGCTCGGTCACGAGGCCGGTGATCACGAACGCGAAGAGCGCGACGTAGCGCCACGCGTTGGGAGCCAGCCCTTCCGGCGTGGGGACCAGCCACAAGGCACCACCGACGGCCAGGGGAACGAGCCATCGGACGGCGGGACGAGAGAGGGGCAATGGGAAAGGATACTCTTCACCCATGCCGATCGAGCGCTACCGGCCGGAGTCCGAGTTCGACACCCGCGAGCGGTGCTTCATCACGGAGCTGCGCAACATTCCGGAAGACGGCGCCTGCTCGATTGCGCGCGCCCGCGTCCCGCCGGGGGTCACGACGGAGCTGCACCGGCTGCGCGGGGTCGTCGAGCACTACGTGATTCTCGACGGCCAGGGCGTGGTCGAGGTCGGGGGGCAGCCGACTCCGGTCGCCAGGCTGGACGTCGTCACCATCCCCGCCGAAAGCCCCCAACGGATCACGAACACGGGGACCGGCGACCTCACGTTCCTGTGCGTCTGCGTGCCGCGCTGGATCCCCGAGTCCTACGAGAGCCTGGAATGACGAAGGATCGGGGCGTCGGGCGGAGGGAGTTCCTGGAGGCGGCGGCCATCGCGGCCGGCGCCGTGACCGTGGCGCCGTGGGGGCCACGATCGGAGGCCGCGGACCTGCCGGCCCTCGTATCGGAGGAAGCGAACCCCTTCGATCGCGCGATGCGCTGGGGACAGCTCGCCTTCGTCGAGAACGATCCCGGCCGCTACGACCCGCAGTTCTGGCTCGACTACTTCGCGCGCACGCACTGCGACGCGGTGACGCTCTCCGCGGGCGGCGTGGTCGCGTTCTATCCGACCACGGTTCCGTTCCATCGCCGCAGCGCCTGGATGAAAGAGGGGATGGATCCCTTCGGCGAGCTGGCCAACGCCTGCCGGCAGCGCGGGCTCCTCGTCCTGGCCCGCGTCGATCCCCATGCCGTCTACGACGACGCGCGCGAGGCCCATCCGGAATGGATCGCCGTCGACGACAAGGGACAGCCGCGACGGCACTGGGCGAATCCCGACATGTGGGTGACCTGCGGCCTGGGTCCGCGGAACTTCGAGAACATGACCGAGGTCGTCCGCGAGATCGCCGCCCGCTACGACGTGCAGGGCGTCTTCGCCAATCGGTGGGCGGGCAGCGGCACGTGTTACTGCGAGACCTGCCGGCGCCTCTTCAAGGCGGCGACGGGCAAGGACATCCCGATGCCCGGCGTAGACGATCCGGCGCGGCGCGACCACATCCTCTGGAGGCGGCAACGGCTGCGCGAGCTCTGGGAGGTGTGGGACGCCGCGATCCGCGCGGTTCGCCCCGGCGCGCGTTTCATTCCGAATGGCCCGCCCGGCCTGGAGAGCGCCACGCGCGCGGACTTCCTGGCCGTGGACCACCAGGCCCGGCGCGGGCTCACTCCGGCCTGGGACTTCGGGCGCTCGGCCAAGCAGTACCGCGCCGTGATGGGACGCAAGCCGATCGCGGGGCTCTTCAGCGTCGGCGTCGAGGAGCCGTATCGCTGGAAGGACTCGGTGCAGGCGGGACCGGAGATCCGCCTCTGGGCCCTCGACGGTATCGCCAACGGCTTCCGGCCCTGGTTCGCGAAGTTCTCCGGCGTGCTCTACGACCACCGGTGGCTCGCCACCGTCGAGGACCTCTTCGCCTGGCACCACCGGAACGAGCGGTACCTGCGAAACGAGACGCCGCTGGCCCGCGTCGCGATCGTCTACTCCGAGCAGACGCGGGACTTCTACGGGAAGGACCAGGCGGAGACGCGGGTCGACGACCACCTGAAGGGCCTGTACCACGCGCTCGTCGAAGCCCGCATCCCCTTCGAGATGGTGAACGACCGCCTCCTCGAGGCCGCCGACGTCGATCGGTACAAGCTGCTCGTCCTGCCGAACGTCGCCGCGCTCTCCGACGCGCAATGCCGGAAGCTGACGGAATACGTGGACCGCGGCGGCAGCCTCCTGGCCACCTTCGAGACGTCGCTCTACGACGAAGCGGGTGCGCCGCGGAAGGACTTCGGACTGCGCGACGTCTTCGGCGTCTCGTTCGAGGGCCAGGTGGACCGGCGGATGCAGAACTCCTACCTCGCGCTGGACGCGGAGGCCCGGCGAGCGCACCCGCTCCTGGAGGGCCTGCGCGACGCCCCACGCATCATCAATTCTGTACAGCGGGTGCGAGTGCGCCCGCGGGGCCCGTTCCCGTCGCCCGTCACGCTCGTCCCGTCCTACCCGGACCTGCCGATGGAGCACGTCTTCCCGCGCGTGGAGACGAGCGACGAGCGGCAGGTCTACCTGGGAGAGCGGGGGCGGAGCCGCGTCGTCTACTTTCCCGGGGATCTCGACCGCACGTTCTGGGAGGTCTTGTCTCCCGACCATGGGAAACTGCTCGCGAACGCCGCGCGGTGGGCCGCCAACGAAGATCCGCCGGTCGAGGTCGAAGGCCCGGGTCTTTTCGACGTCACCGTCTGGCGTCAGAAGGACTCGCTCACCGTCCACCTCGTGAACCTCACGAACGCGATGGCCATGAAGGGGCCCGTGCGCGAGTTCGTGCCCGTCGGACCGATGACGGTGACGATCCGGCTGCCCGCGGGCGCGCGCCCGCGGCGAGCCCAGCTCCTCGTCGCGGGAGCGGCGGCGCAGGCCCAAGAAGCGCCAGGAGCAGTGACGGTGGTGGTGCCCTCCGTCCGCGATCACGAGGTGGTCGCGATCGACCTCTGAGGCCGGCTAGCCGACGGCTCCCCCCGTTCCGCCGTCGGGTGAGGTGGGCTTGTCGCCGCCCAGGTAGCCGAGGACCACGGCACGAACCGCATCGAGGTAGCTGCGGACGCGCGCCAGGAGCGTGGAGGGACGTTCGATAGGCGCCATTGTGGGAGTTTGACCGACGGCGAAGGGAAAGGGTTGAACCGCGAGGCGAATTCACGCGGTCAGCTCCAGGTAGGCGATCCGGCCGGCCTCGTCCCGATAGGCGGTCAGGAAGTGAGTTCCAGGCTTGCCCTGCAGCTTGATCGTCACGTAGTCCACCAGGTGATGGCCGTGAACGACGAGTCCGGCGCCACGCAAGTGGCCGCGCCCCGCGAATCCAAAAGATTCGATCTGCTTGAGAAACCCGGACGCCTCCGACACCGTGGTCGGCTCCAGCGCGTCGGGAGCCATCGTTCCCGCGTCGATGTGGCCCTCCGCGATCGCCTTCAAGGCGGCGATCACGGAGGCGGTGAGCGCGGCATCGGGGTCGGGCTTCGTGCTCTCGATCTCCGGTGACGGCAGATCGGGAAGGTAGAAGCGGGCGATGGTCGACGCGAAGGTGTCGGCGTTCGCGCAATCGCAGTTGGCGAGGACGATCACGCTGAGGTCGTCGTCGGGGAACATGTCCAGGGTGGCTCGGAAGCCCGTTCGATATCGGCCGCCGTGTTTGATCAGGCGCCGCCCCAGGAGGGTCTCGACGGACCAGCCGTACGAGTAGTCGAGCGCACGGCCGGAGTCGGCCGTCGATCCTTCCCACAGGCGGTCGGGGTCCTTGACGATGCGGCCCTCGCGCACCGCGATGACCCACCGGGCCAGGTCGCCGGCGGTGCTGAGGATTCCCACGTCCGGGCGCGCGTGAAGGTACTGGCCGACGTACCACCCCTTCCTGATCTGGCCCTCGGCCAGACGGTAACCCTGCGCGCGCTCGGGGACGATCTCGAAATTGTCGAGGAACGACGATTGACGCATGTCCGCCCGCTTGAAGACACGCGCGGCGACGAACTCCGGCAGGGACTGCCCCGCGAGACGGGACACGATCATGCCGAGCATCGAGTAGCCGGGGCTGCTGTAGTGGAACTCCGTCCCGACCGGCGCCTCCATCTTCAACGTCGTGAACGCGCGCACCATCGCCGCGTCGTCGTATGGCGTGGTCACGTCCGCGTTGTAGGGAATGAGCTCGGCGCCCCAGTCCTCGGGGAGGCCGGTGCTCATGGTCAGGAGGTGCCGCACCTTCATGCCGGCCCACGAATCCGGCAGGCCGTCGAAGTAGCGGCGGATGGGCGTCTCGAGGTCGAGCCGACCTTCGTCCATGAGGATCCGCACCGCGGCGCCGGTGAACATCTTGCTGATGGACGCGATCTCGAAGCGCGTGTCGGGCGTGGCGCGCGCCCGCCATTCCAGATCACCGAAGCCATGGGCGTCGAGCCGGACGATCCGCCCCTGCCGCACCACGGCCAGGGTCAGGCCGGGAACCTGCTGCCGGGCCATCTCGGCGTCGATCGCACGATCGAGCTCGTCCGCCCAGGCCGCGGGAACGATGGTCCAGAGAAGGAAAGCGCAGGTGAGGAGGCGCAGCCGCATGCGCGAGATCGTAGCGTTAATCTGTATCCATGGAGGGCCATTCATGCTGGCGAACGCACCCATCCGCGCCTACATCCCCGTCTCCAACGTCGCGCGGGCCCGGACGTTCTATGAAAAGACACTCGGGCTGAGCCCCAAGCTGGAATACGCGGGCGGG
>Ga0207648_10001932_pt1 | contig 22653 bp, 21 predicted proteins | sample KBSMisM32_FD_184310 | JGI IMG/M metagenome (GOLD analysis project Ga0207648, IMG submission 184310) | Miscanthus rhizosphere microbial communities from Kellogg Biological Station, Michigan, USA - KBS Miscanthus M3-2 (SPAdes) (version 2) | ecosystem: Host-associated > Plants > Roots >...
CCGAGCTCCGGACCCAACAGCCGGCCACCGAGATCGGCGAACCAGGAGATGTCGCCGCTGGAGTAGAAGCGATGCACTGCGTCGGATTCACCCACGCGGAGCAGGCCGAGTTGGTGCAACACGTCGCGTGTCGCGAACGCGGTCTCGTCGGCACTCGACACCAAGGTGACCTCGGGGCCCATCACATCGCCGATCACGCGTGCGAGGTACGGGTAGTGCGTGCACCCGAGCAGCAGCGCGTCGACACCCGCGTCGTGGACCGGTGCCAGCAATCGCTCGGCCAGGATCATGACCTCGTCGCCCGTCGTCTGCCCGCGCTCGACGAACTCGACGAATCCCGGACACGCAGCCGCGGTCAGCTTCACGTCGGCGCCGGTCGCGGCCACCGCGCGCTCGTACGCGCCGGACCCGATCGCGCCCACCGTTCCGATCACACCGACGCGGCCGGACCGGCTGGCAGTCACCAACGCTCGTGCGCCCGGTTCGACGACGTCCACCACGAGAACCGGCAGTTCCTGTTGCAACACGTCGAGCGCGGCCGCCGACGCCGTGTTGCACGCGACGACCACAGCCTTCACCTCATGCTGTTTGACGAGGCTCCACGCCAGTTGCCGGGCGAACTCGCGGACCTCGGCCTGGGGCCGTGGCCCGTACGGATAACGACCGGTGTCGCCGATGTAGACGAGGTTCTCGTCGGGCAGGAGATCGATGACGGCACGAGCAACCGTCAGACCGCCGAACCCGCTGTCGAACATCCCGATCGGCCGGGCGGTGTCGTCACACATATCGATGGGCCAGGCTACGGCAGCGCGGCGTTCTACGCTCGGACACCACATGCTGACCGCAACCGTCCTGGCGCTCGTGGCCGCGGTGCTGCATGCGGTGTGGAACCTCTCGGTCAAGCAGTCCGACGGTGATCGGTTCATCGCCCTGTGGGGGCAGTTCTTCGTCGCCGGATGGCTCGCCGCGCTCGTGTTGATCATCGGTGGCGGCATCCCGGCCCGCGGTTTCGTATGGGCGGCGATGTCGGGCTTGACCCATGTCCCCTACTGCGTGCTGCTGGCCAAGGCGTACACGGTCGGAGACTTCTCCCGTGCCTACCCGATCGCTCGCGGTGGTGGCGCCTTGCTGGCCGGCCTGGGCGGCATCGCGCTGCTCGGCGACGCGTTCACACCGCTCGGCGTGCTCGGAATGGTGGTGGTTGCGTTCGGCTTGATCTTGTTGGCCGGTCGCGGGGCGTCGGCTCAGGTGATCGTCGCGCTCGGTGTCGCCGGCACGATCGGTGTCTACTCGATCGTCGATGCCAAGGGCATCCGCAGCGTCGGTACTGCGCTCTATGCCGCGGCGTCGTTCATCTGCGTGATGCTGACGACGACCACGTGGGCGCTCGCGACCGGCCGCCGGCAGGAGATGGTCGCCGCAGTTCGTGTGCGATGGCGGACGTTCTTCGTGATGGGTGTGGCCTCCGGCATCACCTACGCCTTGGTGCAGATCGCGTTCAAGTACGCGCCCGTCGGCTACGTCACGTGCCTACGCGAATCCAGCGTTGTCATCGCCGCGTTCGTCGGCGCCCGCTACCTCGGCGAGGGTCACACGACGAGGCGCGTGATCGCCGCCAGCGTCGTGCTCTCCGGCCTGCTGCTGTTGGTCGTCGGTCAGACGTGAGCGTCGTCAGGTGACGCTGACGAGGCGGGCCGTGGTGACCTGTCGGAACCGGACGGACCCGGGTGGAGTACATGCCACGAGTTGCACGGTGGCGAGACCCGATCGGGTACCGATGTTGTTGATCACGTTGAAGTTCGGGATCGTCACGTCCTGGCGTACCACGACGTAGTTGTAGGAGTGCCCGTCGTCGCCGATGAGGCTGACCACGCCGCCGATCGGCACGCTGTCGATGAACCGGAACGGGGCGCCGTGCGTGGTGCGATGACCGAACAGCACGATGTTGCCGGGCGTCGCCAGCTGAGCAGCGCCGTTCCACGTCGCTGCGATACCGAGGTTGGCGACCGCGTCGAGATTGGGACCGGTGCCGACGGGCAACGACATTCCGATCGCGAAGGCGTTGACATCCTGTGCGAATGACGGACCGTACGAAGGATTGACCGGTGGCGCAAGGACCGCCGCCGTAGGAGTGCCGAGATACCAGCCGTTGAGATCGGCGATGAGGTGCAGCCCCTGCTGAGTGAACAGGCTGACGCCGCGGTCGCTCGCCCGCACGATCGCGTGGTTGGCGATCGTCTGATCCCACGTGTCGACGTTGAGGTTGGAGGCCAACGGTCGTGGCACACCCGAGGGGAACGCCGTCACGAATCCGCCGACCATCGATTCCGTGCCGGTGACGTTGATGGCAACCGCTGCAACTTGGTTGGCCGGACCGTACACGGGGAACTCGAGCGTGCTGCCGCCCCACGTCGGCATCACGAACGACTGCCGCGAGTCGATCAACCTCGTCGGGTTCGACGGGATGAACAGTCCGTCGGTCGTGACGGCCGACTTCGCGCCGGTGAACCATCCGGTGACGTCGACGATCAGCTGCCCACCGCCCTGGCTGTAGACGTTGAAGGCGGGCGTGCCCGACAAGAGCACGATGGCCTGACCGGCTCGTGTCTCGCCGGGGCGGTCGATGTTGAGGTTGCTCGCGTTCGGCCGTTGCTGGCCCAGCGGATACGCCGTCCAGAAGCCCAGGCCGGTCTGCGTGGCGGTGACGTTGACCACCACTGCCGTTGCGTCGGCGGGAACTCCCGCGGCACTGACGTCGACCCGCTCGGACGTGTTGCCGGCGACACCGCCGACTGCCCGCTGCCTCGTGTCGAGCACGCGGAACGCGCCGTCGGGCCGGGTGACCAACCTTCCGGGCGCGACGGCGGCTGTGACGGGAACGTATGCGCCGGAGACGTCGACGGCGACGTCCATCTGCCGTTGCATGTAGACGTCGACCGCACCGCCGACGCCGAGCTTGACCGTGACCATGTTGGCCAGCACCTGGCCGGCCCCGTCGAAGTTGACGTTCGACGCCGTCGGCAGATCGGTGCCAGCGGGATACACGGTGACGAAGCCGGGTGCAGTGGTGTTGACGCCGGTGACGTTGAGCACCGCCGCGGTCGCGTTGGCGGGCACACCCTCGCGGCCGGCCACCTGCACACGCACGATCTGGCTCGTGATCTGGGTGAAGCCGAACGCACCTTGGTCGGGTCGGGTATCGGCCAGGCGCGCCGGTGCCACCACCACGAACTGCGACGAGCCGGAGATGAAGGTTGCCGCCGACACCGAGGGCACCACACCGCCGAGGCCCGGGACCACCTGCCCCAAGGACACCAGCAGGGTGAGAGCAAGTGCCTTCGGGCCGGAAAATCTCATTCGGGGGACATTACCGAAGGCGTGTCAGATGACACAGGCACCTAGAAGTAAATGATTCGTTCGGCCTGCTTCTCGGCGGCGTCGAGGTCGTCGGTGTACGCACCGGTCGACAGATACTTCCAACCACCGTCGCTGACGATGAAGACGATCACGCCCTCGTCGATCTCCGTGGCCACCTTGGCGGCACCGGCCATCGCCGCGCCCGACGAGATGCCGGCGAACACACCGCACTCGTGTACGAGACGACGCGTCCAGTCGAGGCTCTCGCGGGGACGCACCACTCGCTTGCGATCGAGCAGATCGAAGCCGTACCACTGTTCGAACACGGGCGGGATGTAGCCGTCCTCGATGTTGCGCAGGCCCTCGACCCGTTCTCCCAACGGCGGCTCGATGGCGATGACCTTGATGTTGGGGTTCTGCTCTTTGAGGTAGCGGCCGGTGCCCATCAACGTGCCGCTGGTGCCGAGGCCGGCGACGAAGTGGGTGATTTCCGGGCAGTCACGCCAGATCTCCGGACCCGTGCCTTCGTAGTGGGCCAGCGGGTTGGCGTCGTTGCCGTACTGATAGAGGAAGCACCACTCGGGATGGGCGGCCGCCATCTCCTCGGCGCGGCGCACGGCCCCATTGCTGCCTTCCTCGCCCGGGGTGAGGATGACTTCGGCGCCGAACACCTCGAGCATCTGGCGGCGCTCGATCGAGACGCTGCTGGGCATCAGGATCTTGATCGGGTAGCCCTTCATCTGGGCGATCGCGGCGAGGGCGATGCCGGTGTTGCCGCTCGACGGCTCGAGGATCGTCTGACCGGGCAGGAGGCGACCGCTCTTTTCGGCGTGTTCGATCATCGACTTGGCGATGCGGTCCTTCACCGAGCCGAAGGGATTCTGACCCTCGAGTTTGGCGACGATGCGCACGTCGGGATTGGGCGAGAGCCGGCTGACGTCGACCATCGGCGTGTTGCCGATCATGTCGAGCACGTTTTCGAAAGGAACCATCACCACCCCTAACCGCACGGGGTCGATCGTCTATTCCGATCAACCTGATCAATCCGGTCGGGATTCTAGCTCAGCCGACGGCGATGCGCTCCTCGGCGATGCGATTCTCGACGATCCGGTAGGAACGGGTCTCGGGTGCATCCCGCTTGAGGCTGACGATCACGTAGTGCCATTCGGGATCGGGCGCCTGCTCGACATCGGTGGGACTGGGGTACGGCTCGGAGTGGGTGTGGCTGTGGAAGACGCCGATGATCGCCAGCCCGGCGTCGTCGGCCTCGCGGTCGGCGCGCAAGAGCTCCTTGGCGGGGATCGTGTACACACGGGCCGAGGCGGCTTCGTTGGTGCAGGCGACGAACCGCTCGACCTTGTCGCCGCGACCGATCAACAGCCCGCACGCCTCGAGCGGATATCCGTCGTAGGCGTGGCCGATCATCTCGGCGAAGGCGCGCGTGGTCATGGCCAGCATCGGCGGAAGGGTAGCTACCCTCTCAGTCCTATGTCACCCGCCGGGTCCGCCGATCGCAAGCTGATCGCCAGCAATCGAAAGGCTCGACATGACTACTCGATCATCGACACGATCGAGACGGGGATCGTTCTGCAGGGCAGCGAAGTGAAGAGCCTGAGGCTCGGTCACCTGCAGATGGCCGACGCATACGCACGCGTGCTCAACGGCGCGATCTGGCTCGACGGCATCCACATCCCGCCGTACCAGTTCGCCCACGGTGTCGGCGCGCACGATCCCGATCGGCCGCGCAAGTTGCTGCTGCACGGTCGCGAGATCGAACGCATCGCCGACGAGGTGGCGCGCGAACGGCTCGCGCTGGTGCCGCTGTCGTTCTACTTCAAGGACGGACGAGTGAAAGTCGAGTTGGCGTTGGCACGCGGCCGCCGCAAGGCCGACAAGCGCAACGCGATGGCCGAGCGCGACGCGCAGCGCGACATGCAGCGGGCGCTGGGTCGCCAGGCCAAGGGTCGCACCGACTGACAGTCAGAGCGTGATGACGTCGAGCGCGGCCTTGGCGTGCAGCGCGATCATCTCCGGCGTGACCGCGTCGTCGCCGGGCAGTTCGACGATGAACGCGGTACCGCCTTTGACTGCGTGATTCACGTACTGCGTCGCGGTGCCGGTGCAGCCCGCGGTGCACGGCGTGGACTCGGTCGTCAGTCCGACGATCGACGCGAACGTGTTCGGAATGATTCGCCGGGCGCCACCCGGCGACACTCGATTCGCGTCCTGGTGCCAGAAGATCGTCACCTTCGGTTGGATCTCGGTCACGAACGACTCGAGTGCTTGCGTCTCGGGTTGATCGGCCGGCGCTTCTCCCGAGTACTGCCCGTTGTCCGCGGACTTCGGGATGTAGTTCCAGTTCCACGAGACGTTGCGATTGAGGTCGACGCCATTCGCGTTCTGTCGCGTGTCGGCGGCTTGCCCGTCGGGGTTGATGCTGTCGATGATCCACAGATCGATGCCCGGAGGCGTCGGCATCGTGCGGATCAGTTGAGTGATCCCGAAGCCCTTCGCCTCGTTGCCGTGGATCACGCCGATCAACAACACCGGACGCCCGGTCGGGTCACCCATCCGGTACGCGGTGATGTCGCGGCCCTGCACCGACTTGCCGATCACGCGTGTCTCGGTGACCAGTGATGTGGCGACGGTGGTCGAGGTCGTCGTCGACGACGGGGTTGTCGTCGATGTCGTGACGATCGTCGACGTTGCCGGCTCGGTCGACGTGGTCGTCGTGGTTTGTGTGCTCGTTGCCGGATCAGACGGCGTCGCGGGAGCTGTCGTGGTGGACTGGGTTTGCGACGTCGACGAGCACGCCAGAACGAGTTGCGAGACGACGAGTGGCGCGAGCCACCATGATCGCCGCGTCATTCGTGATCGCGTCAGTTCGGCGTGATGACCACGCCGCGATCGCCGTACGGGATCTGCTTGCGCTTCAACACGCCTCCGACCTTTGCCAAGAACTTGGTGATGTGGCACATGAACCCGTACTTGGCCTTGATTCCCTTGCGGATCTCTTCCAACTGAGGGCCGGTCACCAACTCGGCGGTCGCGTCGGTGGGCGTCGTGCCCTCCTTGAGGTTGCCACGGGAATTGCACGGCTGCACGACGACCTTCGACGTGTGCGCCAAGCGCTTTGCCTTGCCGGAGCCCGACGAGGTCCAGAACCCGATCTTGCCACCGTCGATCGCTGCCGCCCACACGGGAGTGGTGATGGGCGTGCCATCGCGCTTGTAGGTGGTCAGGGCAAGGTACTTCTCATCGGCAAGGCTCATGCCGGCCACCCTAACGCCGCTCTGTCCGCAACGTCCGAGCGTCCGTGAGTCCGTTGTCGCGTCTGACGCGAGGTCCGGCTCACAGTCGCTCCGGGTAGAGCTCAGCGCACGTCGACGAACAGGACCTCGACTGCGTTGTTGCCGTAACCGAGCCTGTTCCACGGTGGCGAGTCGGGCTGGGTGTGGCCAGCGGCGTCGGAGGCCCGAGCGCGGATCGTGTGCCGCCCTCGCTTCGTCACGTCCCAGACGTAGCTCCAGTCCTGCCAGTGGTAAGGGCCGCCGGCAGGGTCGACGTGCGCCACGTGCCAGTCGGTGTCGTCGCCGATGCTGACCTCGACGCAAGTGATCGGACCGGTGCCGGACCACGCCTTGCCCCTGATCCGATACTTCCCGACGGGTAACACCGCGGCCGGTGACGGGTCGGTGATCCGTGCGCGCACGCGCATCACAGTCACCGGTTCGTGAGGTCGATCGGGCCATTGGTACACGTAGTGACCAACCTGGAACTCGCCTTCATGCTTCTCGCGGATGACCTCGATTCGCGTGAGCCACTTCACGGACGCCATGCCATACCAGTTGGGCACGACGAGCCGGAACGGCGCACCGTGATCTGCCGTCAACGGTTCGCCGTTCATCTCGTGGGCGATCATGATCTCGGCCGCGGAGTCGACGGCGTGCGCCAGGTTCAGCGAGCGAACGTAGGTGATGTCGTCGTATTGGTGGTACGGCCCGTGATCGGCACCTTCGAACAACACATCCACGCCGTTCGCGTCGGGTTCGGCCTTCGCGAGCAACTCGTGCAGCAATACACCCGTCCACTGCGCGGTCGAGACCGCGTTCCAGCCCCACGGTTCACCTAGGGGCATCGGGGCCTGGCCGATCCGGCCGTTTCCGGCACATTCGAAGGTGACCCTTCGAGTCACTGGCGTCATCGCTCGAAGATCCGCGAGCGAGAACGTGAGCGGTCGCCGGACGGCCCCTCCGACGTGCAAGGTGCCATCGTGCTCGGGCAAGGCGAAGTTGCTTCGCACGTAGTGCAACGCGACAGGGGTTATTTCGCCGTGCAGCGCCTCGGGAGGCGCTTCGGCGTTGAACGGCTCTGGTTGGATCATGACCAGCCTGGAGCGCTCGGCGTCCAGCCTGCTGGTGTCCAGTGACATCGCGGCTCCCTATGTCAGTGTGCCGAGATCCTAGAAGGAGGTGTGTCGTCCGTCGTCGAACCCACGGTCGATCCGACCGGCACCGCCTCAGGGCTCCGATCGACTGTGAGCCGGGTGTCGCGGTGGGGACGCGATCGGACTCACAGTCGATCCTGGTGAGGGACCCGTCGCCGGGAGACCTTGATCAACGGGCAGTTGGGGCCTGACTCAGGGACCGGGGTCGACGAAACTTCCGCTGTAGATGTCGGAATTGCCGAACTGTGCCGGACAATCGATCAACGGTGATGGCGCGGCGATGGGAAGGCCGTCGATGAGTGACTGGCGATACGAGTCGACAGCTGGGCAATCGGCGGCGTTCCGAGCGTCCATCCATACCGTGACGCCGTAGTCGCGTGAGGCGGCCGCGTACTGGTAGTCGTAGATGCTCTCACGATTGAGGGTTCGGGTCGTGCCCCTGGCATCGCCGACTGCTGAACGCTGCAGGGTCGTGAACGCGCCGAGAGCTCCACCCGCGCCGACGTCGGCATGGCGCGTCACGCCTTGCATCTGCCGAGGGTTTGCCGTGGTGATCTGGAACGGTTGCAGGTAGGCGTTGTAGACCAGATATACGTCGGTGCCGTCGGGCGAGATCGCCACAGCGGGATTGTCGGGACGGTCCACCGACTCCGCCGCGTTGACGGGCGCCGACCACGTCGTGCCGCCGTCGGCCGATGTCTGCACCAACGCCTGTTCACTGTTCAAACCGTTGGCGCCATCCGGCCACGTGAGCACGAGGGTGTTGGTGGCGTCGTTACCGGTCGGTGCTCCGTTGGCGACGCTCAAGCTGGGGAAGCTGTCGGTGCGCGTACCGGCCAAACCATCGAACACGATGCGGCCCGAAACCGGGTCGAACGCGCCGACGTCACTGACCTGGGCAACGGCCCTTGGCTTTTCGAAGTTGTTGCCACCATCTTTCGAGCGCGCGAGGAAGAACACGCTGCCCTTCGTCTTGATGTCGGTGCCCTCCCACACGACGTACACGACACCGTTGCTGTCCGTTCGCACCGCGCAGCCCTGGCGGCCGCCCGTCTGACCGTTGTCGGTGGCGGATGAAACCTGGCGCTGACGCCACGTGCTACCGCCGTCGCTCGACGCCGACACGACGATCGGTTCCGCCGGTCCGCCGATGCTGCGGAACGCCGTGTTGCACAGGTAGACGTTGCCGAAGAACGGGCTGGACGAAACGTTGTCAGCCCACAGATCGTCCTTGTCGGACAGCAGTGCGCTGTTCTGACGGCTGACGATCACTGGGTCCATCCACGCCGACTGCACACCCGCGGCGGCCGCTGCGACGTTGTCCGTTCGCGACACGACGGCCGCCGACGCGCCCTTGAAGCCGGCACCTGTGCTGAGTGGGAAGGCGAGGTTGGCGTAGTAGAGCCGCGAGCCGTTGTCCCACGAAAACCCGTTGGGTCGCGGGGTGGGGCCGAATGCGAGCGCCGGGTCGCCGTGGGACGACATGCCGTGCTCGAAGTAGCCGGGAAGGGTGTGGATCGGCCCGACATCTGTCGTGCCGTCCTGCGCAGTCAGCCCGGTGTAGGTCGGCTGCGTCCATGTCGCGCCCTGGTCGAACGAGAAGTAGATGCCGGAGATTCCGATGTCGGGCGTGAGGTCGCAGCTACTCCCCTTGCACGGTGAACTGTCGACCAGGTCATTGGACCCTGCCGCCAGCACCGCCGGATGATTGGCATCCATGGCCAAAGCCGGCTCGTTCGATGAGTTCGGCAGGTACGGGGTGACGGGACTTCCGACGGTGACCTTGCTGTCCGGGGACACCGCGCCAGCAGATGCCGGCGCGACCACGACCGCGGTGAGCAACGCCAGCGAAACGAGAACCTTGCCGTGACGAGTCATCGTTGACCCCCCAAATCTCGAAGGCCCGCTAATTCAACGGTACTCGCGCATGCAAGGGGTGATCACGAGCGTGAGGTACCTGCGGTCGACGGTAGGATGGTCGAACAATCAAACATGGGGCTGACAGGTTTCGACATCAGTTTCTGTGGGCGAGCGTGCGACCCGAGTTGCTCAGACTCGTTAAACGGGGCAAAAAACAAGAATTGCCAACGAGCAGTTCGCTCTCGCCGCCTGATTAGGTGAGCGAAGAGACATCGTGACCAGAAATGGCGCACGGGGCCGATCCACCGCAGCCCGGCAACAGAAGCGGGGGATGACGGCGAGAAAGACCGCTGGCCGCAGGAAAGTCTGCTGACACTCGGCAAAGACCGAGCGTGGATCGCCCTTGTGACGGTCAGCCGACCCGCCGGTCTCGCTGCGATAGCGAGTGAGTCGGGAATGGTCGTAGCACGGACGTTCATGGCCTGATGGACGGGGGTTCGATTCCCCCCAGCTCCAAGAGCGCTCAGTCGACAGAGTGAGCGTTGTTGGAGCTGTTCGGAAACCCGCCGTACCGGTCGAGAATCTCACGCGCCCACGCCACCGCATCGCGTGCGCGAATGCCTGACGGCTGCGGCCGGATCCAGAGCTCCAGGTTCTCAGCGCGATTGTCATCCTTCATCCCGTTCACATGGTGAACGGTCTCGCCGTCGAACAGGTACCGGCCGAGCATGTCCTCCATCACAAGGATGTGCTCGAACACGTACGGACTCCGGTCGGACGCCCGCGGATGGCCGGGAACGCGGCGCATCACGTAGCCGGCCTTGTGTGTCGTCCGACCTCCTCTCCAGTTGCCGTTCGATTGACCGCTCGTCGCTTGGCAACCGCGGCACGTTGAAGATTCGCGTTGCTTTGGGGCACCGCAACCACATCGTTCGTGAGACGCCTGCCGCCGACACGCCGGGCAGCGCAGGTGTCGACTCGACGGCTCGAACGTACGCCCGCAGTCACGGCAAACCCGCATGATGCCAATTCTATCGAACACATGTACGAATTACATCAGCAATGCGACCCGACCGGTAGCCCGTTGCCGACTCATTTGGTTGCTACGCCCGTTCGCCCAAACACGCACGGCCGGCCCGCGCGAGTCTGTCGTCGACGACAGTCAACATGCCTGGCGTGCTGTGCGGTGCAGTGGTGCTGGACGGACCGTGCTTGCCTACGACGGCGCCGGGCCCGTCGAGTTCTCTCTCTGGCGAGCGAACAGTCTCTCCGGCATCGCCCGGGACTTGGAGCTCCAACAGCGATTGACGGGCGCCTTAGGGGTGCTCCCGGACCCGGCCGACGCGGACGCTCTGCGCGTCTGGTGGATGACACTGCCTCAGCGGTGGGGCTGATCCGACTTCAGCGAACCTCTGCCACCCGCTGGGGATCGTCACGTTCGGATCCATGCAGGGCCGGGTCGGGATGGGCGAGGTGGTAGCGGAGTTCGGTGAGCAATCGGGCGGCTTCGTTGCTGTCGGTGGCGGTGCCGTAGAGGTGGAAGTCGGGGCGTTGCAGCGCCCAGATGGTGTGGTGATCGGTGAACCAGACGCGGTGCACGTCGCTTGGTGCAGCGATTCGCACGACACGGCCACCGATCGAGTCGAACCAGGCGACGAGGTCGTCATCGAGGTCCGTGTCGGGGTCGATGGTGATCAGTCGCCATCCGGCGCCGTGCACGTCGTCGAAGGGTTGCCCGTCGATGTCACCTTGCACGAACTGCCGTCCTGCGTGGGGTGAGGTGGCGTGGACGATGCCGCTGTCGAGGCCGGGCAGGTCCGGCAGGACGGCAGGTTCGTCGCCGACGGCGGCGGCCATCGCCTCGTCGCGAGCGGCTGCGTCGATCGGGTCGGCAACGCATATGACGTTGCCGAGTTGCATCGAGAAGTCGATCGCCCGGCGGGTACTTGGGAGCCGCTCGAGTTGGTAGGTATCGAGCAGCGAGTCGGGTGCCCGTCCGGTGAGGATGAGGTCCAACTTCCAGGTCAGGTTGGCCGCATCTCTGATCCCGGCGCACATGCCCTGTCCGGCGAACGGTGGCATCTGGTGGGCGGCGTCGCCGGCGAGCATGACCCGTGCGTCGCGCCAGCGTTCGGCGTAGCGGGCGTTGAAGGTGTACACGGCGTGGCGTTCGAGGCGGGCGTTGCCGGGGTGGACGTCCCACGGCGCGAGCAGCTCCCACGCCCGTTGCTCGGCGTCGAGCTCGTCGAGGGTTTCGGTGGGGAGTCGCATGAACTCCCAGCGGCGTCGTCCGGGGCCGCCGGACACGGCGGTGGTCGGACGGGCGGGGTCGCAGACCTGCAGGTTGAGGGGGTCGAACACGCGAGGTTCGTCGAGGACGACGTCGACGATGAGCCAGTCGAAGAAGAACCCGAGGTCGTGGACGCCGAGGTCGGCGAGCCGCCTGATGGTGCTGTTGGCGCCGTCGCAGCCGACGACGAAGCGTGCCGTGACCGCCGTGCCGTCCACCGCTGAGACCGTGACGCTGTTCGCGGTCTGCGTGAGCCCGTTGATCTCGACTCCGCGGCGGATGTCGATCGTCGGCAGTTGTGCGGCTCGCTGCGCGAGCAGGCTCTCGAGAGCGGGCTGGTTGAACATCGACGCGTAGGGCCAGCCGGATGGACCGTCACCGCGTTGACCGAAGCGCAACAAGGTGGTGCCGGTGGCGTTGCGCCACTCGTAGACCTCGGCCGGTTCGCTGATGTCACGCAGTGCCGGACCGAGTCCCGCCGACTGGAAGATGCGGGCGACCTCGTGGTCGAAGTGCACGGCCCGGGGCAGCGGGTAGGGATCGGGCCAGCGCTCCAGCACCACGACCTCGTGGCCGTGCTGGGCGAGGAGGATGGCCAGGGTGTTGCCGACCGGTCCGCATCCGACGATCGCAACGTCCGCGTCGAAGCGGCCGACGGACTCGTCGATCGCGGCAAAGGGCATGGACGTATCCTGTTCGATTGAATAGGTACTTGTCAATACCCTGTTCAATCGAATAGGATGTGCCCATGACGCAAACCACGACTGCAGTGCGGGCGACGAGACCCTCAGCGGATTCGACGCGCGAGCGGATCCTCGCCACCGCTCTCGAGCTGTTCTCCGAGCTGTCGTTCGACGGGGCGACGACACGGGAGATCGCACGGCGCTCCGGCGTCACGCAGGGATTGCTCAACTACCACTTCAGCTCCAAAGACGAGCTGTGGCGAGCGGCGGTCGACGGGATTTTCGCCGAGCTCAGCGACGCCTTGGACAAACGCGCCGAGGGCCTTCGCGGCGTGGACTCGCTGACCGTGGCGAAGCTTCTCATCCGCGACTTCGTCTACTTCAGCGCGCGCTACCCGCAGCTGCACCGGATCATCACACAGGAGTGCAAGACCGACGGACCGCGGATGGACTGGCTCGTTGAGCGCCACGTCCGCCCCCGCTTCGAGCAGACCACGGCGCTGTTCGCGCGGCTGGTCGAGGCTGGTGACGTGCCCGACATCCCCGTCGCGCACCTCTACTACATCCTCACCGGCGCCGGCCCGACGATGTTCGTTCTCGCTCCCGAGTGCCAACGGCTGTCCGGCCTCGACCCGAGCGCCCCCGAGGTGATCGAGGCGCACGCCGACGCAGTGATCACGCTGCTGTTCGGCGCAGCGGAGAGGTAGCGCTGATGCACCTCAGGGCCGTTCATCTATCGCAAGGAGACTGATATGGGATTCAAACTGGCGAATGTCGACGGCCGCAGTGCGCTCGTCGACGGCGGCCACTACTTCGACGTCGCGACGATCAGCGATGGAACGCTGCCGAGCAACCCGATGCACGCACTTGCGCACGGCGCGGAGCTCACCGCGCTGGCCAAGAACATTGCCGGCCGGACACCGAGCGGTGAGCTGGCTGACGCGATCCTCGGCCCGCCGGTCCCGCAACCTCAGAAGTCGTTCGCGATCGGGCTGAACTACCTCGATCATGCCGCGGAGGGCTCGATGGAAGTACCGGCCAATCCGCTGGTGTTCACGAAGTTCCCGTCGTGCCTGACCGGCCCGTACGCCGACGTTGAGATCCGCAGCGACTTCTGCGACTACGAGGGCGAGTTGGTCGTCGTCATCGGGAAAGGCGGTAAGGACATTCCCGCCGAGCACGCCTGGGATCATGTGATCGGCGTGATGGTCGGGCAGGACATCTCGGACCGCAAAGCGCAGTTCGCAGCCAAGCCACCGCACTTCGACCTGGGCAAATCGTTCGACACCTTCGGGCCAATCGGGCCGACGCTGGTCTCGCTCGACGGGATCGGCGACCCGCGGGAGTTGCGCATCGTCACCTCGGTGAACGGTGAGGCACGCCAAGACGACACCGTCGCCAGCATGGTGTTCGACGTGCCCACGGTGATCGCGTACCTGTCGCAGATCACCACACTGTTCAGCGGTGACCTGATCTTCACCGGCACACCCGCCGGAATCGGTGCGGTGCACGGCAAGTTCCTTGCCGACGGCGACGTGATCACGACGACGATCGACGGGATCGGCAGCCTCGTCAACCGGTGCGTACGCGTCAGCGATCACACGTCGCCCGGCGACAGCATCGACGGTGCGTCATGACGGTGCGCGTCGCCGACATCGCGTTCGTCCGCTTCGAGGCGCCCGACCTCGACGGGATGGAGTCGTTCCTCACCGAGTTCGGTCTCCAACGCTCGGGCCGCGACGACGAGACGCTCTACATGCGCGGCACCGACGACGAAGGATTCGTGCACGTCACGCACCTCGGCGACACGCCACGGTTCGTCGGGTTCGCGTTCGTAGTCGAGAACCTCACCGACCTCGAAGAGCTCTCGCGGCTCGACGGTTTCTCACCCGTGCGCGACCTCGCTGGACCGGGTGGCGGCAAGGTCGTGCAGACCATCGATCCCGACGGCTTCCATATCGAGGTCGTCGCCGAGCGAGGATCAGTCGGACAACTCCCACTGCCGGCATCATTGCCACGCAACGACGCCCACACAACTCAACGGTCGGGTTCACCGCTTCGTCTCGACGCCGGACCCGCCCACGTGAAGCGGCTCGGCCATTGCGTCATCGACGTGACCGAGTTCCGCAGGAGCGAAGCCTGGTACAAGAAGCACTTCGGGCTCGTCACCTCCGACGAGATCGCACTGGACGAGACCACCGCGCTCGGCGCGTTCATGCGGTGCGATCAAGGTGACCACTACGTCGATCACCACACCTTGTTTCTGGTCGGCATAGGACGCGCCAAGTTCAACCACGCCGCGTTCGAGGTCGCGGATTTCGACGACCTGATGCGCGGGAACAGCCACCTCGCCGCCGCCGAGCGCACACATCAATGGGGCATCGGTCGCCACATCCTCGGCAGCCAGATCTACGACTACTGGCTCGACCCCTACGGCCACATGGTCGAACACTGGACCGACGGAGATCTGTTCAACAACGAGACCCCACCCAACATCACCAGCCTCGACGTGCTGCTCGGCTCGCAGTGGGGACCGACGGCCGGCCACCCGCCCGCCTGACATGCTGCCCGCTCGACCCCGTTGGAATGCCGCCGACACCGACCTAGTGAGCTAGCGGCGAATCATCCCACGCTCATCATCAACCCGCGCTCGGGCGGCGGAAAAGCCGCGCGCTTCGACTTGATCGCACAGTGCGCCGAGACGAGGCATCGAGCCGATCGTCTTCGAACCCGGCGACCACCTCGCCGCATTGGCCGAGACCGCGATACGCAACGGCGCTGACGCCGTCGGGATGGCAGGCGGCGACGGCTCGCAAGCCACGGTTGCGGCTGCTGCGGCCGAGCACGCCGTCGGGATCGACGGCGAAAGCGTCGCCATGTCGCCGCCACTTCTGCTCGAGTTCGACCGGCAAGCGCTGCGCGTCCGGCTCCCGGCGCGCCGGCGACGAGGTCCGGACGCGGCTTAGCGAGTTGCTCCTGGTGTTCGGCCCGGGGGTCCGGTCACTCAACAGAACAGCGAGCGGTTATGTTGAATATTCAACCGCGATTATGTTGACATGGTTGTCACCAGGTGACATCATCGGACCATGGCCGCCAAAGCGACGACCCCGAAATGAAAGGAGCACCCGATGTTGACCCTGACCACGCCAGTCCCGAAGGAGTTCGCAGCTGCTCCCCGTCGGTCCATGCGCAGTAGTCGGTCCGTCGGGTGGTCGTGCCATCCCCCGAAATTGTCGCCGAGGCGAACCCGAAGCCATGTCCTGCGTATGTTGACCGGCGCTGACAGTGGCCGGTTTCCGTACCTCCCGCGGCGGCGTCCCGTCCGGTAGCTCCTCGAAGTCCACGCCCCAATGTCAGAGGCGCCTGTTTCCCGAGGCACGCTCGACCTGCTGGCTGACGTTCGTGCAGAGCGTCAGACTGCCTTGCATGCGCTGCACGTCCTCGAGTACGCACTCGCAGCGCCCGCTCCACGACGACACCGCACATGGCTTCACCGGGTGACGGTGGCCGTTGAGGCACTCCACACTGCGCTGCGCCAGCAACTCCACGCCGCGGACGGCCCGATCCGTCTTCTCGACGAGATCGCGCTCTCCCAGCCCAGCTACCTCCCTCGAGTCCAACACCTCCGGCAGGAACTGCTCGACCTCACGATCGCTGTCGCGTCGCTGAGAGAACAGATCGAGCCCGACCCCACAATCGCGATCGACCCCGCCGCCATCAGAGACCGGCTCGGCACGGTGGCCACACGATTCCGTGAGCACCAAGCCCGAGAAGCCGACCTCGTGTACGAAGCCACGGGCCGAGAGGTCGACGAACCGTGAACGTCACAGGCTCCGCACGACGAATGACTGAGAACGAGCACGTCCGAATCGAACGAAGCTTCGCTCGTCGCCAACCAAAACCGACCCAACCGCGCCGACCTCGTCGGCCACATCAACGGCTGGAAGACCGTCCTCAACGCCTTGACCATCCCGGCTACGAGGCCGAACGATCTCAGTGGCGCACGCTCGTCGAACGCCGTGCTCGTCCGCAGACTGGCGACGCGCTAAGACTCGTGACGCGCAGATTCATGACCTGATGGGTGACGTCACGAGGGGACGATCACCGCATGCGGAATCAGGCATCACCAACGCAGCGAGGGCGTGCGGGGCGTGGAGAGGGCGTGTCACACCGGTCAACATCGGTCGCTCCAGTCCGTCTGTGGGTCGTGTCGACGACGAGGACGCCAGCTCCGAGCGTGTCACTTGGTCGGTTGGAAGTGTTCGGCGAGCAGTTGGTGGGCCACTTTGCGGCCGATGGTGATCCCGGCGTCCACCGCTGAGCGATAGTGGATTCCGCCCCAGATACGGGCGTCGCCGACTTCCTTTTCGAGGTCCCGCACGGTCTTGAAAGTGCGGTCGCCGAGGCCGGTCAGGCTGGGCACGGTGTAGTCGATGCGGTCCGTGCCGAGGAATCGGGCGATGGCGGCGCCGCCCGCCGAAGTGATGCAGCCGTGCGCGCTCGGATACTCCGGGTGGTTCGGCGTGACCGGCAGCAACGGGGCCCAGGACGGGTCGCCGACCGTGTTCTCATTGCCGTCGGTGTCGCCGGCGCGCACGGCTGTGATCGGCCGCCAGAATGCATACTCGTACTTGGCGTCGAAGCAGGCGATGAACGCGTCGGCGTCAGCCACTGACGCCATTGCCATCAGCCGTGCGGCGTCGGCGATGCCGAGTCGGCGATCGCCGATCAACCTGCGCAGCGAGCCGCGGTCTTGCTGCACCGGCGCCTCGGCCCAGAACCGGGCCGCGAGCGTCTGTTCGTCGGTGCGTGTCGTGCTCGTCGCCGAGCCGAGTTCTTTGACCTCGTTGTAGTCACGGGCCCAGGTATTGCTGTCCAGCGCCGGCGGGGGCGGGGGACGGAACTGGTCCGGCGAGTCGAGGCTGAACGGAGTCATAAACCGTGTCGAGAGCCCGACCGGTGTCGTCGCTGCAGTCGGGATCCACACGCCGGGTATCGGCGGGTTGGGCGTCACATACGGCGCCGTCGGCGCGCGGAAACCGTCTCCGGCTCGCTGGTCGATCCAGAGCCGGGCAACACGCTCACCGAGCGAAATGCCTTCGACTTTGGCGGAACCGTCAGGGATCCGCGCCAACGACGCGGTGTAGGCCGGATCGAGGATTGTCGACTGCTGCGCCGGCAAGTAGTGCACGAGAACCCGATGGGCGGCGGCGGCCACGGCCGCCTCCGCCGACGCCGTTGGCGACGCGCCGACATCGACGGCGAAGGGCTCGTACCCGCCGTCGATAGCGACCACCGAGTCGTACACGGCGACCGCGACGTAGGCGAAGATCGGAAAGCCCTCCCCCGGCGACAACCCCGACGCGCTGAACGCCTGGGTGCCGACGGCATCCCACTCGGTGACGAACGTGTCCGGCGTCTCGGCCGGTTGCGGATGATCAGCGGACACCTCACCGGCGGCGACCGCGGCAGGCGCCGCGATCGACAACGCCAGCGCCGCGCGCAGTAGCGCTCTGTACCTCATCGTCGACTTCCTTTCCCTCGGAGTGCACTCAGCGTGAGCGCGTGAGCGGGCCGGTACATCCACCAAATGGGGGATGCGAAGATGTGCGCAATGGCTGGGATGCACCAGGTCCCCACGCCGGTCACACCGTTGATCGGCAGGACAGCCGAAGTGTCGGCGGTTGGAGAGCTCGTCGTCGGCGAGCGCGCGGTCACGTTGCTCGGCGTGGGAGGGATCGGCAAGACCCGCCTGGCGGCGGCGGTCTGCGCCGAAGTGGCCGATCGCTTCCCGGGCGGTGTTTGGTGGGTCGACCTGGCGAGCGTCGTGGAGGAGGCGATGGTCAGCGGCGCCGTGCTGGCCGCCATCGGATCGCGCGAGGTGCCCGGCTCTATCGTGGAGCGCCAACTCGCAATCGACCTGGGAGACCAACCGGCACTGCTGGTGCTCGACAACTGCGAACACGTGGTGCGATCTGCGTCCCACCTCGTCCGCTCGCTGCTCGCGATGACCCGGTCGGTCCGAATTCTGGCGACCAGCCGCGAGCCGCTCGGTGTGCCAGGGGAGATTGCGTGGCGCGTGGCACCGCTGGCGTACGCCGAAGCCAACAACGGTGACGATGATGGTGACGTTCCTCGCGCTGTTCGACCAGCGGCGGTCGAGCTGTTCGTCGAGTGCGCCCGTCGCGCCCGCCCGACGCTCGCGCTCAGCAACGCGGAACTCAACCGGGCGGCCGAGATCTGCGCCCGCCTGGACGGGATCCCGCTGGCAATCGAACTCGCCGCTGCCCGCTGCCGCCAGTTCTCGATCGAACGAATTGCCGAAGGCCTCGACGACCGCTTCCACTTTTTAGCCGAGGGTCGATCGGCGTTGCCGCGGCACCGCACGCTGGCCGCCTCGCTCGAGTGGAGCTTTGCCCGTCTGGAACAGCAGGAAGCGCGCGCGTTCGGTCGGCTCGCCGTCTTCACGGGATTGTTCACGATCGAGGCCGCCGTGCACGTGATCCGCGCCGCAGGCTCGATCGACGAGGCGGAGGCCCTCGACGTCGTTGGTTGCCTCGTCGACAAGAGTCTGGTGGAGGCCGAACCGACGGCGGACGGCTCGATGAACTATCGCATGCTCGAGACCCTGAGGGCATACGCACTGGACCAGATGGACGCGGGCGAACTCGATTCAGCACGCGATGCGCATCTCGAGTGGTGGCTGGAATGGCTCGAACCGATCGCGGCGATGCCCTCCGACGGTCAGCTCGCGCGCGTCGCGGCCTACGAGGGCAACCTACGCGCGGCGCTCGACTGGTCCACGCGCTGTCCGTTGCGTGGCTTGCCCCTTCTGGCACGACTGGCCCGAGTCTGGACCGCACTCGGGCGCGCCAACAGCATGCTTGCTGCGTTCGACGCGCTGCTTGCGCCCGAGAATGCCACGCACCATCCCGATGTCTGGCTCCCCGCCGCGGTCGAGGCCATCTTGGTGTATTTCGCCGGTCGCGGCGCGGCCGAAGTCATCGAGTTGACGGAGCGGATCGACGAGGTGGCCAGCCTCGTCGGCGACGACTACCACCGACTGTTGGCGAAAGGGGAGGTCGACGACAACCCGGACGATCTCCGTGCGCTGCGCGACGGCGCCATCGCCCGGGGAGATCGATACCAGGCGATCCTCGCTACCGTCGGGTTGGCGGATTGGTTCGCCCAGGCAGATCCAGCAGCGGCCACGCCATTCCTCGCCGAGGCGACATCCTCGGCCTCGGCCAGCGGCAATCCGGTGATCCGGCGCTACGAACGAATCGTCATGATCACAGCCGCGAGGTCGCGAGGGGATCTCCGGTCGTGCCTCGCTCTGGCGCGCCAAGCGCTGGCTGACAACGCGCCTTCAGCCATGGACCAACAAATTCTCGTTGAACTCAGTGCCGCCGGTCTTCTCGCGCGGGACGGTGACGCGCTGCGAGAGGCCGCAGCCGCGGCGGATGTCGTGGAGTGGATCGCACCCGGCGCGGCGGTGTGCGCCGACCGCGCCCGCCATCGACTCGCACTGTTCGAGGGCACCGCGAGCCATGTCGCCGTTCAACTCGACCCGAGCGTTCGCTGGCCACCGACTACGGCCACAATGTGGTTGGTCGGCCGCGAAGCGATCGATGCCGAACAACTCGAGGCAACCGTCCAATGGGCGCGCCGTGTCGTCCGTCCGGATCCCCATTCGTTGGCCGTACTTGCGGCGATCGAGGGCGCCGCGGGCGACGACGAGGATCGCTGGCACGAAGCGCTTCGTCTCGCCGTCGCGCATCATCTGCCGCTCATCGCCGTCGACGCGTTCGAGGCTCTCGGGGTGCTCGCCGCTCGTGCCGAGAGCTGGCAAGAGGGTGGTCGCCTGCTCGCCGCCGCGGCACGGTTGCGCGATGAAACGGGGTATCGATGGCGGTTCGCGGCGGAACAGCACCGCGCCGACGAGGCGCTCGCGGCGGTGCGTTCGGCACTGGGCGATGCCGCCGACGCGTGCGCAGGGGAGGGCCGCGAACGAACGTGGCACGAGGCAGCCGAGTACGCCCGTCGCTCGCGGGGTGAACGACGGCGACCGCGCCACGGCTGGTCGAGCCTCACACCGACCGAACTGCGTGTCGTGGCGTTGGTCGCGCAGGGGTGCACGAATCCACAGATCGCGGACAGCTTGATGATGGGCAGGGCGACCGTCAAGACCCACCTCGACCACGTCTACGCAAAGCTCGGCGCGAGTCACCGGTCGCAGCTCGCAGCGGAGTTCGCCCGGCGCAGCCACGAGACGACCTGAGGCCTCAGACGCGCTCTGCCGGGCTCCATTTCTCGCCGACGAAGCGAAAAGGGCTATTCCGCTCGGACCTCGAGCAGTCCGTCCGAGGCCTCCTCGGACTCCCAGCGCAACAGGTCACCCGGCTGGCACCCGAGCACCTCGCAGAGCGCAGCGAGCGTCGCGAAGCGCACCGCCTTGGCACGACCGTTCTTGAGCACCGCCAGATTGGCGGGCGTGATCCCGACGCGATCCGCGAGCTCACCGACGGACATCTTCCGCCGGGCGAGCATCACGTCGATGTCGACGGCGATCGGCATCAGATCACCTCGTCCAGCTCGGCGCGCAGCTGCGTCGCCTCGACGTCGCGGGCGACGGCCTGGGCGAGCAGCATCCGCAGTACGAGCACGACGAGCGCGACACCGAGGATGCCCACGGCGATCCCGCCCATGATCAGCGTGACGCCAGGGTCGTCGCGCTGGTCCGGCGCGTTGATGAGCGTGACCGCGAACCACACGAGGGCGGCCGCCACGATCGCGCCGATCAACACGTCGACATAGCGGAACGCGGCGTCGGAGAACACGGTCCCGCGCCGCACCATCGTGACCAGTCGCCAAATGCACACCACGGCGACCTGCACCGCCACCATGCCCAGGATCGTGATCAGGCGCAGCGGGGTCAGCGGCAACGACCCGTCCTCCTGGTCCCCCGCCACCAGCGCCCACACCATCCCGACCTGGACGAACACCGTTCCGGCGAGCACCACCACGAGCACGACGCGCAGCGCTTGGACACTCAGCTTCCCCACGACTCACCCCTCGATCGAGATACGGCGCAAATCTATCGACAGTCGATAGCTGCCGCAACGTCGGGGCTCTGACAGGCTGTTCGCCGTGAACGATGAGCTGGTTGAGGGTGCGGCACGGGAGTTGCTCGAAATGAGAGCGACACGTCGGATCGTGCCCGACCTACCGATTGCGCTGCGGCCCGAGACGCTCACCGATGCGTACGCGATTCAGCAGCGCGTGGTTGCCGGCCTTGTGGCGCAGGGCGGCGGCCGATGCATCGGGTTCAAGGTGGCGTGCACCAACCAGATCGCCCAGGCCGCATTGCAGATCGACCGACCGGTGTTCGGCCGGTTGATGTCGCACACCACCTCGCTCAGCGGCGTGACGCTCGCGGCTGACCGGTTCACCCATCGGGTCATCGAGGCGGAGTTCGCCTTCCGCATCGGTGTCGATGTCGAGTCTGTGGACGGCGGCCACACGCAGGCCACCATCGCAGAGCACATCGACGCGCTCATACCGGCTATCGAGATCGTCGACTACCGGTTCGAGTCGTGGACGGTTGGTGCCTTGCGCGTCGCTGCCGACAACGCGATCCACGGTTGGTGGATTCATGGCGAACCGGTCACGGACTGGCGCGGCCACGACCTGGCGGCGTCGGCGGTGTCGGTCACCCGTGACGGCGAGCTCGTCACGACCGGTTCCGGCGCGGCGGTGCTCGGGCATCCGCTCAACGTGATGGCCTGGCTCGCTGATGAGTTGCCACGGTTCGGTCTGCAACTGAGTCGCGGCGACGTGGTGACGACCGGTGTTGCCACCGATGTCTTCGAGGCCGGTGCGGGTGACTCGTGCGTCGCCGATTTCGGGCCCTTCGGCACTGTCACCGTTGGGTTCAGCTGACCGTGACGTGACATGTGCCATTCCCAGGGTGGTCCGTCCCAGTGACTCGTTAGGGTCGCCCGGGTGAGCGACGG
>Ga0207648_10001935_pt1 | contig 22645 bp, 22 predicted proteins | sample KBSMisM32_FD_184310 | JGI IMG/M metagenome (GOLD analysis project Ga0207648, IMG submission 184310) | Miscanthus rhizosphere microbial communities from Kellogg Biological Station, Michigan, USA - KBS Miscanthus M3-2 (SPAdes) (version 2) | ecosystem: Host-associated > Plants > Roots >...
TCGGGCAGGCGCGCGCCCGGCGCCATGCGCATCAGCGCGGTGATCAGGCCGGTCTGCTTGTCGACGAGCAGTGTCTTCTGCTCGATGCCGGCGTAGGCGGTCTTTTCCCACGGCAGGTTCTCGACGTCGACAAACCTGGAAGCCAGCTCGGTGCGGCGGTTCATGACTTGCGGTGCTCCCCGACCTTGACGATCTTCATGGTGTTGGTGCCGCCGGCCTTGCCGATCGGCTCGCCGATGGTAAGCACGATCAGGTCGCCTTCCTTGACCACCTTGCTCTGCACCAGCGCCTTCTCGGCCTCGTGCAGCAGCTCCTCGCGATCGTGGCCGACGTACTTCACCATCAGCGGGAACACGTCGCGGAACAGCGCGCAGCGGTAGCGCGTGGTGGTCTGCGAGGTGAGCGCGTAGATCGGCACGCCGCAGTTGAGGCGGCTCATCCACAGCGCGGTCGAGCCCGACTCGGTGAGCGAGGCGATGCACTTCACCTTGAGGTGGAACGCCGTGAACAGCGCCGCCATGGCGATCGACTGGTCGACGCGCGAGAACACGCGGTTCAGGAAGTCCTGCTCGAGGTTGAGCGGCTGCGTCTGCTCGGCCTCGACGCAGATGCGCGCCATCGCCTCGATGGTCTCGACCGGGTAGCGCCCGCTCGCCGACTCCGCCGAGAGCATCACCGCGTCGGTGCCGTCGAGCACCGCGTTGGCCACGTCCGAGACCTCGGCGCGCGTCGGCACCGGGCTCGAGATCATCGACTCCATCATCTGCGTGGCGGTGATGGTGAGCTTGTTCTGCTCGCGCGCCAGGCGAATCATCTTCTTCTGCAGCGCCGGCACCGAAGCGTCGCCGACTTCCACCGCGAGGTCGCCGCGCGCCACCATGATGCCGTCGGAGCCGCGCATGATGTCGAGCAGCGCCGCCTCGCCCACCGCTTCGGCACGCTCGATCTTGGCGATCAGGAACGCCTTGCCGCCCGCGGCGCGCATCAGCTCACGCGCCATGTACATGTCGGCGCCGCTCTTGGGAAACGAGACCGCGAGGTAATCGGCCTGGATCTTGGTCGCGGTCCTGATGTCCTCCATGTCCTTCGAGGTGAGCGCCGGCGCGGTCAGCCCGCCGCCCTGGCGGTTGATGCCCTTGTTGTTGGAGAGCACGCCGCCGTGGCGCACCACGGTGTGCACCTCCTCGCCGCGCACGTCGGTGACGTCTAGCACGATCTTGCCGTCGTCGAGCAGCAGCACCGCGCCCGCCTCGACGTCGCGCGGCAGCTCCTTGTAGTCGAGGCCGGCGCGGTCGTGGTCGCCGATCTCGATGCCGGCGTCGAGCACGAAGCGCTGGCCCTTCTCCAGGCTGATCCTGCCTTCCTTGAACTTGCCGACGCGGATCTTCGGTCCCTGCAGGTCGCACAGGATGGCGACGGTGCGCCCGACCTTGCTCCCGATCTCCTTGACCAGCGCAGCGCGCTTCAGATGATCGTCGGCGGTGCCGTGCGAGAAATTGAGGCGCACCACGTCGACCCCGGCGCGCACCATTCTTTCGAGAATTGCGGGCTCCGACGACGCCGGACCGAGCGTCGCCACGATCTTAGTAGAACGGAACATGACCTAGCCAGTGTAGCAAATACAATGCCTCAAGCTTCCGAATCGCCGTGACTGCCGCGTCGAGACGACTTTCCTATGCGTCGTTTTTTCGCGCCGCGGCGCGGCGCTGAAACAGCACCCAGCTCGTGGCGATGTACTTGTCGCCGCCCTTCGGCATGTTGCCGCGGTGCGTGTGGGTGAAGGCGGTCGGAGCGATGAGAAGCGAGCCGGTCCTGGGCACGATCTTGCGGCGCTGGTACAGAAACTCGGTTTCCCCTTCGCTGAAGCTGTCGTTGAGGTAAATCGTCCACAGCACGACGCGGTGCAGCGACTCCGCCTGATCCTCAGGGTCCGGATGCAGCTCGCAATGCCAGTACGGATAGGCGCCGCTGTCTGCGAAGTACTTCTGCAGGTTGATGGTCCCGGGGCGGAAGAGGTTCATCACCACGGCGTCGAGCAGCCCGTCGTCGAGCTGCGCGAAGGCTTCCGCGTCGAGCGTGACCGGCGCGCCCCCGCCGGGGGGCGCGAGCTGGAAGCGCGAGGTCGCGAGCGCCACATGCGCGTAGCGCCTCAGATAGCGTTTGAAGCCTGGGAGCACGGCATTGATCAACAGCTGCTGCGCGTCCGCCCAGCCCGGGTGCTCGTTCAAGTGAATATCCCAGCTGTCCTTTACGGAGACATCGACGCCGCCGCCCGTGAAGCCGCGCCGCGCAAGACCGCTCGTCTCGAAGCGCTGGATGAGCGCACGGCAAGCCTCGGGCTCGAGCGCGTTGTCGTAGATCTCGATAAAGTCCACAGCTAGTCGCCGATGTGCAGCACCAGCTCGCGCGCGGAGCCGCGCCGCCGGTGCTCCCACAGATATATCCCCTGCCACGTGCCCAGCGCAAGGGTGCGATCGGCCACGGGAATCGAGAGCGACGTCGCCGTAAGCGCGGCACGGATATGCGCGGGCATGTCGTCCGGACCCTCGGTGTCGTGCGTGTAGAACGGATCGCCCTCCGGCACGAGCCGGGCGATCCAGCGCTCCAGGTCGTGTTTCGCCGACGTGTCCGCATTCTCCTGGATCACCAGGCTCGCCGAGGTGTGGCGCACGAAGACGGTGCACAGGCCCTCGCTGACGCTTGAGTCGGTGACGAAGGATTGAACCTTCGAGGTGATGTCGTACAGCCCCTGGCCGCGCGTCTCGACGCTGAGCTGCCTAACCATTCGCGCGGGCTTCGAGGGCCGCCACCGCGGGAAGTGTCTTGCCTTCCAGGAACTCCAGAAACGCGCCGCCCGCGGTCGAAACGTAGTCGACTTTGTCCGCGATGCCATACTTGTTGATCGCGGCCACGGTGTCGCCACCGCCCGCGATGGAAAACCCCTTCGCGCCGGCGACGGCGCGCGCCAGCGTCTGCGTCCCCTGGGCGTACGGCTCCTTTTCGAACACGCCGACCGGGCCGTTCCACACGATGGTCCCGGCCTTCGCGAGCTCCGCCGCGTAGGCCTGCGCGGTCTCCGGCCCGATGTCGAGGATCATGTCGTCCGCCGACACGGAATCCACGGACTTGGCCTTTGGCGCGGGGTCGTCGAGACTTTTGCCTACTACAACGTCGGTGGGAAGAGGAACCTTCCCCATCGAGAGAATTCGCTTCGCGTCGCCGACGAGGTCGGCCTCCGCAAGCGATTTTCCGATCGGCTTGCCTGCGGCGAGGAGAAACGTGTTGGCGATGCCGCCGCCGACGATCAGGCGATCCACCTTCTTCGCCAGCTCCTCCAGCACCGAAAGCTTGGTCGACACCTTCGAGCCGCCGACGATGGCGACGAGCGGCCGCGCCGGGTTGGCGAGCGCCTTGCCGAGCGCGTCGAGCTCCGCCGCCATGAGCGGGCCGGCCACCGCGACCGGCGCAAAGCGCGCCGCGCCGTGTGTCGTAGCCTCCGCGCGGTGAGCAGTGCCGAAGGCATCGTTCACGTAGACGTCGCACAGGGCCGCGATTTTTCGGGCCAGTCCTTCGTCGTCGGCCTTTTCCCCCTTGTTGAAACGGCAGTTTTCCAAGAGAAAAACGCGCCAAGGACTCGGAGGAAGTGGCCCGCCTCGCTGTAAGGCAGCCGGATGGCCTACACCGTGATGCGCTCTTAAATAGTCCGCGAGTTCCTTTTTCCTTGCGTCGGACAATGGACCGACGATCATCGGAGCGCCGAGCCAATCCCTCAGAAGGGGTGCCTCAAAGCCGAGCAGTTCCGAAAGACGCTTCGCGACCGGCGCAAGGGACTCCTTATCGTCGAACTGACCCTCTTTTGGTCGACCTAGATGCGAAGTGACCAGCACCGATTCAGCGCCGCCTTCGATGGCCATCTCGATCGCGGGCACCGAGGCGCGGATGCGGGTGTCGTCCGTGATGCGGCCGTCCTCGATCGGGACGTTGAGGTCCGCGCGGATGAAGACCCGCTTGCCGCGCAGGTCCACGTCGGACATGCGCCGGAACTTCATTTCAGCGCACGTTCGCGAACGCGACCGCCACGTCGAGCATGCGGTTCGAGAAGCCCCACTCGTTGTCGTACCACGAGGAGACTTTCACCAGCGTGCCGTCGGACACGCGCGTCAGGCTCGAGTCGAAGATCGAGCTCGCCGGGTTGTGGTTGAAGTCCGAGGACACGAGCGGCTCCGAGTTGTACTCGAGGATGCCCTTGAGGTCGGTGTTGCACGCCTGCTTGACGGCGTTGTTCACCTCGTCGACGGTGGTCGGCTTCTTCGCCACGAAAGTGAGGTCGACGATCGACACGTTGATGGTCGGCACGCGGATCGAGTAGCCGTCGAGCTTGCCGTTGAGGTGGGGAAGCACCAGGCCCACCGCGGCGGCGGCGCCGGTCTTGGTGGGGATCATGTTCTCGACCGCCGAGCGGGCGCGGCGCAGGTCCTTGTGGTAGACGTCGGTGAGCACCTGGTCGTTGGTGAACGAGTGGATCGTGTTCATGAGGCCGCAGGCGACGCCGATGCGGTCGTCGATCGCCTTCACCAGCGGCGCGAGACAGTTGGTGGTGCAGGAGGCGTTGGAGATGACGGTATCGCTTCCTTTCAAGGAAGCATGATTGACGCCGTAGACGACCGTACGGTCGACGTCCGTCTCGCCCGGGGCGGAAATGACCACCTTCTTCGCCCCGGCCTGCAGGTGCGCCCCGGCCTTCGCCTTGCTCGTGAAGAGGCCGGTGCATTCCATCACGAGATCGACGCCGAGCGCCTTCCAGGGCAGCTTGGCAGGGTCGCGCTCGGCCACGACCTTGATACGGTCGTCGTTGACGTCGATGCTGTCGCCATCCACGCGCACCGCCGACGGGAAGCGCCCGTGCGCGGTGTCGTACTGCAGCAGGTGGGCGTTGGTCTTGGCGTCGCCCAGGTCGTTGATCGCGACGAACTGCAAATCGTGCTTCTTGCCGCTCTCGTAGTGAGCGCGCAGCACCATGCGGCCGATGCGTCCAAATCCGTTGATGGCTACCTTGATCATCCGAATATGCTCCTTACGACCTCGGCCACGCGCTCGGGCGTGAAGCCGAAGTGCTTGAAAAGCTCGCCCGCCGGTGCGGACTCGCCGAAACGGTCGATGCCGACCACCTTGCCTTCCAGGCCGACGTACTTGCGCCAATAATCGGTGACGCCCGCTTCCACCGCTACCTTTGGGAGTTCCCGGGGCAGGACCGAGTTCCTGTAATCGGCGTCCTGGCGGTCGAAAACGCTGGTGGAGGGCATCGAGACCACGCGGACCGGCAGGCCGCCGACGGCGAGCAACTTTTGCGCCCCGAGCGCGACCGGCACTTCCGATCCGGTGGCAACGATGACCGCCCGAGCCTCCGGGGCGTCGGAGAGGATGTACCCCCCCTTCTCCACCGCGGCCAAGGACTCATGCCTGGAGAAGGCGATGTTCTGGCGGGACAGAAGCAGGGCGGTGGGACCGTCCTTGCGGCGCAACGCCGCGGCCCAGGCAACGGCGGTCTCGACCGTGTCCGCCGGCCGCCAGACGTCCACGTTCGGGATCAGACGCAGGGTCGCGGCGTGCTCGATCGGCTGGTGAGTGGGTCCGTCCTCGCCCAGTCCGATCGAATCATGGGTGAACACGTACACGACGCGGATTTTCATCAGCGCCGCCATCCGCAGGGCGTTGCGGGCGTAATCCGAGAACACCAGGAAAGTGCCGCCGTAGGGAATAAGCCCGCCGTGCAGCGTGATGCCGTTCATCATGGCGCACATGCCGAACTCGCGGACGCCGTAGAAGATATGGTTCCCCGACACCGACTCCGGAGAGACCGGCCTGGAGGCCTTCACCATGGTGAGGTTGGAGCCCGTGAGGTCGGCAGAGCCTCCGACCAGTTCCGGTAGCAGCGGAATCAGGACTTCGAGCACGTTTTGCGAGGCCTTGCGCGTCGCGACGGTCTCTTCTTTGGAATTCAGCTCCTCAATAAGGGACGCCATGCGGCTGTCGAACTCCGGCGGCAGAGTTGCGGCGATGCGGCGCTGGAATTCCGCCGCCTCGGCCGGAAACTCTTTTGAGTACTTCCTGAGGAGCAAAGTCCATTTCTTTTCCGCCTTGCTCCCTGCCTCACGCGCGTCCCAGCCGGCGCGGACCGCCTCCGGAATCTCGAAGGGTGGGTACGGCCAGCCTATCGCCGCGCGGGTGGCGGCGACCTCCTCGGCGCCCAGCGCAGCGCCGTGCGCTGCGCCGGTGTTCGCCTTTTTTGGCGCCCCTTTGGCGATAATGGTCTTGCAGCAGATCAGGCTGGGCCGGCTTTTCTCCCGCTTCGCCTTACGGATCGCCCGGTCGACGGCTTCGACGTCGTGGCCGTCGACGTTCGGGATCACCTGCCAGCCGTAGGCGCCGAAGCGCTTGGGGACGTCGTCGGTATACCAGTGGGCGATCTGGCCCTTGTCCGAGTCGATCGAGATGCCGTTGTCGTCGTAGAAGGCGATCAGCTTGCCAAGGCCAATGGTCCCTGCGAAGGACGCGGCCTCGTGGGAAATCCCCTCCATCATGCAGCCGTCGCCCATGAAGACGTAGGTATGGTGCTCGACCAGTTCGAAACCCGGGCGGTTGAACTGGGCGCCGAGAAGCTGCTCGGCGAGCGCCATGCCGACCGCGTTGGCGAACCCCTGCCCCAAGGGTCCGGTGGTCGTCTCCACGCCTGGCGCGTAGCCGTATTCCGGATGTCCGGGAGTCTTGGAGCCAAGCTGGCGGAAGCGCTTCAGCTCTTCGATCGGAAGCCCATAGCCGGTGAGGTGCAGCAGGCTATAAAGGAGCATCGAGCCGTGGCCGTTCGAGACCACGAAGCGGTCCCGGTTCGGCCAGGCGGGATTGGCTGGGTTGTGGCGCAGATGGCGCCGCCATAGGGCCACGGCGATCTCGGCCATGCCCATCGGCATGCCGGGGTGGCCCGACTTGGCCGCCTCGACCGCGTCCATGGCGAGCGCGCGGATGGAGTTGGCCAGCTCCGGGTCCGAAGCTTTTTGCGTTACCGGGGAGTCCATCGGAGGGCGCAAATTATACTCAGCGCATCGCTCGACTCCGCCCATGAACGAACTCCCCTTCGCCCGGCCGCTGAATTTCGAGCATTGCGTCACCTGCGAGGCGCCCGCAGAGGCCCATTGGTTCGTCTTCCGCGGCGACCAGCTGCTCGTCGAGATGGGCCCGCTCGAGGTGCCTTCGGACGACCTGCGCGTGCGCGCGCGTCCGGCCTGGGCTCGGCTGCCGTTGCAGAAAAGCCACGACTGGCTGGCCGGCAGCGCGCTTCGGACGCTCTACCTCGGCTCGCTCGGCGGCACGCAGTGCTGGGTCGCCGAGCTGCCCAAGGAAGCCGAGCCCCCCGCCGGCATGTCGTGGGAGGGCCTGAGGACACTCTTCAGCGTACTCGACGACGCGCATTTCGCGCTCGCAGGCCGGGCGCTGCAGCTCGTCGACTGGGACCGCACGCACCAGTTCTGCGGCCGCTGCGGGACGCGCACCGAGCCGCACCGCGAGGAGCGCGTGCGCGTGTGCCCCGCCTGCAAGCTCTCGGCCTATCCGAGAGTGGCCCCGGCCGTCATGGCGCTCGTCAGGCGGGGCAGCGAGGTGCTGCTCGCCCGCAGCCCGCACTTCCCGCCCGGGATGTACAGCGCACTCGCCGGCTTCGTCGAGCCCGGCGAGTCGCTCGAGCAATGCCTCGCGCGCGAAGTCGCGGAGGAAGTCGGAGTCCAGGTGGCGCGGCCGCGCTACGTCGCGAGCCAGTCCTGGCCGTTTCCGCATTCGATGATGATCGCGTTCTCGTGCGAGTGGGTGAGTGGCGAGATCCGTCGGCAGGAGTCCGAAATCGAGGAAGCAAAATGGTTCGAAGTCTTGCAATTACCGAGACTTCCAAGCAAAATCTCGATCGCTCGAAGATTGATCGATAGCGAAGTAGCTCGTATCACTGAGCGCATCATCGAGCAGGGCAAAGGTACAACCGACGTTTAGGAGGTTTTGAACGAGTTGAGCGCGATCGAGAGCGCTGTGCGCCGCAAGGCGCGGATGGAAGGCGAGGCTCCCTACGCGGGCTTCGCCTTCGCATTTTGGAGGGCATAGAAAATGAACGGTCTGCATCTCATCGGTGACCTCACCGGCTGCCGCTGCGATCCGCAGCTCCTCCTCAACGGAGAGCGCTTCCGCGCGAAGTGCCTCGAAATGGTGGCTGCGTCCGGCCTCACGACCATGGACGCGACCTTCCACCAGTTCGAGGGCTCCGGCTTCACCGGCACAGTGGTGCTGGCTGAATCGCACCTCGCAATCCACACCTGGCCCGAGCGCCAGGGGCTCACACTCGACGTCTACGTCTGCAACTTCAGCGCCGACAACTCGCTCAAGGCGAGGCGCCTGTTCGACCGGCTGGTCGAGTACTTCCAGCCCGGCGAGATCGCGAAGCACGAGGTGCATCGCGGCGGCCACCTGCTGATGGAGCCCCTGAACGACTCGACCGGCTTCTACATCCGGGCGACGAGCCAGCTAGGCGAGTGGCAGACGCGCTTCCAGAGGATGCAGATCTACGACACGCCGCACTACGGCAAGCTCTTCCGCCTCGACGGATTCAACATGACCTCCGAGAAGGAGGAGTTCGTCTACCACGAGAACCTGGTCCACCCCGCGCTCACGGCGCACGCCGCGCCGAAGAAGGTCCTGATCATCGGAGGCGGCGACGGCGGATCCTCCGAGGAGGCGCTCAAGCACCCCTCGGTGGAGAGCCTGACGATGGTGGAGATCGACGCCGACGTGATCGCGGTGGCGAAGGAGCACTTCCAGGCCGTGCACAACGGGGTATTCGAGAACCCGAAGCTGCGGGTCCTGGTGGACGACGGCATGAAGTTCGTGCGCGAGACCCAGGAGCGCTTCGATTGCATCGCGCTCGACCTGAACGACCCGGTGGGACCCGCGGCCGCGCTCTACTCGCTCGAGTTCTTCCAGCAGCTTCGCACCGCGCTCGCCCCGGGCGGCGCGCTCACGCTGCACCTCGGCTCGCCGGTCGCGCAGCCCCAGCGCGTGGCCGAGCTCGCCCAGCGCCTGAACAGCGTGTTCCGCATCGTGCGCGTCTACACGATGTACATCCCGCTCTACGGGTCGCTCTGGTCGATGGCGGTGTGCTCCGACAAGCTCGATCCGAAGGCGTTCACCGCCGACGAGATCGACCGGCGCATCGAGCAGAGGAAGCTGCAGGAGCTGCGCTTCTACAACGGCGAGACTCACGAGGGCGTGTTCGCGCTGCCGAACTACGTCCGGGAGCTGGTGATCCCGGCGCGCCTGAAACAGCCGGCCCGCGGCCGCCGGCTGGGGGTCGTCAGGGCCGCGGCAAAGTAGGCCTCTCCGCAGGAAGCAGAACGAAGAAGGGGGCTTCGGCCCCCTTCTCGCTTTCAGGCATACATCGGCCGGCCTTCGTTGAGCTCGATCCAGCCGCGCACGATGCGATAGACGAACCACACGCCGGAGCCGATCAGGATGAACACGCCCACCAGCACGATGGCGGTGGCGATGCCGAGCACGCACCAGGCGAGCGACCACCAGAAGGTGCGGATCTGCCACGTGAAGTGCGACTCGAGCCAGGTGCCGGCGGCCTGTTCGCGCCTGAGATAGTTAATGATCACTCCGGCGAAGAGCGTCACGCCGACGAGCATCGACGCCGCCTGCAGCCCGTACACCAGCCCAGCGAGCTTGCGCAGCGAGGCCTGCGAATCTTGGCCGGAACCGGCCGCCCCGGGTGCCGCCACGGTGCGCAGGAATCCATAGAGACCGACGCCGATCGCCGCGCCGAGCGCCAGGACCACGATGAGCGAAACCTCGCCGACGAGCTTCATGATCGGCCAGGCCCGGTTCGGGCCCACTGCCATGACGCGCGGCTCGGTGAATCCTTCGACCAGGACACGGTACACGCCGCCGTACGGAGCCGCGAAATGCGCCACCGAGACGCTGCGGCCCTCGCTCCCCTCCGAGCTCATCCCGGAGTGCGGCTCGATCGCTATCGCGCTGCCGTCGGGCGCGTGCACGCGATAGCGGGTGCCGTCGGGCATCGCCGATGCAACGTTGAACGCCCGCCCTTGGTAGAGCGTGCGATGCTCGTGCCAGACGACCTGGTCCCCTGGAGCCGTGATCGACACCTGGACCTCGCCAGGCGCCAGGAAGCGAACCGCAGGCTCGAATCCGGCGATGAAGCTCCAGACCAGGATGCCGCCAAGCGCCAGGCCGGCGATGAAGACAGCGCCGGCGAGCGCGTACCACCCGAGGCCCGGAATGCGCGGCACCGCCCGAGCCTCAGCGGCCGCCGTAGCGCTTTAGGAGCGCCACCATTTCGCCGTTGCGGCGCTCTTGCGCCACCCGGACTGCAGGGCTTGGGCTCGCGCCGCCTCGCAGCAGCGCCTCGGCGGTCGGCACGTCGTCCAGGGCAGTCGCAACCATGAGCGGCGTCCTGCCCTGGCTGTCGGGCTTGTCGACCCACTTGCCAAGCTTCAACAGCTCGCTCACCGAGGCGGCATCGTGGGCAAGCACCGCGGTCATGAGGTCGTTGTGCTTCAGTCCGGAAGCGAGCATGAAATCGGAGGACGCCGGCGAGGGGCGCGCCACTCTCGCGACGGCCACAGGTCCCTGCTTCTGCTTCGCCGCCGCTTTCGGCTTCACCGGTTCCTTCACAGTCTTTGCCGCTTCCGGCACCGCCTTGACCGGCTCCGGTGCCGCTTTTGCCGGCTCCGGCGCCGCCTTTACCGGTTCCGGCGCCACCTTTACCGGTTCCTGCACCGCCTTTGCCGGCTCGGGCTGGGCGAGGGCGACCGGCGCCGGCTTCGGCGCGGGAGCCTCCACCTTTGGCGCAACCGGTGCTGCCTTTGCAACCTGAACCGGCGCGGGCGAAGAAGTCCTCGGCGCGACCTTCATCGCCGGCGCCGCAGGGCGGGTCTGCTGCTTCATCGGGTCGTACTGCGCAATGGCGTCCATGACGAGCTTCTCCATCGCGGACTGGACCGCGCGGTCGACCACCATGGGCGCGACGAAAACGGGTGTCGCAAAACCGGCCAGCACTATGAGCAGCGCAGGGAATACCCGCGACACGCCTTCCCGCGACACATACGTCGCCGCCATGAGGTCGTGCAGCGCCTGCTTCCGCGGGGTGACGGCGGCGATGACATAGCCCAGCATGAAGACCGCACTGGAGAAAATTTTGGCGATCTCTCGCCAGACCGCTCGCAGGATGGAAATACGGCGGCCGTCGAAGCGTGTGACATGAAGGCCGAGAATCGCCTTGCCGAAGGTCGCCCTGAGCCGAGACGCGTGCAGGATCGGCCAGTAGAGGAAGCCGAGGACCCCCACTGCGATCACTGCAACCGTCATGTCGTCCGGTCCAAGCGCTATGGTGGCGCCCACGAGGAGCGCGGTTGAAAGGACGAAAACGATCGCGGAGTCGGCGAGGAGAGCGAGGAACCGGATCCAGAATCCCCCGTACTGCGTACCCGTTGGCTCGGACATTGTTGTTTGGCCTCCGAGCGCAGATTATTCCGGGTGTACCAATGGAATCAAGGCACTATTTACGCCTTGAGGAGCTCCAGCCGGTCAGGCAACTTGCTGCAGTACCTCGCGAAGCGTCTGATACAGCCGATCGATCTGCGGCTTCTCGACGATGAGCGGCGGGGACAGCGCGATGATGTCCGCCGTCACACGGATCAGCACCCCGGTCTCGAAGGCCTTGACGAAGGCCTCGTAAGCGCGCCGGCCGGGCGCCCCGGGACGCGGCTCGAGCTCGATCGCCGCCACCAGGCCGCAATTGCGGATGTCGATCACGTGCCGCGTGCCCTTCAGGGAATGCGCCGCGTCTTCCCAGTACCTCTCAAGCGACTGAGCGCGGGTGAGGAGATTCTCGTCCTCGTAGGTCTCGAGCGTGCCGATACCGGCGGCGCACCCGAGGGGGTGGCCCGAATACGTGTAGCCGTGAAAGAGCTCGATGCTCGATGAGGAATTTTCGGGCCCCTGCATGAAGGCCTCGTAGAGCGCCTCCTTCACGAACACCGCGCCCATCGGCACGGTCCCGTTGGTGAGCCCCTTTGCCGTGGTGAAGAGGTCCGGCACGACGCCGAAGCGCTGGGAAGCAAAGGGATGGCCCAGGCGGCCGAATCCGGTGATCACCTCGTCGAAGATGAGAAGGATGCCGTGCCGCGTGCAGATCTGCCGGAGGCGCTCGAGATAGCCCTTGGGCGGCACCAGCACCCCGGCTGAACCCGCCACCGGCTCGACGATGACCGCCGCGATCGTCGACGGATCGTGCAGCGCGCAGAGCCGTTCCAGCTCGTCCGCGAATTCCAAACCCTTTTCCGGCTGGCCGCGAGAAAACGCATTTCGTGCGAGGTCGTGCGTGTGGCGGATATGGTCTACGCCGGCCACGCCCGGCCCGAACGCCTTCTTGTTCGCCTGCAGCCCGCCCACCGCCATGCCGCCGAAGTTGACGCCGTGATAGCCGCGCTCGCGCCCGATCAGGCGGAAGCGCTGCGCCTCGCCGCGCGCGCGATGGTAGGCGAGCGCGATCTTGAGCGCGGTGTCGACCGATTCCGAGCCCGAGTTGGTGAAGAACACGCGCGAGAAGCCCTCGGGCGCGATGCGCGCGAGCCGCTCGGCGAACTCGAAGGCGATCGGATGGCCCATCTGGAAGGTGGGCGCGAAGTCCATCGTGGCGACCTGGCGCTTGACCGCCTCGACGATCTTCGGCCGGCAATGCCCCGCGTTCACGCACCAGAGGCCCGCCGTGCCGTCGAGCACCTGGCGGCCTTCCGGCGTCCAGTAGTACATGCCTTCGGCGCGCGCGAGCAGGCGCGGCGCTTTCTTGAATTGGCGGTTCGCCGTGAACGGCATCCAGAAGGCCGCCTGCTCGAGGTCGGAACCGAATTCGGCGCGCTTGTTCATGGAAGTGACATTACACTGCCGAGGGGAGAAAAAAGCATGCGGCAGCGCAGAAAACGAAGTGCCGCGATCACGCTGTTGCTGGCAGGAACGATGTCGGGCTGCGGCGAGCCCGTGCCGCAGCAGGACGTTTACCGTTCGCTTGCGGACTGCCAGCGCGACTGGGGCGATCCACAGCAGTGCCAGCCGGTGCGCGATGGCCACTACGCCCCTTCCTACTACTACGGGCCGTCACGTTATGGTTCGAGCTACACCGACGGCCGACCCAAGCCGAGCACCAATGCCATGGACGCCGTCAAAAGCAGCCAGCCGGTCAGCCGCGGCGGGTTCGGCAGCACTGCGCGCTCCTTTTTCTCCGGCAGCTAGTGCGGCGCGAGACGATCGAGCCGCGGTCCGACTGGCGCCGCCGCTGCGGCGAAATCGGCTTCTCGTGGCATTCGATGGGCGGCGTGTACTGGGACGAATCGGCCTGCTATGCCTTCGACGAAGCGCAGATCGATCACCTCGAGTCCGTCACCTCCGAGCTGCACGCGATGTGCCTGCGCGCGGCTGCGGAGGTGGTGGCGGCGCGGAGCTTCGCGCAGTTCGCGATTCCCGAAGCGTTCCACGAGCTCGTCGCCCGGTCGTGGCGCAGCGCCGAGCCCACGCTCTACGGCCGCTTCGACCTGAGCTGGGACGGCCGCGGCGAGCCGAAGCTGCTCGAGTACAACGCCGACACGCCCACCGCGCTGCTCGAAGCTTCGGTCGTGCAGTGGCAATGGCTGGAGGACGCAAGACCGCAAGCCGATCAGTTCAACTCGCTTCATGAGAAGCTGGTCGAGCGCTGGAAGGCGCTCGCTGCCGTCGCCGGACCGAACCGCCTGCACCTCGCGTGCGTGCGCGACAGCGAAGAGGATTTCGGCAACGTCGAATACCTCCGCGACTGCGCCTTGCAGGCCGGCTGGGACGCGCGCCCGCTCCATATCGAGGACCTCGGCTGGGACGGGGAGCGCTTCGTCGACCTGAAGGACGACCCAGTGCACACGCTTTTCAAGCTCTATCCGTGGGAATGGCTGGTGCGCGAGGAGTTCGGCGCGCACTTGCGTTCGTCCAATATGCGAATCCTCGAGCCTGCCTGGAAGCTCCTGCTCTCGAACAAGGCGCTGCTCGTCGCGCTTTGGCACCTCTATCCCGGGCACGCGAACCTGCTCCCCGCCTACTTCGACGCCGACGCCTTCTCGGGTGAGTACGTAAAAAAGCCGCTGCTCGCGCGCGAGGGCGCGAACGTGACATTGAGAACCCGCGACTCGGAACTGGTGGAAGACGGCGGCTACGGCGCAGAGGGATACATCTATCAAGGCGTTGCCAAGCTACCCGACTTTGGCGGCCGCTACCCGGTGATCGGCTCGTGGATCGTCGGCGATCAGCCCGCGGGAATCGGCATCCGGGAAGACGCGAGCCCCATTACCCGAAATAGCAGCTGCTTCGTGCCGCACTACTTCACCTAGGAACCCGAATGGACTTCCTCAAGTTCTCGCTCTCCGGCTTCGACGACTTCCTGCTGTACTTCGGCCTGTCGATCGGCTTCGTCGTGCTGTATCTCGCGATCTACGTGCGCGCGACTCCTTACCGCGAGTTCGCGCTGATCCGCGCGGGCAACACCGCCGCGGCGGCGAGCCTTTCGGGAAGCCTGATCGGCTTCGTGCTGCCGCTCGCGAGCGCGGTGGTGCACAGCGTGAATCCATGGGACATGGCGCTCTGGGCGGCGATCGCGTTGGCGGTGCAGATCGTGGTCTACCTCGTGGTCAGGCTCCTCGTGCCCGACGTGGTGCGCCACATTCCCGAAGGCAAGGTCGGAGCGGGCGTGTTCCTGGGCGTGGCATCGCTGGCGGCGGGCATCCTCAACGCCGCCTGCATGACCTACTGAAAAGGGGTCTGACCCCTTTTATTGCCTACCCGTGGTGGGCGACGACGCGCTGCTTCTGCACGCCGAGGCGCTGGATGCTGAGCGTCATGACGTCGCCCGGCTTGAGGAACACCGGCGTCGGCTTGATGCCCAGGCCCACGCCGGGCGGCGTGCCGGTGGCGATGATGTCGCCGGGAAGCAGCGTCATGTACTGGCTGACGTGCGAGATGATCCTGGCGACGCCGAAGATCATGGTGCGCGTATTGCCCGTCTGCATGCGCTGGCCGTTCACGTCGAGCGCCATGTCGAGGCTCTGCGGATCGGGGATCTCGTCGGTGGTGACCAGCCAGGGGCCGATCGGCCCGGCGCTGTCGAAGCCCTTGCCCTTGTCCCACTGGCTGGTCGCCATCTGGAACGAGCGCTCGGAAACGTCGTTGACGATGCAATAGCCGGCGACGTGGCTGAGCGCCTCGGCCTCGCTCACGTACTTCGCGGTAGTGCCGATGACCACGCCGAGCTCGACCTCCCAGTCGAGCTTGGTCGAGCCCCTGGGCTGGATCACGTCGTCGCTCGGCCCGCTGATGCAGGTGGTGGCCTTCATGAACACGATCGGCTCCGACGGGATCGGCATGCCGGCTTCCTTGGCATGGTCGGAGTAGTTGAGGCCGATGGCGACGAACTTGCCGATGCCGACGTACGGCACGCCCAGGCGCGGGCTGCTGTTCACGAGCGGCAGCGTGTCCGCCTTGAGGCGCGACAGCGTCTTCAGCTGGCGCGGCGAGATCTCGTTCGGGCCGATGTTGTCGATCACCTTGGACAGATCGCGCAGGCGGCCTTCGCCGTCGATCACGCCCGGCTTCTCATAGCCGGGCTTGCCATAGCGGCACAGCTTCATATCGTCATTCCCCCGTCGATCGAGTAAGCGTTTCCGGTGGCGAACAGCGATTCGTCCGAGGCGAGGAACACCAGGATCCCCGTGATGTCGTCCACCGTGCCCAGCCGCCCCATGGGCTGGCGCGCAACGAAATCCTTGCGCGCCTGCACCGGGTCGGCGAAGGCGTTGATCCTTCCCTGCAGCGACGGCGTATCGACCGTCCCGGGGCAAATCGCGTTGCAGCGGATGCCTTTGCTTACGTAGTCGGCAGCGATCGACTTGGTAAGCCCGATGACCGCGGCCTTGCTCGCGCCATAGACGAAGCGGTTGGGCAGCCCGCGGATGGACGAGGCCACCGAAGCCATGTTGATGATCGACCCGCGCCCCTTCTTCAGCATCCCCGGAATGAACGCGCGCGACACGAGGAACATCGACTTGACGTTGACCGCGAAGCCCTGGTCCCAGTCCTTCGGGGTGGCGTCCAGGATGCTGCCGTGATGGACGATGCCGGCGCAGTTGAACAGCACGTCCACGTCGCCGGCTTCGCGCGCCACCCGGGCGATCGCCGCCTCGTCGGTGACGTCCAGCGCCCGGATTTGAATTCCCTGTTTGCCTTCCAGGTCGGAAAGAGCGGAGGCGTTCATGTCGGTGGCCCACACCCGCGCGCCCTCGCGAGCGAAGGCGAGCGCCGCGGCGCGTCCCATCCCCTGAGCCGCCGCGGTGACGAACGCGACCTTGCCTTGCAGACGTCCTGCCATGAGGGCAGCGATTATACTTCGCGTAACCGTGAACCAGCTTGATTTCGCAGGCCGGACCGCAGTGGTCACCGGCGGCGCGCAGGGCATCGGCGCCGCGATCGTGGAGCGGCTGCGCAGCTCGGGCGCGCGCGTGCAGATCTGGGATCTCGACGGCACGCCCAGAGTGGACGTGTCCGACCCGGCCTCGGTGGACGCAGCGCTGAAGCACGCGCTGAAGGAGCTCGGCAAGATCGACGTGCTGGTGAACAACGCCGGCATCGCCGGCCAGAACGTGCCGACCGTCGAGTACCCGATCCAGGAATGGGAGCGGGTGCTGCGCGTCAACCTCAGCGGCCCGTTCCTGTGCTGCCGCGCCGTGGCGCCGCACATGGTCAACGCGCGCTACGGCAGGATCGTGAACATCGCCTCCGTCGCCGGCAAGGAAGGCAATCCGAACGCGGTGGCGTACTCGGCGTCCAAGGCGGGCGTGATCTCGCTCACCAAGTCGCTCGGCAAGGAGCTCGCGCAGACCGGGGTGCTGGTGAACTGCGTGACCCCGGCCGCGGCCAAGACCGCGATCTTCGAGCAGATGACCGAGAGCCACATCCAGTACATGCTGTCGAAGATCCCGATGAACCGCTTCGTCAACGTCGACGAGGTGGCGGCGCTGGTGTGCTGGCTCGCGAGCGAGGACTGCTCGTTCTCGACCGGCGGGGTGTTCGACATCTCCGGCGGCCGTGCCACCTACTGACCACAAGAAGCGCCGCAGCGCGCAGTGGTTCAGCCGCCAGGACATCTATGGCTTCATCTATCGCAGCTGGGTGAAGAATCGCGGCGTGCCGAACGACCAGTTCGACGGCCGTCCGGTCATCGGCATCTGCAACACCTGGTCCGAGCTCACGCCGTGCAACACGCACTTCCGCATCCTCGCCGACCACGTGCGCCACGGCATTCTGGAGGCCGGCGGCTTCCCCCTCGAGTTTCCGGTGATGTCGCTCGGCGAAACGCTGCTGCGGCCCACGGCCATGCTCTACCGCAACCTCGCCAGCATGGATGCCGAGGAATCGATCCGCGGCAATCCGCTGGACGGCGTGGTGCTGCTCGGCGGCTGCGACAAGACCACGCCCTCGATCCTGATGGGGGCGGCGAGCGTCGACCTGCCGACGATCTTCGTTTCCGGCGGCCCGATGCTCTCGGGCAAATACCGCGGCCAGGACATCGGCTCGGGCACCAACGTCTGGTCGATGTCGGAAGACCTGCGCGCCGGCAAGATCACGCTGGAGGAGTTCCACGAGGCCGAGTCGTGCATGCACCGCTCGCACGGGCACTGCATGACCATGGGCACCGCCTCGACCATGGCCTCGATGGTCGAGGCGCTCGGCGTGGCCCTGCCGGGCAATGCTGCCTATCCGGCGGTGGATGCGCGCCGCAACGTCCTCGCGCGCATGGCCGGGCGGCGCATCGTCGAGCTGGTGAAAGAGGACGTGCGGCTCTCGCGCATCCTAACCAGGGAGGCGTTCGAGAACGCGATCCGCGCCAACGCCGCCATCGGCGGCTCGACCAACGCCGTGATCCACCTGATCGCCGTCGCGCGCCGCATCGGCGTCGAGCTGACGCTCGACGACTGGGATCGCGCCGGCGAGGGCGTGCACACGCTCGTCAACCTCATGCCGAACGGCAAGTATCTGATGGAGGACTTCTGCTACGCCGGCGGGTTGCCGGCGGTGCTGCGCGAGCTGGGAGAAAACAAGCTGTTGAATAGAGACGCCCTGACGGTGAACGGCCAGAGCCTCTGGGACAACGTGCGCGGCGCCGAGTGCTGGAACCGCGACGTGATCCACCCATTTCGCTCGCCGTTCAAGCAGAACACCGGCATCAAGGTGCTGCGCGGGAACCTCTGCCCCGACGGCGCGATCATCAAGCCCTCCGCCGCCACGCCCAAGCTGATGAAGCACAAGGGCCGCGCGGTAGTGTTCGAGAACATCGAGGACTTCCACAAGCTCATCGATGATGCGAAGCTGGACATCGACGAAGACTGTGTGATGGTGCTGAAGAACTGCGGGCCGAAGGGCTATCCCGGCATGGCCGAGGTCGGCAACATGCCGCTGCCTCCGAAGCTCCTGAAGAAAGGCATCACCGACATGGTGCGCATTTCGGACGCGCGCATGAGCGGCACGGCGTACGGCACGGTAGTGCTGCACATGTCGCCCGAGGCGGCCGCGGGCGGCACGCTCGCGCTGGTCCAGAACGGCGACCAGATCGAGTTGGATGTATCGAAGAGAAGGCTGCAGCTTCTCGTGTCGGATTCCGAACTGCAACAGCGCAAGGCCCGGTGGAAGGCGCCGCAGCCAGCGCTCGAGCGCGGCTACTGGCGCCTCTATCACGACCACGTCCTGCAGGCGCACGAGGGCGCGGATCTCGACTTCCTCGTCGGCAAGAGCGGCGCGTTCGTGCCGCGCGACAATCACTGAGGAGCATGCGATGCTGCAGGCCGCCGAGCTCACCATCCGTCTCCATCCCGAGGACGACGTCGTCATCGCGCGAGCGGAAATCCCGACCGGCACCCTTATCCCCAAGGAGAAGGTCGCGGCTGTTGTAACCATCCCGGCCGGGCACAAGCTGGCGGTGCGCGGCATCGCGCAGGGAAATCCCGTGCGGCGCTACAACCAGATCATCGGTTTCGCCACGCGCGCCATCAAGGCGGGCGACCACGTGCACGTGCACAACATCGCCATGGGCGATTTCGCTCGCGACTACGCTTTTTGTTCTCTAAGAACACCAACCCAATACGTCGAAAATCCCGCGACGTTCCTCGGCATCCGGCGCGAGGACGGAAGAATCGCGACGCGCAACTACATCGGCATCCTGACGAGCGTGAACTGCTCGGCGACCGTGGCCAGGATGATCGCCGACCATTTCAGGAACCGCCTGGATGACTACCCCAACGTCGACGGCGTGGTCGCGCTGACCCACAAGAGCGGCTGCGGCATGGCTTCCGAAGGCGAAGGCATGGACGTTCTCCGGCGCACCATGGCGGGCTACGCGCGGCATCCGAATTTCTTCGCCGCGCAGGTGGTCGGGCTGGGCTGCGAGGCGAACCAGATCAACAACCTGCTTTCGACGCAGAGCCTCAAGCGCCACGACCGGCTCCACGCCTACACCATTCAGGAAAAGGGCGGCACCTCGAAAGCGGCGCGGGAGGGCATCGCGCGCATCCAAGCCATCCTGCCGGAGGCGAACAAGGTGAAGCGCGAGCCGGTCGCTGCGAGCCACCTCACGCTTGGCCTGCAGTGCGGGGGGTCCGACGGCTATTCGGGCATCAGCGCGAACCCCGCTCTCGGGGCGGCAGTCGATCTGCTGGTCAGGAATGGGGGGACAGCCATCCTGTCGGAGACTCCCGAGATCTACGGGGCCGAGCACCTGCTGACGCGCAGAGCGCTCACCCAGGAAGTCGGCGAGAAGCTCATCGCGCGCATCCGCTGGTGGGAGGACTACACCGCGCGCAACAGGATGGAGATGAACAACAATCCCTCGCCGGGCAACAAGGCTGGCGGGCTGACCACCATCCTCGAGAAATCGCTCGGCGCCGTGGCGAAGGGCGGCACCACCAACCTCGTCGATGTCTACGAGTACGCCCAGCCCGTGACGGCGAAGGGCTTCGTCTACATGGATACGCCCGGCTACGACCCCGTGTCGGCCACCGGCCAGGTCGCGGGCGGCGCCAACATGATCTGCTTCACCACCGGCCGCGGCTCGGCGTACGGCTGCAAGCCCGCGCCTTCGCTCAAGCTCGCGACCAACACGCCGCTCTTCGTCCACCAGGAGGAGGACATGGACTTCAATTGCGGCACGGTGATCGACGGCACCGAGACGATCCAGGAGGCCGGTGCCCGCTTCTTCCAGCTGATCCTCGATACGGCGTCCGGGAACAAGACCAAGAGCGAAGAATTCGGCTACGGCGAGGATGAATTCGCGCCGTGGACCATCGGCGCCACGATGTAGTGGACCTCTCCGGGCACCTGCCGGACATCGCGATCGCCGCGGCGCTCGCATGGGGCAGCGGCCTTCGCGCCTACGCGGTGATCTTCGCCCTCGGCCTCGCCGGCGCCACCGGCTGGCTCGAGCTTCCGCCGCACCTGCGCCTGCTCGAGCATCCGATTGTCCTCGGCGCGAGCGGTCTCATGACCGCGGTCGAGTTCTTCGCCGACAAGCTGCCCTGGCTCGACAGCCTGTGGGACGCGGTGCACAGCTTCATCCGCATCCCCGCGGGCGCGGCGCTCGCCGCGGCGGTGTTCGGCGACTCCGACTCCGCCGTGACGCTCGCCGCCGCGATCCTCGGCGGGACCCTCAGCGCCGGCGTGCACTTCGCCAAGGCCGGCACGCGCGCCGCTATCAATACCTCGCCCGAGCCGTTCAGCAACTGGACCGCGTCGCTCGCCGAGGACGCCGTTGTACCGCTCGGACTGTGGCTCGCGTTTGCGCATCCGATTGCATTCTTTGCGGCATTGATTCTTTTCGTGGTCGGGGCTGCGCTGTTGCTGCGGCTGATCTGGCGCGGGCTGCAGCGCCTGCTCGCATGAAGCCCCGCGTTTACCTCGACGCCCCGCTGAAGGCACCGGGCGAGGTTTCGCTCGACGACGCGCCGGCGCACCATCTCGCGCGCGTGCTGCGGCTGCGGGAGGGCGACACGCTCACCGTCTTCAACGGCCGCGGCGGCGAGTGGGACGCCCAGTTCATCGGCAAGCGGCGCGTGCTTCTCGTGGCCTTCGACGCCGTCGAGCGCGAGTCGCCCCTGCGCGTTACGCTCGTTCAGGGAGTCTCGTCGGGCGACCGGATGGACTACACCGTGCAAAAGGCCGTCGAGCTCGGCGTGGCGGCGATCCAGCCTTTGCTTACGAAAAAAGGCGTGGTGCGGCTGGAGGGTATCCGTGCGTCAGCTCGCGTAGAGCACTGGAGAAAAATAGCGATCGCGGCCTGCGAACAGTGCGGCCGCAACCGCATTCCCGATGTTCTACCGCTCATCGATTTCCGGGACTACCGCCCGAACGGCGAAGGTCCGCGGCTGCTCTTGTCCGCCCAGGGCGAGTCGATCACGAAAATGAAAACGGAGAGCGGGACGACGATCGCGGCCGGGCCGGAAGCCGGCTTCGCGCCCGACGAGCAGGCAGCGCTCGAGCGCGCAGGTTTCGTCCGAGCGAGCCTCGGGCCGCGCGTGCTGCGCACCGAGACCGCGGCGCTTGCCGCGCTCGCCGCCCTCAACGCGCTGCGGGGAGACTTCTAGAGACGAGCTGCGCCATTTGCTCGTTGCCGCGGGCGCGGGCGATTTCGAGCGCAGTCTTGCCCTGCGCGTCCTTCGCGCCGAGGTTCACGCCGCGGCCTTCGACGAAGAGCTCCACCGCCAGCTGGTCGTCGCGCCGCACCGCTTCGAGGAAATCGTTGGGGTCGTGGTACTTGAGCCCCATCGCGGTGAGGTCCTTGCGGGCTTGAAGTGCTCCGTCGGGAGACGACCGTCCCGTGGTAGTCCGCTCGGTGGAAGCAGCGACCGGCTTGCCGATCTGCTTGCGCGCGAGCGAAGCGACGTCCAGCCCGATCGATGCTACGCGCGAGCGGTGCTCCGCCGGCAAGTCGGCGGTCGCTTCCTGAAGCAGTCCGGAGAAGGCGCCGTTCGCCTCGCTGCTGCGCCCGGCGAGCACGTCGTCGAAGGCCTTGTCGGGATTGTCGGACTGCGCGGTGCGCACGAGGATCTGCGCCAAGGTCAGCACGTGGCCGAAGGCCTTCCAGCCGTCTTCGTCTTGCGCGGCTGGCGCGGGCGTGGGACTCGCACTGGCACCCGCTGGGGGACTACCTGCTGGCGTGGTGTTGGCGCACGCTGTAGCCAGGAGTAGCGCCGATGCGAATGCGATGGGTTTCATGCGAACCTCCATAGACCCGAGCATAACGCGGTCCGGGCGCGGGACGTTTACCACTTACAATTTGTAGAAACTACAAAATGGCTACGCTGCAACATCCCGACAGCTTCGTGCGCTGGTTCCGCCAGGTCGCGCCGTATCTGCACGCGTTTCGCGGCCGCACGTTCGTGGTGGCATTCGGCGGCGAGATGTTCGCCGAGCGGGCGCGCTTCGCGAGCTTCATCCACGACGTGAGCATCCTGGCCGCGCTCGGCATCCGGCT
>Ga0207648_10001940_pt1 | contig 22629 bp, 12 predicted proteins | sample KBSMisM32_FD_184310 | JGI IMG/M metagenome (GOLD analysis project Ga0207648, IMG submission 184310) | Miscanthus rhizosphere microbial communities from Kellogg Biological Station, Michigan, USA - KBS Miscanthus M3-2 (SPAdes) (version 2) | ecosystem: Host-associated > Plants > Roots >...
TCCCTCATAAGCCTTTCCATCCAGCCTTACATTATACTCTCCCTCTACATAAATATTAACTGTTTCTTCCTGTGGCACATCAAATACTTTATGAAAATCCATTAACACATAATAGTTATCCATTTTCCAGAATACAGGAAAGAAAGTGCCTCTCTCCGTGCGACGGTTCTGCATCTTGTTTGCGAGTGATATCTCAAAATCGCCGGGATACCAGATCCACGTAGCTGTTTGCGAATAAAGCTGAGAAATTCCAGCCAGCAATGCAAGTGTCAGAACAATTCTCCGAAGCGATTTTATATTCATTCTAATTACTTTAAAACCCATTAAAGAATATATACAATGCGATCATGATAATAATTAACGCAATCCATACCCTCCATACCAACTTAGTTGGTTTTGCCACCAGCGATTCATCAATTGGTGTAGCCCTCACTCCTGTCCTGTCAAGGAGGGATATCAATATTGCCACTATAAATAAAAACAGGAAGATCAGGAACGACAAAACCATGTAATGTGGCCAGAATCCCCTGCCTTGCAATACCCAGAGATACAATACACCAATTCCCAAACTAATTGCAGAACCAATAGATAGTGTAAAATTAACAGCCATCCTTGTTGTTCCCTTCCAGAATACAGCCAGTAAAAAAACAACAGCTAACGGTGGAGCAATGAATCCCAAAATAGCCTGGAATATATCAAACAGATTTAATCCCTTGATGCTGTCAATCGCAATGGCCATCATAACGGCAAATAAACAACCCGCAAGAACTGTAATGCGACCTACCTTAATGATCTGTTGATTGGAAGCCGTGGGATTGATCTTCTTTACATAAATGTCTGTAGTGAATACGGTACTCAGCGCATTGAGTGATGACCCAATTGTTCCTACTAAAACTGCAATCAGGACAACAATCACCAAACCATTCAATCCGGCAGGGAATATATTGGTCACCAAAGTCATATAGGCAAGATCAGGATTACCCAGGTTGGGAAATAACTCAAAACAAATAATACCCGGAATAATAAATAAAGGAAGGGATAATATTTTCAGCCAACCGATAAAACTCACGCCTAACTGTCCCTGTTCCAGGTTACGTGCACCCAATACCGATTGTACCATTGCCTGATCTGTACAAAAAAATGCAACTGCGGATACGGGATAACCCAATAAGATGGCATACCAGGGATAATTGGGGTCATTGGCCGGACGGATCAAATTCCAGTAATGTCCCGGCGCCCGTTGAAATAATTCTCTTATACCTCCAATCTTATTAATACCAATAATGGTAAGTAAGAAAGAAACAATGATCAACAGGATCATCTGAAACACATTCACTCTTGCAATCGCTTTCAATCCTCCGGCAAAAGCAAATAACCCGGCAAACAGTACCAGCACAATTACAGATTGCCACATGGGGATACCCAATATCTGTCTTACTAAAAATCCACCTGCAAACAAACCCAGAGATAACCAGGAGATCAATATTTTGATCAATGCATACCAGGCCAGTATATTTCTTGTAGTATCACCATACCTGTTGCCCATGAACTCAGGCATTGTGGTGACCCTGTTAGCCAAATACCGTGGAGCAAATACCATGGCGAGGAGGAACAGGAACACAAATGCATACCATTCAAAATTCCCGGCTACAATCCCTGTGCTATACCCGATACTGGCAAATGCCAGCAGCATGGAGGGGCCTACGTTGGTACCCCACATATTGAAACCAATGCTGTACCAGTTAAGTGATTTACCTGCTAGGAATAGTGTTTCATCCTTTTTCTTCTTCTTTCCAAAGCTCGCCCTGTAGCCTATATATAATAATATAAGCAGGTACACCGCTACTATTACATAGTCCACAGTTTGCAACTTTGAAAGCAGGTTATTCATTTTTCTCTATTAGTTGACTAGTCCAGTCCATTTTCCGCCAGTACCTCTTTTATTTTCACGGGCACTCCTTTTTGCAGGCAACGGTCCATTGCCTGTAACAGGGCAATGGTGCCAATAGCTTCCTGCAGATCAGGATAGGCCGTGAAATTCTGTTCTATTGAATCAGCAAAATATTCCAGGTAATTCTGGTATTCACCGGCATGATGGCTTTTGCCCTCAAACCGGAAAAAATATTTCAGCTTATGTTCCCAGGTTATTATCCTTTCCTCACCTGTCTTATCTGTAATCGCATAACGCAGGTCCATATAATCACCCTGGCTGCAACCATCGGTTCCGCGCAGAATACAACTCATTTCACTATCTCTTGTTACTGGTTGCACAGGACCGGTGTAACATCCACTTACCCTTGCCACTCTACCGTCTGTTGCCCGGAATATGAAATGCATGGTATCCGGGTTCTTCAATCCTCCTTTCTTACCATTGCTGCTAAGCATTCCGTATCCCATTACCTCTTCAATATTTGGAAGATACCAGCGTATGAAATCTACCGGGTGACTCAATCCCCCGTATAACCATTTGAATGACTTTTGAAGGGACCAGGGTTTTTCCAAAAACCAGCGATGGTCTGCATGGTAATAGGACTCTATCGAAATAAGATCTCCGATCAATCCTTCTTCATAATCCTTGCGTTGTTTCTTCATGGGTTCAAAAAATCGGGAACTCTGTCCTACAAATACTTTTTTGCCCGATTTCCTTTGCAGTTCAATCAATTCCTTTGCCTTTGAAAGATCATCAATAAAAGGTTTTGTACATACCACATGTTTATTATGCAACAATGCCTGCTTCACGTGCTCTGCATGCAAATGATCCGGCGTGTAGATAGCTATAATATCGATCTCCTTATCATCCAGCATTTCCTGGTAATCAGTTGTGAAATCATATACCTTGAATTCTTCTGCTCTTTTTCTGCAGAGCTCCAGGCTCAGGTCACACATCGATTTCAAGCGCAGCTTTTCGCTTTGGAGAACTGCGGAAATGGTGCTTCTTCCTTCACCTAATCCAAGTATGCCAACTGATAACATATATCGTCCTTTATTTTATTTCCTTTAAGAAAACCCATACTTCGCCGGGCTTTGTTCCGGGTATTCCTTCCTGGTACTTACTCATGATCTTATTCCACTCTACCATGCGCGGATTATTCTCTGTTGTTCTCGGATTCAGCTTATCCAGGGATTCACCCTTAGGTATACTGATCACCAGCATAAGCTGTCTGTCGTTTCTGTAAACCAGTAATTGCTGGAAATTGGCCGCACAAAATCCCTGTGATACTTCCGGCCATTTGGTGAATTGAGTTTTATGATAGGCAAGATATTCCCTTATCATTTTTTGATCCTTTACCAGATTGGCTGTTAATAAGATATGATCCCAGCTCTCTGCCTTAGTCCTATCTGTACAATGATCCCTGTTAAATTCATAAAATGGTTCATTATATGATCTGAGCTGGATCTCTTTGAACTGATTACGAAGAGCTTTTGACAGTGAACCTACATCAGGCACTTTCCCATATATCACATATCTATCAAAGTATTGATAGATTCTTACTTCCAGCTTTTTTTGATTGGCCAGAAGCGTTTTCAGGTCTTCAGTTTTGATATTACTTCCCGGACTGGTTATGATCTCAAGCATCACCGGGCTTTCATGGTTGATTGCCCAGTTGTTAGTTACCTGTCTTTCTTTTAAAAGGAGCTGGTAGGAAGTAGCAATTCCTGAATTTCTTTTTATCTCATCCGGAACCTGTGGACCATTGTTTTCCCAAACATTGCCCGGACCATTTGCATTCTGCAGGAATTTATCAGATGGGCACCAGTTATTCCTTATTGTAATATTTGAGCTTCCTTCATCAGTATATAAATAAAACCAGTGACTGGGAATATGTGCATAAGGAGCTTTGTAAATACTATCAATATAATTCTCACTAATTAAAGTGCCCGGCTGGGCCGACAAAGTATAAATAGCGGCCACATCATAACAATGCTTGCCATAATGATGAATTCTGTTGGCAGTGACCTTATTATCCTTCATTACATTGGCCGTCTTTGTCCAACCCCAACCCACACTCACTCCGGTATAAGAAACATCAGAAATCTCATTATGCGTGATAGTTGTTTCTTTTACATATCCTGCTCCAATACCAACACATCCCCAATCCTCATTTGTCACGCCCGTAACCAAATTATTACTGATCATTAGTCCACGGGTAATTTCCCTTTCATCTTTTGGCTGATAAGGAATATGCACTTCAGTTGCCTCATCGGAATAAACTCCCGCCAGCAATCCACTACCACCTATATCTTTAAAAAGGTTCCCATTGATAGTACAATCATAATTTCCCTTCTCGATATCCAGTCCGGTTGAAGCCATGTGCAGGAAAGCGCAGCTTTCAAATTGAATTGAATCGGCATAATTCAGTTTAACTGCTGCTGCAGGACGACCAACCCAGGCCTGATTTTCCAGCGTCTGCTTATCTGGTGTTCCCGGAACTTTCAATTTATAGGCATCGGTCATATACATGCCGGCCTGGTGTGGAACATGACCATAAAAAGAAGGACGTAACCAACCTGTATGTTCAAAGCTTATTCCTTTGAAATAGATATTTGATACAGGATGATCTATTGTTCCTTCTACCAGCACAAGAGTTTCCAGTGCCGGAGCAGTAACCAATGCTTTTGTGAGATCTTCTCCCTGTTTTGGCCAGTAATATATTTTACGATTACGTACATCCAGCCACCACTCGCCCGGTTCATCAAGGAATTGTAGTGCATTCGTTAAATAAAATGCGCTGTTACCTGTTTCTGAAGAAATCCATGGAGCAGGCCAGGGATGTTCGCTTTGGATCCTGCTTTCTGGCTGATGAAAGAATAGTTTACTACTGTCTCCATGCACTTCCATTTTCTTAATACGAAGGGTGGCCACTGCCCACCATTGATGGATGAACATTTCCATTCCCTCAGCATTCTGAAGAGATGATGTTTTGGGTGTAGGTATCCAGCAGGTTTCTTCTTTTTTATTCCAGCTCAATATTCGATACATACTGTCCGCATTCCTGTCTCTTGCCCTTGTAGCTTTAATATTATTGATCCATAACTGACGGAAGGGAATAAAAGAACCATTTACCATTGGAACTTCTGCCACCCAGATCTTTCCACTGGCTTTTTGAGGCAACCCGACTACTGATTTTGTTAAGCGCGACCAGTTTCCAATAGTAAATCCTCCACTCAATACGGGTTTGGAACCGGGTATGTCTTCTATCCAGGTAGGGCTTGAAGTTGTTCCGGTATCTTCAGGTCGGATAAAAACGGGCTCATATAAATTATAAGTACCGCCAGCCAGGATAATATGAGCACCATCCACAATAGATGGATCATTCTGTCTGCGTAACTCACGTACTTTTCGCAATGCACTGGTTAATGTAGCCAGCGGACTATCCTTTGTGCCTGGATTGGAGTCTGAACCATTTGGTGCAACGTATATATCAACAGCATGACCATAACTGGCAATTAGCATTAAAAATGCAAAAAGGCACAGGGGCAATCGTTTGATCATTTTTTACTGTTGGCGCTATAAATGTCCCTAACTAGCAGGCAATTAGCAATTAAATGTACCCCCCGATGCTACCTTAAAAAATGTAGGTAACCACTAAAAAGATGGAAAATCTTACTATTTTACTATTGCCCCTGGAATACCTTTTTTAAATAGGCCGTATTAGCGCCGTAATTACCTTTTACATCTGATGGCTTCCGGGCATCCCTGCTTCTCTCAATCACCAGCCACCCACTCCATTTCATTTTATCAAGGGTAGCCTTTACTTTGGGCATATCGATCTGCGGATCATTTTGTAACCAGACACTGTCCTTATTGGTGGCATGGATTGCGCATATTCTTTCTTTTCCCAGTATCTGCAACTCCTTAATAAGATCACGTCCTTCCTTCAGAGGATTGGAAAAATTGAAATATATCTTTATTCCTTTTGAATTGATCTCTTTAAGTAATTGTACCTCTTCGGAAGCATTAAGTGCAGTTTCAATGCCAATTACCACTCCCGCTGCCTCTGCCATCTTACCGGCTATTTTTAACCTGGCCACCACCGAATCTCTTATACCGGGATTCTTTTTAAGATCACACTGAACGCCTAAAGGAAGAAAAGCAATCTTGATATTCATCAGCTTCATGGTGGCAATACAGTCTTCAATGGATCTTTTGTATTCAGTCCGACCACAAAATGATTGAGCATAATAACCTGTCATGCCAAGCGAGAATAATTCAACTTTCAATTCTTTTGCCTTATCGAGGAATTGCTTACGTACAGAATCAGTCAACAGTTGATTATCGAAGGTAAGTCTGGTTCCAAGTCCACCCATATCTACCTCAAGTCCATCGGCGCCAATCTGCTGTGTCAGGGGAATAGCCCCAAGTTTTTGCCTCTTCAATAACATCAGATCGATCAAACCAACCTTATAACGCTGGTTCTGCTGCGCATAAGATCCAATAGTTGAGAGTAAAAACAGAATACAAACCAGTTTCTTAACCATCTTATTTCCCAATTGATTTATAAAATAATGTTTCAAGATTAGCGAAACCCTTTACTGCATTTGCGGGCAATAATTCCCCGTTATTTCCAAATACATACAATGCCTGTTCCGGTTCGATAGTGATCTTTGATTCATCGATCTTCCCTGCGGCATCCTGAATAGCTTTCAGGTTTAAACCAAGATGCTTTGCCATGAACTCATACACCGCAGTTCTTTTATTGATCCCGAAATCATGTCCTTCTTCTTTTAAATGCACATTCTCCACCTGCCCGGTACTGTTGTACCAACCATACATTTTCTGCAGGTACAAAAAATCATGCTCCGGCATTCTGTCTGTCCAATCCTTTCCATCACTTACAATTAATTGTGGACGTGGTGCTGCCATAGCTGCGATCTCTACATTATCTGTATGGCCACCACAATTGTGAACCGGCATACCACTTTCACAGGGACATCCGCCATAGAAATAGGAAGAGAGTGAAACTACGGGGGCAGATACTTTGATCCGGTCGTCCAGTGCAGTCATTAAAACAGTATGACTTCCCGCGCCGGAGCCTCCTGTCATTGCCACTCTGGCTGTATCGGCATCCTTCAATGACAGTAAATAATCCAAAATTCGGATGGATCCCAGTGCCTGTATAGTCATTGATAAACTACGACGATGATCCGGCACCGCAAATTGCAGAAGCGATTCTCCCCACGCAAAGAGATCATAGCTGAAAGCCATGGCACCCATCTTTGCCAGTGCTGCACAGCGATACTGGCAATCCGGACGATAGCGCTGCTTTTCCCAATGACCATCCGGGTTTAATATCACGGGGATCTTTCCCTTATACTTTGCAGGCTTATATAAGGACCCATTGATCCATACGCCTGGCAATAATTCAATAGCAATATTCTCTACCGTATATCCATCAAACTTTCTTTTAGGAGTTATAATGGGTTTTGAGGCAGGCGCAGCTGGTAATTTTCTTAACTGCAAGGCTTCCAGCATACAGGGTTTTAATTCCGCTTTCCTTTTTTCCCATTCTTCCAGTGTGGAATATTGGGAAGCGATCTTGTCCAGGTCAGCCCAACCTTCTGCCACCGGCCAACGATAATATTCATAATACTGAACGCGGTAGAGTTTATCTCCATCCTTTCGCACTTTCATGTCCAGGGGTTTCAGAACATTATCCAGTGTTTGCTCAACATCATTCCGGTATCGCCAGTCAGCATATTTAACCGTTTTGCCTGCAATAACACTGTCTGCATATCGAATGGTAACACCATACCTTGTCTGAATATCACTCAGTACATCTTTTAATGGCTTTGCATATGCATTATCTGAGTCCATTTGTGCCGATAATCTCAGCGATAAAAGCAATGCAGTAGCAACTAATATTTGATTTCTCATTTTCATTGTTCTATTCATATTTATGTCCAGTAGCTAATAGCTAGCGGCTAGTAGCTAATTGATCTTTGGATGATTTCAACCCACTATATAAAAGATTTCTGTCCAATACCGGTTTGGGAAAGAATAAACTGGCCACATACCCAACCCCAATAACCACCAGGTGACTGTAAACCCCGAGCATCAGCTTGTGGTGTTTAAAATTATAAGGACCCAGGTCTAATAATAATTTCTTTTCCTTTACACCAACAGGTGTTGATGTTAAAAATGCATAAGAAGTAAATACTATACAGGCAATGATTCCAATATTGACACCCTGCCTGTTGGCCCTTGCGCTGAGTATTCCCAATAAGAATATCCCAACAATTCCCCCAGAGAAGATAGCGTAGATGGTAAAGATCACTCCCAACACGCCTTCATTTCCTATATATAAATACAACGCTCCAATTGCTGCAGCCAGTGTTCCGGATATGACCACAATTAGTTTCCCGGCAAATAGATATTGTTTATCAGGTTTACCCGGACTTATTCTTCTATAATAATCCTCAACACCAACTGCAGCCATGGAATTCAGGTCTGCACTTAAACTGCAGATCGCTGCAGAAACGAGTGCGGCTACAATAAAACCAGTGATTCCCGTGGGCAATTGGGTCATCATGAAATAAGGAAATACTTCCTCCGCTTTTGTTCCCTCAGGCAGAGGATTTTGTTTATAAAACACAAACAGTGCTGTACCAATCAGCATGAATAATACCCAGATCGGAACCGTAAGTGATATGCCTAAAAGTGATGCCCTGATCGCAGAGCGATCGGTTTTAGCAGCAAGGTATCGCTGCACTACCGTCTGATCGGTGCCATATTTCTGAATGGCATAAAAGGCGCCGTTGATGATCATGACAAGAAGGGTGAGTTGTGTCAGGTCTGCTGAATAAGGTCCAAATCCGGTTCTACCATTAGTAGACGCAATTGAAACGGCTTCGGTTACACCACCTTTTATTGAAAACAATAGTATGGTAAGACAAATAATTCCACTGGCAAATAACATAAATCCCTGAAATACATCCAGCCAGATAACAGCCGTTATCCCGCCTTTCAGATTCACAATTACCAATACAAAACTAACAATGACCAGGATCAGGTAATCATTCATACCGGTGAGTTTACCGATTGCTACAGCAATGAGGAACAGTACTGTACCCATACCTGCAAACTGCCTGAGCACAAAAGAGGAGGAACTGTAATACCTGGCAAAAAGACCAAAACGTTTTTCAAAATACTCATACGTACTTAAACCTATGACCTTGCGGTACAGCGGAACGATAACCCAGATTGTTCCCAATAAAACTACCGGAACCATTAAACCCTGTACCAATAATATCCAGTTGCTGGTATAACCCTGTGCGGGGTATCCCAGGAAAGTGATACTGCTGATCAATGTTGATAGCAGCGAAAGACCTAAAGCCCACCAGGGGAAATGCCCCCTGGATAGAAAGAAGCTTTCTGTTGATTTCTGGCGGCCTGAAAACCGGAACCCAAGGTAAAGGGTGGCGCCCAGTACAATGAGAATGATCAGGTAATCCACCAGGTGTAAATGATTCATTGGCGCAATTGTTATTTCTCTACAAACTCACTATTCCTGTATTTCTGCTTTAAGCTTTGTTTTTCTTCTTCGTTCATTTCGGTCAAAGGAGTCATCATATTCGACTGGCACAATCCTTTTTCTTCCATTAATACTTTTAATGCCCAGAGTGATTCACCTTGTGTTTTCCCGTCCTGGTATATCTTACCCAGCGAATCTGATAACTCCTGTAGCTTATTGGCGTGATCGCGATCATTCTGTTCTACTGCCACTAACATCTCTGAATAGATTTCCGGGGCAATATTGGCAGTGGAAGGTACCAGGCCATCTGATCCGGCAAACAATGCTGCAGTGGAACGCGCAGCCCAGCCCAGGAAATGACTGAAATCTTTTCTGTCCTTCCATAAAGTAACAGACTGTTGCAATCGCTCTTCATTCCGCTCAGAATCCTTTATGCCTATAATATCGGGATGATAACTGAGCTCATCAATCAATGAAAGGGGAATGCTCATGTGAGTGGTAGCAGGGATATTATAGATCACCAGAGGCGATCTCAGCATCTCCACAAGGTCAAGGAAATATTGTTTCATCTGGGATTCGGTCAAAGAATAATAGCAGGGAAGGTTTGCTACCAGTACATCTGCACCATGGTGCATACAAAAACGTCCAAATTCCAGGGATTCATCAAAACAGTTGCCAGAAATGCCAGCATATAAAATGGTGTCCTGCATCTTTAACTTACCGGCCCTTCTCATATACTTCTGCTTAAGGTCCAGGGATAAAGAAGCAAACTCACCCGTTGTTCCCAGGATGAAAGGAGAGATGGAATGCTCATAGAACATTCCAAATATCCGCTCCACAGCGCCCTTGTCCAACTTATAACTTTCAGTCAGCGGAGTTACCACTGGTGCAATGATCCCCCTGTATTTCTTTTGATTCATGATTCCGATCTGTTTAATATTAGCCAACTAATTTCGTACAGTCAACCGGCTCTATCTTCAGTCGTTCACACCATCCTAAAAAGCTGTCGTATATTTCATCCAGAACACCCTTTTGTTCCGGAGTTAACTGCATAATATGTGCTCTGCTGATCATCCTTACCGGCAATCCCCGCCTACTTAAAAAATATTTAGCACTCATGGGATAAGCAATATGGATCAGCGGATCTACTCTTGTCAGCTCAGTTTGCAACCACTCTACTTCCCGCTTTTTTGCCGGATCATTGGCATTATTGCACATCCAAACCAGTATCTCCGGATAGAAATTTCCTGAGATGGATGACATACCCCTGGCTCCTGCCTGTAATGAAAACTGAGTATTAGGTGTATGCGCATCATAGAATTCCAGTTTATCATTTCCTTTCGCTACTTCCAGTTTCGCTTTTACATTCTCAGGAAGAATGGAAGTATCCTTATGATAAACTAATCTGTCTGCTTCCAGTAACTGTTTGAATACATCTGCGCTGAGAATTCGCTTGTAGGGCGCCGGGCATTCGTAAAGCCCTAAAGGAATTGAACCGGTGAGTCCAAACATTTTATCGAAATTCCTCAACAGCACATCATCCGTTTCTCCCACTCTTGCAAAGTGACCTGTAATCAGGATCACTGCATCGATCCCCGTATCATATATCTGTTTGGTGAATTCTGCCTTGTCTTCCAGTGTCAATCCAAAAGAACCTGTAGCAACTACAGGCACTCGTCCATTCACATATTTTACAATATGGCTGGTGAGCTCCAGGCGCTCGTCCTCTGAAATGCTGAACATCTCACTGCTCAGGCAATTGGCAAAAAATCCTTTCACACCCGCAGCCAGGTAGAAATCAACCAGGGTAGATACCACATCCAGGTCAACCTTTGCTTTCAGGTTGAATGGTGTGATCATGACCGGTACAAACTTTTTATCACTGTTACTCATATACCTCTTGCTTCTTGGTATTTAATATTTTTATTTCTGATCCTTGTTATCAATAATCCTGATAAGAATATTCCCAGGGTTCCTACCACTATGATCATATTCTTATGCAGGGGACTTCTTAGAAATTCATAACGCACCGGAATACGGTTGCTGAAGGTCATCCATAATATTATTATGATCCCGATCAATACGGCTGTAAAAGCTTCGGGACTGCTGGTACGTTTACTTATCAGACCCAGCAAAAACAATCCCAACATTCCACCTGCAAAAATTCCCGACAGTTCCCACCATACGTCCAGCAGACTCTTGCTTCCTATCATAGCCAGCCCGGTAAATAATCCAATGAGTCCAAAGACGATCGTGAACAGCTTCAAAAGCAAAAGCTGCTTTTTATCAGAAACTGAACGGTTAACATATCTCTGATATATATCCATCGTAAACACGGTAGCAGATGAATTCATATTGGAGCTGATGGTACTCATTGCAGCAGATAATATCGCTGAAACGATCAATCCAACAAGTCCGGTAGGAATTTTCGTAACCATGAAAAAGGGCAATACCTTATCTCCATAATCTGCAGGCTTTAAGGATTCAGTAAGTCCGACAATTGTATGAGAATTTACACCTGCCTGTTCTGCCACCACCTGCATTTTTACCGGTTCTATCATTACCGGGTTTACCTGGTAAAATGCGTAAAGGGCTGTGCCTATTATAAAGAATAACAACGAAGCTGGAACATACATCCAAACACATAACCATATTGAACGACTGGCCTGTTTAGAAGATTTGGCTGTGTGATAACGCTGGATATAATTCTGGTCCATTCCAAAATTATTCAGGTTGATAAAGAACCCATAGAACAAAATCACCCAGAAAGTGGATTCTGTCAGATCTGGCGACAAACTCCCCAGGCTGATCTTGTGATCCCTGGTAGCAATATCCCAAATGGCAGAAAATCCTCCGGGCATTTGGTTAATAATGATACCGAGTATTAATATAGCACCCAGGGTTTTAATAATTCCCTGCACAACCTCCGTCCAGATAACCGCTTCCATACCTCCCATTACAGTATATATTATAATACATACACCCATCACGATCATGATAGAGGCCATGGAAAAACCTGTAAGAGCCTGCAGGCTTAATGCCATTCCAAAAAAAATGGAACCCATTCTTGCAAACTGAGTTAACAGGAAACAGATAACTGCATAGGTCCGTGCCCATGGCCCGAATCTTTTTTCCAAATGCGTATAGGCAGATATCTCTCCAGTGCTCCTGTAGAATGGAACAAAATACCGGGAAGCCACCCACGCAGCCAGTGGCATTGAAAGACTAAATACAAATGCATTCCAGTTTCCGCCAAATGCTTTTCCTGGTACACCTAAAAATGTATTGCTGCTTAAAAAGGTGGCATAGATAGATAAACCTATTGCCCAGCCGGGTATTTTTCCCGAAGCACTGGTAAACTGTTCTGTATTTTTATTTCGCCTGGAAAAATAAAAGCCGATCATTACCATCGCAGCGAGGTAAATGAATATAATGACAATATCTACGACAGGCAGGTTATTCATTATTTTTAATCATCAGAGGGTTTTAAATTCCTTACTGTGATTCCAGGCCATTGCTCATTTACAATAGGATCTCCTTTCAGTTGGGAAGGATCGAGCACTACATGCTTTATTCGTTCCCTTCTCCAGGTATAAACGATATGCACCATCCCATCCTTTGTCTGGATTACTGAAGGATATGAATACTGGCTAATGGGCGAATCTTCCAGTATGATAACCGCTTCCCAGTTCTTTCCATCTTTTGAAACAGCGACATTCAGGGGAGTTCGGGCTCCTTTTCCATTGGGCAGAGATACATCTGGCTTAACATGATTATAGACCAGCAACTGTCTTCCATCCTTTAATGTCACAGCGTCTGTTCCCGAATTATTATTCGGTAACGAAGATGCAGTCATGGTACTCCAGGTCTTACCCCTGTCACTGCTCCATGATTCATTGATGGTCCTGTTCTTGCTCCTGCAAAGGATTTGCATGCGGCCATCTGAATAGGTTAGTATGCTTGGTTGAATGGCGCTGACTATCTTTCCATCATTCAGAGAGTCTGTTTTTGTCCATGTATGACCATTGTCCTTTGTCAGTTCAAAATGCACCTTCCAACCAGTACGTTCAGTACTACTCGGGCACCATAACGTACCATCAATCAATAATGGTTTATTCTTGATAGGTCCCAGGTATCCTTCTGGTAATGCTTCTCTTTTGCTCCAGGTTTTGCCATTATCAGTTGAACGCGTCAACCAACCAGTCCATCCTGCCACATTAGGTCCGATCTTAAAGAATAATAATAACTCCCCACCCGGTACCTGGTATAAAACCGGGTTGTAGCAGGCATAACGAACACTATCATTCATTATTCCATCTGCGACCTTAACAGGCTCGGTCCATTTATCATTGACCAGTTGACTGCTCCAGATACATACATCCTTATATCCTTCTTTTGTTCCACCAAACCAGGCTGCTATCAAACCTTCCGGAGTTTCAGCAATGGTGGAAGCATGGCTCTCCGGGAAAGACGCCCTTTCAAAAATAAACTCGTCCCTTACAATTCCTTTCCGGAACCGGTCATTCACTTTAAAGTGATAATCACCTGAAGGGATCTCAAACCGGAAGTAAAGCCCATCCATGCCGGTATACTTAATTGCTTCATTATTTTTTACCGGCATATCTCTTTCTGTGATCTCATCCAGGTTCTTTGCTGGTATGTAAACAACTGCAGAAGTATTTGCCGGAATGCTGATCCTCCATTCAAGTGATGGCCCTGTGAGTTTCTTTTCCCAGTCGCTGCTGATCAATCCATATGGTGAGTGATAAGATGCATTGGTCCATTGTAAACCATCAATGATCTCTGGTCTCATGATGATCCTTTTAAATCCAGGTTCAGCTCTGTCCGCTTTAATACCTGCTACATTCTCATTCAGCCAGATCAGAAGATCGCCCAGCAGCATCACATGGTTTTGAGAATTCATTTGCGGATTGGCTGTATTACCATTCCAGAGTTCCCAGATAGTAGTGGCTCCATTGTTGGCCATATATCCCCAGCTTGGGTAGGATTTATTGGAGGCGAGTGTATAGGCAATATCCGAACGCTGATAATCAGAAAGACCGCGCATCAGCCATTGCGTACCGATGACCCCGGTACTTATATGCATATGATCTGTAAGCTTGATCTTGTTGTACAAGTTATTAAATACAGCGTCCTTTAGGCTATCTGCAGTTATCCCAAAATAAAGTGGAAGCAGATTGGCAGTTACCGTATTATTATCATAAAGCTTTTTCTGTGAGTTATAGAATTTCTGGTTAAATGCCAGTTTCACCTTTGCTTCCTGATCCTCATAGCTTTTGATATCTTCTGATTTTCCCGCTAATGCCGCAAATCGCTTCATATACTGCAATAGCCAGTAATAGTAAGCGGTGGATATCAATTCTCCTTTGGTGGTACGTAGGCTGTCTGTTGAACGAATAAGCTCCAGCGATTCCGGGGGTACACACCAGTCGCCATATTTATCTTTGGTGAGGATATAATTCTTCATGTACTTCGTCCGCATATACTCTATCCATTTCTTCATGGAGGCATAATGAGTAATGATCGGCTGTTTATCTCCATATTGCCTGTATAGCATATCAGCGATCAGAATATAGGTTCCCGGCCATGTCATATTATCACTGTAATAATTCCAGAAGGCTGGCGCCACATCAGGGATAGCCCCTTCCGCTGTTTGTGATTGTTCAATATCCTTCAGCCATTTTGCATACAGGTTGCCATTATTAAACAGGAAGGCTTCTCCACCGGCACCAGTTGACCGATCACCAAGCCAGGGCTGTCGCTCATTGCGTTGAGGGCAATCGATAGGCATTCCTTTATAGTTGGAGGCAATACCCCACCAGGCATTCCGGTATATTTTATTAATGGTATTATCAGAGCAGGCAAAGCGTCCGACTGTTTCCATATCATCATACACAAAATGACCTTCGAAGTCCTGCAATTGAGGTGTGCCCGGATAACCAGTGATCTCTACAAAACGGAATCCGTGAGTAACAAATGTTGGCTGCCAGCTTTCCTTACCACCTCCTTTTATGGTATAGATATCTGTTACCCTTGCATCCCTGAGATTGGCCACGTATAATTGTCCATCCGGCTGCAGGCTTTCAGCAAATCTTAATTTTACTTTATCACCCTTTTTACCTTCTACATTCATTTTCACCCAACCCGAGAAATTCTGTCCAAGGTCAAGTACATATTTTCCTTTCTCAATCTCTTTTATTGAAACAGGCTTAATGGTATCCATGATCTTCATCGGTGGAATCATCTGGGCAGCAAGAATACCAACCGGGGCTTTCACCAGTTGTGGACGTATCCACTTGCTATCATTATATTTCATTGATGTCCAGGTACCCAATTCCTTAGTGGCATCATATTCTTCTCCGTCATATTCATTATTGGTACGGATGGGACCATCCGTAGTCAATTTCCAGGTTTCATCGCTTGTGATCAGTTTTTTTGTTCCATTCGCATATTCAATCTCCAGCTGTAAGAGTAGTTTGGGATAACCAAATGTGTTAATCTTTTGTGGCTTGTAATCCTGCCGCATAGTGAAGTATCTTCCATTACCAAGCACAGTAGCAATAGCATTGCCACCGGCTACAATATCCTTAGTTACATCATAAGTATTATAAAGGATTGATTTCCGGTAATCAGTTGGTGCAGGTCCCAGCGCGGAGCCAGAAACACTCTTACCATTGATAAAAAGTTCATACAATCCGAGGCCAACTATATATATGGTAGCTCTTTTGACCTGTCCCTCTGATTGAAACTCTTTTCGCAGGTAGCGGGCAGATAACCTCGACCATTGAGTGACACTATCCCATGGTGCAGCTTTATCATAGCCGATCCATTTAGCCTTCCAGTCAGTTTTATTTAGCAATCCCATGCTCCAGTATGCCGGCTGGCTCCAGGCCGTTTCTCCTTTATTGGTATAGATTTTTACTTTCCAGAAATATTGAGCCCGACCGGTTAATGGCCTGCCTGTATAAGGAACCATTATCGAAGCAGAGGAATTGACTTTTCCCGGATTCCAAACATCTCCATCATTTTTGTCCAGCAATTCTTTAGAAGATGCTACAATAATATGGTAGGCTGTTTGCTTTGTATCATTTATCCTGGATACAATCTGCCAGCTAAGCCGGGGCGATTTTACATCAATTCCCAATGGGTTGTCCAACTGTTCACATCGCAAATGGTTTACAAATATTGGTTGGGACTGCAGGTATTGCAGTAGTAGTAAAAAACCAGTTAATATAAAAAGTCGTTTCATAAGTTTGCTTTATTCGAAATCAAATACAAGCACCAGTTTCAGGGCTCTCGAAGGGTCTTTTTCATAATCGTAAAAGCTATACTTCCTTCCCATGGGGCCAGTTGATTCTGCTGTCTGGCTCTTTGTACCTATAGCGGGAATTCCCTGCATAAATGAAATGTCTCCGCCGGGAAATAAAGTTTCATAATTATGCCATTGATCCGTTTTCCACGCAGGAGTAAAAAGCCGCAGAAATACATCATTGGTTTCAGAAGATACCAAAAAAGAACGGCCATCCTTTAAAAAGAACCGGCACCAATACATATTTGCATGATACCCTTTGAATTCAGGATATATCCAGGGGTATTCTCCTGTCTCAGTTGAATTATACATCTTTTTCCAAACGCCGAACTGGTTACCCTTCATCCTGTTCTTCCAGACACGATAAGGTCCATATCCCAAATACTCCACCTCCTTTATCATGGTTTCCGGAAATGAGAAATTTACTCCAACCATTGATGAATAAAATTCAGCGGGGAAATAATTCACTTCCATTTTTAAGAACCCAGTAGAATAATAGGTCCATTTCAGCGTGTTAAATGATGTTTTCCTGTCATACCTGGAACTAATTACTATATTATCTCCAACCCTGGAAGCAGTGAACCCTGAAAAATTATTTACCCCATCCTGTATTACTGGTCCATTATTAAAAGGGATCATGTTGTTTGCTACTTCCACGGAAGAAAGCATGCCAGTCCGTTTATTAATTGCTATCTTATTTTTTTTTGTAGCTATGATAAACAGGCTGTCTGTTTCTGAAAACGCAGGATTTAGATTTACAATCCCCGGTAGATATTTCAGGATAGTATTTGGAAGAGAGGAGGCCTTAACTATTGGGAAACTTTTGGTCAACACTTCCCGGTTATATTTATCTTTTACCGTTACATACAATACATAATAGTAATTCCAGTTTTGAGGAAGGTTTACCTTAATTGTTCCTTTACCCAGTGGCTTAATATCTGGCCCTGTAATAGACCCTTTTACCACAGGAAATTGTGAATTCCATGCTTTTAATTCATAACTGAAATTGCACTGATTGAGATTAGTGAAATGATAACGGTTCTCCACCTGAAGCCATCCATCAAATTCTGGGGTAATTTCTTTATCCTCAATATGTACCGGGCTCCATATCTCTTTAATGGCATAATAACTTCCTTCCTTTTGATGATAAGGTCCCATAATACCATCTGCTCCTCGGGCCTTATCCGTATCCAGCGAATCATTCAAATCTCGCCTGACAACACCCTGATCTGCAAAATCCCAGAGAAATCCGCCCGCATATAACGACCTGCTCCACATCATTTCCCAATAATCTTCCAGCCCTGCACCATGTCCGCCATCATACCATCCGTGAAGGAATTCTGTTGGAAGAATAATATCATGTCCATGATCATAATTACCAATGCCATAATCAAACTGCCGGTAATGTTGTGTTTCTATTCCTCCAAATAATTGCCATGGATGAACTACGGGTCGCTTCTGAATATCGAAATATTTGAAATAATCATCAAGCTCAAGGTTATGTCCGCCTTCATTTCCATTGGACCAGATCACGATGGAAGGATGGTTCACATCATGGTCCATCATTTCTCTCAGCAGCTTTTGCCCTATGCTGGTTGAGTAGTGACCATGCCAGCCTGCCAGCTCATCCATTACAAAAAGGCCCAATGAATCACAAACATCCAGGAAATGATCATCTGGTGGATAATGACTCATCCTTACTGCATTCATGTTCATATCCTTCATCAGCAACACATCATCAATGCTGATCTTCTTGCTGGTTGTTCTTCCACTGGTAGGCCAGAAAGAGTGACGATTCACTCCTTTCATTTTTACCTTCACTCCATTCAGGTATATACCGTCACCCATTTTTACCTGGACTGTTCGAAATCCAAACTTCCGGGGAACCTTATGAAGAATTCTGGTTCCATTCATTAATTGAAATTCCGCAGTGTATAAATTGGGAGATTCAGGAATCCATGATGCCGGAGAATTTACACGAGCCTCAACCAGGTAGGCAGAATCACCCTCTTTTTTAACTGATTTACTGGTGCTATTTACCAATCTACCCTGCTGGTCTTTGAAACTAAGGTTAACACCTGAAATGGCATTTCCCTTTACAAATACCCTCGCTTTAAACAAACCATCTGCCTTTGCATCAATAGCTACTCCTTCAATATGATCGATTGGTAAGGCTTCCAACCAAACCGGTCTGAATATGCCACCAAATATCCAGAAATCACCACTCCGCTCTGCTGCATTCACACTTGCGTCTGACGATTGTTTGGCAACTGTTACCTCCAGTAAATTCTCCGACCCCAATTTGAGTAGTCCTGTTATATCGTATTTAAATGCATAAAAGGCCCCGCGATGTGTTTCTCCGGCACTCTGTCCATTGATCTTTACCTCTGTATCCGTCATTGAACCTTCAAACACAATATTTACCTGCTTATTCTTCCATTGTCCTGGTACACGGAATCGATATTTATACATTCCCTGCTCCTTTCCACGAACACTGTCTTTTGCAAAACCATAATCATATTTGCCAAAACCCTGCAATTCCCAGCAGGAAGGAACGGGAATGGTAGTCCATTTTCCAGCATTCATTCCACCCGTACAATAGAATTCCCAGGGAACAGTATTGTCATTTCCCGTACCCGACAGGTATAATTTTTCAGTTGATTGCGCAGATACCTGCTCCTGATTCTTTATAATAAAGACGAGGATTAGAAACACCGATAATATCGGTGCTTTGATGTATACTATCGCCTTGCGGCTTTTCATTTTTCTTATAAGGTAGCTTCAATTTTACTTAACCCTTCTGCCCTCTTCAATAATTTTCCATTGGCATATACACTCAGTCCTTTTCCTTTTTTATACTTCTTCCCGGTCCTGTCCCAGATAATAGTAATGATCTTTCCATGATACAACACATTGTCCAGGCAAAACCAGTCCCATTTGTTAGCTGGCAGCAAAGGATTCACTTCGATTATATTGTCGGCCCTTGGTCTCAAACCAACCAGCCCTGTTATCATTAGGTCATTAAAGGTAGAATGATTATAATACCGGCTTCTTTCCTGGTCACCTTTTAACCAGTACCCGGTTTTCTCATCAAGATATTCACCCACATAAGGCCGGCCCCGATAGTATTGCGACTCCACATATGTTTCCAGCAGATCAAAATACAGGCTGTCATTTACTGTCTTTTGCTGGTAATTATTCATCAGGTTAGCCAAAGCCGTTAATGTCTGTGAAGTGGCAAATGGCCAAACAGCTCCATCCCATTCACAATTGCAGCATCCATGCATGCGGAATTGCGGATGACTCCTGTCTGCAGTGGTAATTCCGAACGGAGCACAGAATTGTTTTGTATCTGCCAGGCTGGTCCAGGCCACATCATACTTTTCATCAGGCATATTGAAATACCAGGGAATGAATCCTATTTCTTCCTTTACATTGGCGCTGGTATCTGCTTCTTTCAATACTTCAAAGAAGCGATGGCTATTATTCCAGAGTTTTGCCTGGGTAAGTTGCTTGATGGTATCTGCCTTTCGATCATACAAAGCAGTTATTTCAGGTTGATGAGCAAGTTTGGCGATAGATGCAATTGCTTTTGCGTTGCCAAACATATAACCATTGATGGAAGGTCGTGCATTCTTTTCCCGCCTGCCTCCACTAATAGTTTCTTCCATTGCGTCCCGCACATCATACTGCCAGAATAATCCGGTCGGCAATTTCTTATCCTGTTCCCAGCCTGCATAGTCTGCCTCAAGGTCCGGGAGAAGGTTAACAACAAAGGCAGCATTGTTATTGACCAGGTACCTATTATAGATGGCATCACTCGCCCAGCTGCTATAGGCACGCAGTTTACTCATGGGCTTTCCTTCATTGCCTCTGAACCACACCATTATATTATTATCCAGGTAACGCTGATCGTGCAACCACCGCGCTTCATATATATGATGCCCCAGGGCACTGCTGATCAGGTTGTACTTATCTGCATAATTTCGTTGAATAAGAAATTCCGTAAAGACAAATCCCTTTTCTGTTTTCTTGATATGCTTCCGGATAGTCCACCAGCGATAATAAAAAATCTCTTCAAAATTCTGTTGTGGGCATTCAAATAGTGGAATATTCTTTTGCATCCATTGCCAGGCGCTGTCATTAGGAATAGCCTGCTTAATATTCTCATCTTCCATTTTGTTGAAGTAATCAACATAATGCTTAAATGAAGCAGCCTTCAGTACTAATGGCTTGTTAACCTGGCCAGAAGCTACGATCATCAAAACCAACCCCGTGAATAATATAGCAATCTGCTTTCTCATTTACCAGCAACAGTTTTGAGAAAATCAATATAATAAACCGCTTCCTTCTCCTTTGTATTGGGGTTTGGGAGATCATACATTTGGTCAGTAGGAGTATCTGCATCAGGAAACCGTCGTGTAAGCCCTGTCCGAAATACAATTCTTTCAACGCTTTCCACGGGGGCAAAACAGAGGTTATTGCTTGGGTTCCCTCCATCAATGGAACAGGTATAGAACCGGGTAGATGTATTCAGGTCAATTTTGATCGAAACAGCTTTCCCGGGTTCATATTTTCCAATTGATCTGTTCCTGTATCCAGCCTTGGTTAAAATATTTCCGGTAGAATCAAATATCAGGCGCAAACAAGGTGTTCCTTTTGTATCCACCAACTCTATTTCCAAATCACCAAAATCTTTTTGCTTTGGAGTTACTGAAAACATCAACTGCAGTCTTTTTGATTGGGGAAATGTCCGTTCTGCTTTTGCATAATCAAAGGGATCGCTGTCCTTCAATACAAGTGACTTTGGGTTATTATTATTGCCTTCAATCCCTACATGGCACCAAAGCGGACTAAAAATATTCCAGTCAACCAGCTCCTGTCCATCCTTCATTTGCGCAAACACATCATTCACATGGTCTGTTACCTTGTCCCGTACAGGTATAGGTATTTTACTTATCCAGATATCCTCCTTATTCATGCTGTAAGTGACCCATACATTACCATCCGGTGGCGTTCCATCCATTTCCTGTATGCCTCTTACATATTGCGGACCGTATGATTTATATGCTCCGCCATACCTCAATGATGTGATCTCTCCATTTACAAGGAGTAGTTTGTTATAATTCAATCCATCATCACTAACCGATAATGCCAGTGGCCACCGGAATTCAGATGGATTATATACAGTGATATATTTTCCATCACTCGTTTTTTGTCCCCATATTTTAGCATTGGCATTTACAAAACCCGGTGCCCGAACAGGATTATACTGCCAGGTTTTTCCTTCATCCTTTGTAATACTTGTCAATGCATATTTCCAGAAACCAACAGCTCTTCCATCCGGGAGATGATAATAGCTTAAAGCCTTAAAATCCATTTTCAAAGGAATCAGGGGATCATTTCTGTCTGCTTCCTCTACCATCTGTTGCATTAACAACGGAGTAGATAATATCTCCTCACAGGCCGCTACCAGTTCTTTATCCTTTGAAGTCTTATAAAAAGGATAACTGGTATTCTTTTCAGAAAAGTCATGATTATAACGGAGGAAGTAGATCGGACCATAGGTACCATCTGCCTTTATCTCCCGTATCACGCGACCAATCCCATTGCCATCATTCGGATCATCTCCTTTTGCCAGGGCAATACCGTAATAAGCCAGAGCAAATAATCTTTTGCTTTTAGCGGTATAAAATCCAATTCGTTGGTGCATCACTGCATCCACATTATGAGCAGTGTCTTTTTCTCCTTTCTTTACAAATCCATCCGGTATCCTGTAAGGTGGAAATATCACAACCGGATCTGTCCAGTGGTAACCATCTTTTG
>Ga0207648_10001942_pt1 | contig 22619 bp, 18 predicted proteins | sample KBSMisM32_FD_184310 | JGI IMG/M metagenome (GOLD analysis project Ga0207648, IMG submission 184310) | Miscanthus rhizosphere microbial communities from Kellogg Biological Station, Michigan, USA - KBS Miscanthus M3-2 (SPAdes) (version 2) | ecosystem: Host-associated > Plants > Roots >...
GTTGATGGTGGTGAAATTGACGCCCTTGTCGAGGAACTCCGACGCCGCGCACGCCGCAAACGAATCAAGCGCCGCCTTTGACGCGACATACGCGGAGAACCTCGGCGCGTTGGACAGCACGCCGATCGACGAGATGTTGATGATGTGGCCCCGCTTCTTCTCGATCATCTTCGGCAGGAAGCCCATGATCAGCCGCAGCGCGCCGAAGTAATTGAGTTGCATCGTCCGCTCGTAGTCGTGGAAGCGGTCGAAGGAGTTGAGGACGCCGCGGCGGATCGAGCGGCCGGCGTTGTTGACCAGGTAGTCGCAGGCGCCATGCTCCTTCAGCACCTTCGCGACCAGTGCGTCACAGGAGGCAAGCTCGGAGACGTCCGCCGTGTACATCCAGCAGCGGCCGCCGGCCGACTCGATTTCCTTTTTGGTCTCGACCAGCTTTTCCTCGCCGCGTGCCACGAGGATGACACGGGCGCCGGCCGCCGCCATCTTGATCGCCGTCGCACGGCCGATGCCGGAGGATGCGCCGGTGATGACGATCACCTTGTCCTTGACGCGGCCCGCGAGCGTGCGGTCGATGAACAGATCCGGGTCGAGATTGCGCTCCCAATAATCCCAGAGTCGCGCCGCGTAGGTCTCGAGATGCGGCACCGCGACACCCGAGCCCTTCAGCGCCTTCACGGTGTCGCGATTGTCGTATCGCGTCGGCCAGTTGATGAACTGGAACACGTCTTTCGGCACGCCAAGGTCGGCAAGGACCGCCCGCACCATGCGCTTGATTGGCGACAGCGAGCCCAGACCGTAGAGGATCGGCGCCGGGATGAAGCCGAACATGCGCGCGTTCACGCGCATGGTCATCTCCGGGGCGTGCGCGGCTCGGGCGAAGATGTTGAGCACTTCGCCGATGCGGTGCGGCGCGGGGTCGGTCAAGTGGAAGCACTGGCCGTCGAGCCCTTTCTTGTGCGCGAGGAAGTCCATGGCGTCGGCGACATAGTCGACCGGGACGATGTTGATGCGCCCGCCTTCGATGCCGACCATCGGCATCCACGGCGGCAGCAGCTTGCGCATTCGCTGAATGAACTTGAAGAAGTAGTACGGGCCGTCGATCTTGTCGATGTAGCCGGTCTTCGAATCGCCGACGACGAAGCCGGGACGATAAATGCGGAACGGACGCTTGCATTCGTTGCGAACCACGGCTTCGGAATCGTGCTTGGTCTTGAAGTACGGGTGGTCGAGGTCTTCGGCCTCTTCGAACATGTCCTCGCGAAAGACGCCGTCGTAGAGTCCGGCGGCGGCGATGGAACTCACGTGGTGGAAGCAGCCTGCCGTCAGCGCCTGCGCGCACTGCACCGCGTTCCGCGTGCCATCGACGTTGGCCGCCTGCTGGTCTTCAGCGCTTGCCTTCAGGTCATATATGGCGGCGAGGTGGAAGAAGTGCTCGATCTTGCCCTTGAGCTTCTTCAGGTCGGCGTCGGCGATTCCGAGATTTTTCTTCGCCAGGTCGCCGACGACCGGGATGACATCCTTTTCGCTCGCTCCCAATTCGGTGCGCAGCGCCTCGAGTTTCTTCAGCGACCCCTTTCGCACCAGAACATGGATCGGCTTGCCGCGCGCCATCAACTTGCGCATCAGGAACTGCCCAATGAAGCCGGTCGCGCCGGTGACGAAATAGGCCATCACTTCCTCCTTGCGTTCCGATCGTGGCTTGCGCGGATGAGTGCCCGCTTTCCAACCGGCGATTGTAACCCCGCCAACGTGGCCCCTTTAGTATGATTGCTCTAGGCGAGCCGCCTAGAATCAACGTGGCGAACGGCATGCGCCGCGACGGCCGGCACGGACAACGGGAGAAGACACGATGTTGAAAAAAGCAAAGGCCGGCGGAGCCGGTGAACAGGCGGGCAAGGCCAAGGACATCTCGCAGGCGGTGCTCGATTCGTCGCGCCAGATCTGGCTCGCCGGGCTGGGTGCGTTTGCACGAGCGCAGGCGGAAGGAACGAAGGTGTTCGAGACTCTGGTGAAGCAAGGCGAGTCGCTGGAGTCGAAGACGCGCAAGGCGGCGTCGGACACGGCGGCAATGGCGCGTGGTGCAGCGACCGCCAAGGTCAAGGAAGTGCAGAAAGGCGTGGGCGGTACCTGGGACAAACTCGAGCAGGTATTCGAGGATCGCGTCGAACGCGCGCTGTCCAAACTGGGCGTCTACACGCAGAACGATGTCGAGCGGCTGACCGAGCGAGTAGACGCGCTCGCCGAGGCGGTGAACGAGCTCGTCAAGTCGACCGGTATGAAGCCGGCGGCTGGGCGCAAGGTCGCGGGTGCGACCAAGCGGCGCAAGGCCAAGGGTGCGGCACCGAAAGTGCCCAGGACGCCGCGGACCACGCGCAAATAAGCGACCCCATACGTGGCAAGGCCCGCCGGATTTTGGCGGGCCTTTTCGTTGATGGCGCTTTGCTCAGTCGCGATTGAGCTTGTCGACCTGCTTCACGTAGTTCGTCATCGCGTCGTCCTTGCTGCTCCCTTTCAGCTTGGCCCACGCGTCGTACTTGGCGCCGCCGACGAAATCGAAGCCCCCCGGACGGGCTCCCTTGACGTCGCCCTCGGTCGCCTGCTTGTAGTACGAGTACAACTTGAGCAGCGTTGCGTTGTCGGGCTTCTTCTTGGTCTGTTTTGCCGCTGCCGCGGCTGCCTCGAACTTCGCCTTCAGATCATCCTTCTTCGGCGCGGTGGCCATGGGGTTCGCCCTCCTTGTATCCTGATTTGACGGCTTCGTGCTACTTTAGCGCGAACGCAAAGGCGCGCGCAACGCCAGGCAGTCGCTCTCCTCGCCACGTCAAACATGCCCGCTTCATCCAAACGGACGAAACGCGAAAGGATGTCCGCGGTCGACACCGCGTGGCTGCGCATGGATCGTCCGTACAACCTGATGATGATCACCGGCGTGATGATGTTCGGCGAGAGGATTGCGCTGAGACGTTTGCGCAAGGTCATCAGGGAGCGCTTCCTGGTGTTCAGGCGCTTCGGCCAGCGCGCCGTCGAGACCGCGGCGGGCGCGTTCTGGGAAACGGATCCGGAATTCGACCTCGACCATCACATGGTCCGCGCGGAGCTGCCGGGCCGCGCCGGCCGACGCGAGCTGCAGGCATACATCTCGCGGCTTGCGTGCACGCCACTCGATCCGTCACGACCGATGTGGCAGTTCCATCTCATCGACTACGAAGGGGGAAGCGCGCTGGTGATGCGCCTGCACCACAGCTATGCCGACGGCATCGCGCTGGTGCGGGTCATGCTGTCGATGACCGACGCGACCGCCAGCGGACCGCCGGCGATGCCTTTCGCGCCCCAGCCGCGGCGCGCGGAACCCGAGGATTCGCTCGGCCACTTGCTATCGCCGTTGTCGGGGCTCATGAAAACGGCGAAGGTGATCGGCTCGGCGCTGATGGACCAGGGGACCGCGATCTGGGACGATCCCGGCAAGCTGATGGCGCTCGCCGGGCAGGGAACCGCCGTCACGTCCGAGCTGGCCAAGCTCGCGCTGATGCCGGAGGATTCGGCAACGCGCTTCAAGGGGCAGCCTTCGGTCGGCAAGCGCGTCGCGTGGGCGGACCCGTTGCGGTTATGGGAAGTGAAGGCGGTCGGCAAGGCACTCGGGGCCTCGGTGAACGACGTGCTGCTGTCGTGCGTCGCCGGCGCGCTGCGCGGCTACCTCGTCGACAAGGGAGATGACGTCGCGGGCGTGATGGTGCGCGCGCTGGTGCCGATCAACCTGCGTCCGATGGAAAAGGCGTACAAGCTCGGCAATCGCTTCGGCGTCGTGTTCCTGGAGTTGCCGATCGGCATCGAAAATCCGGTCGAGCGGCTCTACGCGGTGCGCGCGAACATGGCTGCGCTGAAAGACAGCCTGCAGCCGCTGCTCACGCTGGGTCTGCTCGCCGCCGCAGGCGTCGCGCCGAAAATGCTGCAGGATCAACTGGTGACGGTCCTCGCGCGCAATGCGACTGCGGTGATGACCAACGTCCCCGGTCCCCAGCAGCCGCTTTACCTGGCTGGCGGAAAGATCGAACGGTTCCTGTTCTGGGTTCCGCAATCGGGGAACATCGGCATGGGCGTCTCGATCCTTTCCTACAACGGCGAAGTGCAGTTCGGACTCATCACCGACCGCGGCCTGTGTCCCGATCCGGAGCGGGTGATTGCGCGCTTCGCGCCGGAATTCGAAAAGCTGACGCTGGCAACGCTGATGGCGGAATGGCCGCGCGACGGCGATCTCGATCCGGACGAAGCGGCCGCAGCAGTGCTTGCCTGAGGGCGCGAAGCGTCTCTACTCCAGCTCCGACTTCGCGAGCTCGACGTCCAGCCGTTCCATTGCGTCCATCGGCTTCGTCGCCGCCGCCTCTTCGTACAGCGCCGTGGCATCGTCGATGCGACCCTTGCCGAACAGCAGGATCAAGCCGTTCGCATATTCGATGCGAGCGATCGCGGATTCGGGGTTCAGCTTGATCGCTTTTGCGAAGTGTTCGATCGCGGAGTCCTTCTTGGCGCCGTAGGTCATGCCGGCGACGAGCCCACCGACCTTGTTGATCACCTCAGCCTGGTAGGAGCCGTACGCGATGTACGCGTCGGCGTGCTTGGCGTCGAGCTTCAACGCCGTCAGCAGCGCGTCCTTGATCTTGCCGCCAAATCCCTGCGCCAGCGCCTTCGCCACGGAAATGCCCTGTCCATAGCGGCCCAGCGCGAATGCATACAGATAGTGCGCGTTGGCGTCCTTCGCCGCCTTGCCGCGGCGCTCATCGGCCCATTCCGCGGCCTCCTCGAACAGCGCGAGCTTCGCCTTCTCGGATTTTTCAAGGTAATGGGCATAGACGGTTTGCGCCTTGACCGCGGCGTTGACGCCAGCGCCGCCGGCGGCCAGGCCGGCGTCGACCGCCTGCCCGAAGTTGCCCGCATGGAAATGGCGCCATGCGTCGAGGACACCAGCGTCCTTCGGCAACGGTTCGCAGTCCCCTCGGTGCAGCCGCGCCCAATGTTTTTTCAGCCCGGCTGCATCAAAGGTGTACGCCTTGTCGGCATGGGGGAACTTCGTCCACTTCTTCGTCATCGCGACCTCCGTCGATCGGACTTCACAGGTAATCCTGGCCCAGGCGCTCGATCAGCGCGCGTCCATCGCCCATCAGATAGGGCGCGATGAGCGCCAACACCTGATAGGCCGCGCGATCGAGGCTGACCGCGGCGGCATCGCCGCCACCGTGGGCGCCGATCCGCTGGAACGACATCCAGTAGGTCGCGACGAGCGTCGCGTTGGATGCGAGAGCGGCGATCTCGCGCTCCGACGCGCGCATCTCTCCTGCCGCCACCAGACCACGGCACAACTCTATCACGGTGATTTCGCCGCGACGGGTCAGGTTCGCGAAGCGCGCCGCGATCTTCCGGTTGCGCGACGTGATCTCGTCCAAGTCGCGGTAGAAGAAGCGGTATTCGCGCATGCGCTCGAACAGCAGGTGCAGCAGCAACCACAGATCTTCGACGCTGGCGCCGCGCCGGTCGGGTAGCGCGAACAGCGGCATGATCTCCGCTTCCAGCGCCTCGTACAGCGCGCCGATGATGTCGTCCTTGTTGCGAAAGTGGTAGTACAGGTTGCCGGGGCTGATGTTCATCTCGTCGGCGATGTCCGCCGTCGTGATGTGCGGCTCGCCCAGGCGATTGAAGAGCGCGAGGCTGGTCTCGAGGATGCGCTGCGGCGTGCGGCGCGGACGTTTCTTTTCCGGCATGGGGCTCGAGGGTCGCTGCGGACGCAAAGGCGCCGTGTAGCTGTCGCTGCGAACAGGATTCTAGCGCGCGCCGGCGAGCCAGCGTTCGAGGTGCCCCAATGTGTGCCGGAGATCGCGCGTGGTGCCGTGGACATCGCCCCGCGCGAGCGCGTGCAACGGCCGGGGATCGTTGAGGGCGTCCGTCACCCCGCGCGTGGGGTCGGCGAGTCGCTCGCGGCGCAGCACGATGCCGTGCCGGGACAGCGTGGGGGCGAGCGCGTCGGCGCGTCGAAGCAGGTTCCAGCGCGTGCGCTCGAACGCTAGCGCACACAGCTTTCTCCGCTGCCGGTAGCTGAAGATATTTGCGAAGAACATATCCGCATCCTCCGGCCCGGGTTCGAACAGCATGATCGCGGCCTCGGGATACTGGCGCGCGTATTTCTCCATTCCAACTTTCATCCGCGAATGGATGATCGCGCGAAATGTCTGTCCGAGCACCAGCGGCAGCCCGCCCTGGTTGAGCCTGCGCTTTGAGAATCCGCCGCGATGCGCCGGGGAACTGGCGTCGAACGGAACGAGCGGGTTCACGCAGAACAGCAGCGAGACGCCTTCGTCCAAAGCCACCGACGCATGCAGCGTCTTGTTGAGCGCGCCGTCGACGTAGTGTTCGCCGTCGATCTCCACCGGCGGAAAGAGCCCCGGAAGCGCGCTGGAAGCTTCGATCGCGCGCGAGATCGGCACGTGGTCGTGGCCGGGCGCGCCGAAAGTCACCGACGCCCCGCTGTCCAGGTTGGTGGCTACGAGGAACAGTTTGCGCCCGAGCAGCCTGAAGTCGTTGGTGCGGCCCGGCGCTGCGAACAGGCGGGCCAGGAAGGCGTCGATGGCGCGGTTGTCGAAGATGCCGGTGGGCACCGCTTCGGCAAGTGTCGCGAACGATTCGACGATGCCGCGATGAAAGGGGTCGCGCAGGTACTGCATCGACGCACGCAGCGCCAGCGCGGGCAGCTTGCTTAGGCGCCGGCCGAATTCGCCGAACGCGGGCCGCAGAAAGATTTCGGGTTTCAATGCTGCATCGGCGCCGTCGGCGATGAACAGCCGATACATCTGCGCCGGCGAAATGCCGTTGGCGAGCGCCGCGGCGACGAATCCGCCGGACGACACGCCCACATAAGCGTCGAGGCGATTCAGGTCGAGCCCATCGAGCGAATCGGCCAGCGCCAGCAGCGCGCCGACCTCGTAGATACCTCCCAGCGGACCGCCGCCCGCCAGAGCCAGGCCAATCTTCGGCGTTGCGCGGATCGGCGCCCTGCCTGCCGGACGTGCAGCGAACTCGATCGCCTGGTGGGAAGCTGCACGACCGCGCGGATGCGCGCGTGTCCGGGTCGGCAGCGGCCGCCCGGATGCTCTCTTGTCCGGCATGGTTCTCCTCATGCGTGTTGTGCGGGCGGCATCTGACGGCCGCCCTCACACGCGATGTTAACGGAGAATTACTTTTTCGTGGCGGCCCGGACGGTGCGCTTTGCGCGCTTCACGCTCTTCGTCGCACGCGTCTTGGTCACGCGCTTGGTCCTGGCGATCGTCTTCTTCGCGGCGCGTTTGGTCTTTGCCGGCGCGGAAGTCTTCAGCATTGCGGGCAGCATGACCTTGGGCAGCGATCGCGGGATCGTGTTCTGAGCCAGCGTGACTGCAGCTTCGGCGGCCTGCCTGACGGTGGATTCCAGCGTCGAACGCGTGTGCTTCCAGACGGCATTGGCGCGCGTGAACGACACTTCGATTCCGTCGCCAACCATGCGAATGGCCTTCGATTCGACGGCGGTGCCTTCCTTGACGAGTGTGCGAAAGACGTTGCCGGCTTCGGACTGTGCCCATTCGCGCGTAACGACGGCGGCACCCAGGCTCGCGAGCCATACTTGGCGTGAAGCCGCCAACACGGTATCGCCGACGGGGAGGTTTCGGTTTTGAGTCATCGTGCGCATGGTGCAATCTCCTTAGGGGTAGCGGCGGTGCCGGGACGGACATCGGGCGCGATGCTCGGCGGGCCGATGTTCAAGTTACGAATTCAAATTACGCGATTCGGCTAGAGCAATCACACTAATCTCGTCCCGTTTCACGCGCGCGGCGGCGCGAGCTGCTGCGCGAGAGCCGTCGCAAGCCGCGCCACGATGCCGTAGATCGACAGCTGTGGATTGGCGCCGATCGACGTGGGAAATAGCGACCCGTCGAACACGTAAAGATTCTCGACCTGGTGGTGCCCGCCGTTGGCGGCGACAACCGCCCGCTTCGGATCGGGCCCCAGCGGCGCACCGCCCATCACGTGCGCGGAAACGACGGGCGTGACCAACGGCTGCAGCGCGAACGCGTCGATCGCAGCGCGGGCGTCGGCGAAGTTCGCATACGCAGCACCTTGCGCGTGGACGGGCATGACGGTCTGCGCGCCGGCGGCAAACTGGATTTCCGCCATCGAGCGCAACGCGCGGCGCGCGCCATCCCACAGCACAGGCAGAAGCGGGTAGTCGAGTTGCGGCGAGCCGTCGTCGCGAAGACGCACCATCCCGCCCTGGCTTTCGGGATGGAAGCCGTCGCGCAGGAGCGCGATCAGAACCTGCATCCGCGGGAAGTCCTGCATCCACCGGGCATGCGCGACGCCGTCGTCGGGCAGCGTTATCGCAGTCAGCACGGGATGAAGCGGCGGCGCCTCGAGCTTGTATCCGAGTGGCCCGTCGATCGGCTGGGTCTCGAGGAAATGGTCGGAGTAGACGGTCTGCGGCGCTCCGGCGAAGCCGTCGATGCGGTCGGGCATAAGCGCGGCCGAAACCACGGCCGGATGCAGGAACGTGCGCTTGCCCAGGATGCCGTGCGGGTCGGGAACGCCGCTGCGCAGCAGCAGCGCCGGCGTTCCGATCGCACCGGCCGCCATGACGAATACCCGCGCGCGCACGCGCACGCCGCGCGAAGTCGGCGCAATGCCCTGCGCATTCATTGCATTGCCGTCGAGCTGAGCCACGCGGCCGCCTTGCATCGCGAGGCTGCGCGCCCTCACGCCGGTGACGAGTGTGGCGCCGTTCGCAAGCGCACCGGGAATCGTCGTGACCAGCATCGACTGCTTGGCGTTGGTGGGGCAACCCATGCCGCAATAGCCCAGGTTCCAGCAGCCGATGACGTTGCGGCGGATCGCCGATGCGGTGATGCCGATTCGCCTGGCACCGCGCGCCAGGGCCTCGTTGTTGGCGTTGGGGGCGACCTGCCAAGGACCAATGGAAAGGCGCTCTTCCATTTGTGCGAACCACGGGGCCAGGTCGTCCACAGCGAATCCGGTCAGTCCGAATTCGCGATGCCACCAGTCAAGCGTAGCCGGCGGAGTGCGAAAGGAACTGGTCCAGTTGACTGTCGTGCCCCCGCCCACGCAGCGACCCTGCAGGATGTTGATCGCCTTGTCGCGGGTCTTGCGCGCCGCGGAATCCTGATACAGCTGCGGATAGGCTTCCGCTTCGCGCATCCGGAAATCGGCGGAGCGCTTGAGCGGTCCCTCCTCCAACACGACGACCTTGAGTCCTGCCTTGGCGAGTATTTCCGCTGCCGTGCCACCACCGGCACCGCTGCCGACGATCGCAACGTCGGCATCGAGGGTGATGTCCTGCGCAAGCGCCGACGCATCGATCACGTTCCAACCCGACGCCAGACCCGCGTCGAATGGATCGGGGCTTCCCGCCTTGTGGGCGGGCGTCACGCTCGGAGCTCCGGGGGACCGGGATAGCCGATGCGCTGCCATGACGCCGGATTGCCGTACCAGGCAGCAAACGTGAGCTGATGCAACGCGCCGTAGGCTGAGCGCAGCAGTGTCAGCGAGCTGTCGCGAAAACGATCGAGGCAGGCACGCACCTCGCTCTCGGACGCCTGCGGCCAAGGCGCACTGACGCGCGCAATAGCCAGGCGCGCAGGCGGGAGTGCCAGCAACGCGAATAGCTGACGCAGTTCGTCCTGCGAATTCGGAGAAAGCCCGGAGACGGCAGTGTCGATTCCGCGAATGGTGTCGACGACCGCCTGTCGTAGTGCCTCGATGGCAACAGGCAGCGCACCTTCCAGCAGCACCGGGACGACTGCACCGAGGATCGCTTGCGCGTCCGCGTCGAGCGTGCGCAGCGACGTGTCGCCCGGAGGTGCGTGAGGACCACGGAGCCAATGCGCCGTCGCAAGAGCGGCGGCGCCGAGAAGTCCGGTCGTGATGAAGGCGCGGCGGGAGATCATCATGGGTGCAGGATCGCCGCGTCACTGCCACGATCCGTTCGGGGGACAGCGGGCGGGTGTCCCCGACATTAGACATCGCCTGTAGAGGAATCAATCTAAAGTAAGGACCGGAAAGCGTCACGCAAGCGGCCGCTGCGCAATTTCACGGACAATCGGGCGAAAATGCGTCGAGCATCGGATAGACTCTTGGTGATCTCGATTCCGGAATTGCCGCAGTCGCATTCATGGCTGAAACCGAATCCGTCCCCGATGCATCGGTCGCGCTGGTGCGCGAGTTGTCACGCGTTCAACGCCTCCACGCCGAACGCGCCGGCAACCCCATTCTCGCGGGTTCGCTGGAGCGCGTTTCGTATTGGCAGTCGCGCCGCCTGCGCATGACCTACGCCGACCTCGCCGCAGATTTGCGGTACACCGCGGCGGTTGCGTTTTTCCAGAACGACCTCTACGGGCCGGGCGATGTCAGTCGCCGCGACGCTGACCTGGCACGCGTGGTTCCGCTCATGGTGAAGGTCCTTCCGGAGCGGGTGATCGCAACCGTGGCGCTGGCGACGGAACTCAATGCGCTGTCACAGGAATTGGACCGGGTGCTGCTGGCCCGGCTGCCCCGCGCGGACGGGCACTTCAATGTCATGGAATATTGCAAGGCCTATCGCCGGGCGGGCAATTTTCCCCTGCGCCGCCGCCAGATCAAGCTGATCGTGGATATCGGCACTGCCCTCGATGCCCACGTTGGCAAGCCGCTGGTACGCACGGCGCTGGCGATGATGCGTCAGCCCGCAAGGCTCGCAGGAATGTCCGGGCTGCAGGACTTTCTGGAGCGCGGCTTCGCGGCATTCCGCGCAATGAACGGCGCCAAGGAATTCCTGCATACAGTCGAAACCAGGGAGTCCGAGATCGCGGAGGCGATCATCGGCGGCTCGACCGATCCATTTTCCGATCCCCTGCTGTTCCGGATGTCGTCGCCGAACGGCGCGGCGGCCAATACCTAGGCCAGCAGCTTGTCCAACTGCAAGTCGATTTCACGCTCGATCGTCGGCTTCAGCATCCCCAGCAGCAGCCCGAGCTGAACGTCGAGCTTGATCCGGTCCTTGCCAACATGAATGCGCCCGGTGACGCCCGGACGCTCGAAGTCGATGTGTTCACCGTCCCATGCATATGCCAGGTCGAAGCGTTTGTTCAGGTCTTTCGCGATTTTCTCCGCGACGTCGCGGGCCTTCTTGTGGGAAAGCGAATGTTTGCGGGCGATCGAAATGGTGGCCATCGGTTCCTCCCGCGCGAAGTATAGCCAAACGCAGTTGTGGCGATGGCCGATCCTGCTGCAGCGGCTCGCGCCGCGGTTCGAAGCCGCCGACGCTGAAGCGTCCGGCGCGAATTGACGTGTCGGCTCGCGAAGGGACCGGCGCATGCGCCTGACGACGACGGGCAAGGTCTACGCTGCGGGAATCGTGATTGCGATCATGCTGGCGATTCTGCGGATGTTCGGGATGAGCCTGGCCGATTTCGCCAGTCTTGCTCGCGCCAAAATTGGCGAAGCGGCGGCCGATGCGAGGGCGCTCGTCAGCCAGGATTATGCCGACCCATATTCGCGCAGGCTGCGCGAGGAAGCCGCGGCCATTCCGCCTGTAGCGCCGATGACCGACGGCAAGGAAGCCATCGAGATCAGCCGCGAGGTGCAGGCTGAACGCCAGCGCATCCTAGAGGAGCGGGCCGACAACGTGAAAAAGGTCGGCACGGGATTGCTGAAAGGCGACCTGGAAACGCTGAAAAAGCAGGCCGAGGAAAACGCCCGCAAGGCCGGCGGCAACCACTGACAGCGCCCTGCGGCCCCAGCCGTCTTATCAGTCTACCTGAATTAGGAGGAAGCGCTTGCTTCTGCGCCATTCGGCTAATTTGTTGATCTAGTCCGAAGCCATTCGCACCGCGGCACCGCTGCACCTCCTTGGCTGTTGACAGAACATCCCGCTGAAACGTAGGATTAAAACGAACGTTTAATTGAACGTTGCGTTTGACGCTGATGACGCAACCTAATCAGGCGGGCGGATTGCCGATGATGGCGTCGACGAACCGCGCGGCTCGGCGGTGACACGAGGAGACCTTCGGTTTGGACGCGAAAGTGATCGCACTCGGTGCGCCCCGCGGCGCCGCCGCCACCAAGGAACGCATCCTGGACACGGCGGAGGCCTTGTTCATGGAACACGGTTTCGAAGCTACCGGGTTGCGCTCGATCACTGCCGCGGCGGGAGTCAACCTGGCGGCCGTCAACTATCACTTCGGCACCAAGGAAGAACTGTTCGAGTCGGTGCTGACGCGGCGCCTGGACCCGATGAACCAGGAACGCCTCCAGTTGCTGGACCAGCTCGAGCGGGATGTAGCGCCTCTGCCGCTTTCCTGCGACCGCATTCTCATGGCGCTGTTGGTTCCCGCATTGCGGCTGGCTCGAGATCCGGAGCGTGGCGGCAAGAATTTCCTGCGCCTGCTGGGTCGCGCCTATGCGGATCCGGCGCCCTTCATACGGCACTTCCTGTCCGAGCAGTACGCGGTGATGATCGCGCGCTTCAAGGATGCATTCGGCCGGGCGCTACCGCACCTTCCGCGCAAGGAACTGTCGTGGCGGCTGCACTTCATCATGGGCGCGCTGTCCTATACGTTGGCGGGCACGGACGCGCACAAGATCATCAGTGAGCTCTCTCCAGACGAGCCGGACAACGACGAAATTCTGCTGCGCAGGCTCGCGCCCTTCCTGCTGGCGGGATTGAACGCGCCTTTGCCCGACTTGACCCAAGTGACACGCGACGTCGACGGCGCGTTGGCGCGCAAGCGCTGAAACGGAAAACCCGCCGCAGGACTACGGGCACGCAGACGCGATACACAGGGAACACGCCATGCTGACCATACTCTTCCTTGTTCTCGTACTTGTTGGCGCACTCGCGCTTGCCTACACCAACGCCTCCGGCCGCGCGTGGGCGCTGGCCGCGGCAGTGGCGCTCGCCGTGTCCTGGTACGCGCGTGCGCTGCCGCTTGCCCTGAACCTGCTGTTCACTGCGGCTTTCATCGCATTGACGCTCGCGCTGGCGATCCCCGTCCTGCGCCGCAAGCTCATCAGCGACGGCGTGCTTGCGGCCTTTCGAAAACTGATGCCGGAGATGTCGCCGACGGAACGGGACGCGCTCGAAGCCGGCACGGTGTGGTGGGACGGCGAACTCTTCTCCGGCCGCCCGAATTGGCAGCGGCTGCTCGACATGCCGAAGCCGGCGCTGACAGCCGACGAACAGCGCTTCCTCGATAACGAGGTCGAGACGCTGTGCGGCATGACCACCGATTGGGAAACGACCAACGTCTACAAGGACCTTCCACCGCAGGTCTGGCAATACATCAAGGATCATGGCTTCCTGGGGATGATCATCCCGAAGGAATACGGCGGCCTTGGGTTCTCCGCGTTCGCGCACTCGCAGGCAATCACCCGCCTTTCCACGCACTGCGGCACCACGGCAGTGACGGTGATGGTTCCTAACTCGCTCGGCCCTGGCGAGCTGCTTCTGCACTACGGCACCGAGGAACAGAAGCGCTACTACCTTCCGCGCCTGGCCAGGGGGCTGGAGGTGCCGTGCTTCGCATTGACTAGTCCCGTGGCAGGGTCGGACGCCGCGGCGATTCCCGACTACGCGTTCGTCTGCTGGGGCGAACACGAAGGCCGGCGCACGCTGGGACTGCGCGTGACCTGGGACAAGCGCTACATCACACTGGGTCCGGTCGCCACGCTGCTGGGGCTCGCGTTTCGTGCGTACGACCCCGAGAAACTGGTGGGCGACAAGGAAGACCTGGGGATCACCTGCGCGCTGATCCCGACGACGCATCCCGGTGTGGAAATCGGCCGCCGCCACATGCCGCTGAACGCCGTTTTCCAGAACGGCCCCAATTCCGGGAAGGACGTCTTCATTCCCATGGACTGGGTTATCGGCGGCCAGCCGATGCTGGGCCAGGGTTGGCGGATGCTGATGGAATGCCTGGCCGCAGGCCGCGGCATTTCGCTGCCGTCGTCGAACACCGGGATGGCGATACTCGCCGTGCGCGGCGTGGGCGGCTATGCGCGCGTGCGGACGCAGTTCAGGACGGCGATCGGCAAGTTCGAGGGCATCGAGGAGGCGCTCGCGCGCATGGGCGGCAACCTCTACATGATGGACGCGACGCGCATGGTCACCGCGGGCGCGATCGACCAGGGCGAGAGGCCGGCCGTACTCACCGCGATCGCGAAGTATCACATCACCGAGCGCGCCAGGCAGGTCATCAACGATGGCATGGATGTCATCGGCGGCAAGGGCATCTGCATGGGACCGTCGAATTTCCTCGGCGGCGCCTACATGCAGCACCCTGTCGCGATCACCGTCGAGGGGGCGAACATCCTGACGCGCAGCCTCATCATCTTCGGACAAGGCGCAATCCGCTGCCACCCGTACGTCCTGAAGGAAATCAGGGCGACGCGCCACACCGATTTGCAGCGGGCCTCCATCGCGTTCGACGCCGCGCTGTTCGGCCACCTGCGCTACGCCATCTCCAACTTCGCGCGCACGCTGATCATGGGCTGGACCGGATCGCATTTTGTCGCCGTGCCCCCGAGCGTCGCGCCCGAGACGCGGCGCTATTACCAGCAATTGACACGGTTCTCGGCGGCGCTTGCGTTTCTGGCAGACGTGTCGATGGGCACGCTCGGCGGCGCGCTGAAGCGCAAGGAAAAACTGTCCGCGCGGCTCGGTGACATCCTGTCGCTGATGTACCTGTGTTCGGCGACGCTGAAGCGGTTCGAGATGGAGGGTCGCCAGGAGGCCGACGCGCCGTTGATGCATTGGGCCATCTGGGACGCGATGTTCAAGGCGCAGAATGCGTTCGAAGGCGTGATCTCGAACTTCCCGAAACGCACCATCGCCTTTGCGCTGCGGCGGATCGTGTTCCCGCTCGGGCGCCCGTACGTCGTGCCGTCCGACCGCATCGGCCAGCACGTCGCGCGGCTGCTGATCGCGCCGTCGGCCAGCCGGGATCGGTTGACTGCGGGCATCCATATTGGCACACGTGATGACGATCCGATCGGCCTGATCGAGCGCGCGCTGACGGCGACCATTGCTGCGGAGCTCATCGAGGCCAAGCTGCGGTCGGCGATCAAGACGGGCCGCCTGGACGGCAGCGTGCCGCCCGGCGCCGGCATCGACGTACTGGCGAGCCGCGCGCAGGCGGCCGGGATCATCGGCGTGGACGAGGTGCGGGCGCTCGTGGCCCAGCGCGAACTGGTGGCGCGGGTGATCCGCGTCGACGACTTCGACAAGGATCTCGGCGCTGCCCTGCTGCAGCCGGCGATCGACGTCGTGCGCCGCAAGCCGCCCAATCACCGCGCGGCGGCATGACAGCGCGCGAGCGGAAATCGCGAGCGCTCGATCATGACTGAACCGGTCTACATCATCGATGGCGCGCGCACGCCTTTCCTCAAGTCGCGCAACCGTCCGGGGCCGTTTGCGGCGTCGGATCTCGCCACCGACGCCGGCCGCGCGCTGCTGATGCGCCAGCCCTTCTCGCCTACGCAACTGGACGAGGTGATCCTGGGCTGCGCGGCCCCATCGGCGGACGAAGTGAACATCGGCCGCGTGGCCGCGCTGCGGATGGGCTGCGGATTGAAGGTGCCCGGCTGGACGGTGATGCGCAATTGCGCGTCGGGCATGCAGTCGATCGACTCCGCGGTGAACAACATCAAAGCCGGCCGCTCGAATCTCGTGCTGGCGGGCGGCGTGGATGCGCTGTCGCGCGCGCCGCTTCTGTTCTCCGATGCGATGGTCATGTGGTTGTCCCAATGGTACGCGGCGAAGTCGTTCGGCCAGCGCGCCGCGCTGCTCGCCAAATTCCGCCCGGGGTACTTGGCACCCGTCATCGCGTTGATGAAGGGCCTGACCGATCCGATCTGCGGCCTGCTGATGGGACAGACCGCCGAAAACCTCGCGTACCGTTTGGGCATCACTCGCCGCGAGATGGATGCCTATGCGGCGCGCAGCCACCAGCGCGTGCTCGCGGCGCAGGCGGCGGGACATTTTGCCGGCGAACTCGTGCCGCTCTTCGACAAGGCGGGCAAGCTGTACCCGGCCGACGATGGCGTGCGCGAGGATTCGACGGCGGAAAACCTGGCCAAGCTGCGGCCGTTCTTCGATCGAAAGTACGGCAACGTGACCGCCGGCAACAGTTCGCAGATCACCGACGGCGGCGCGTGGGTGATCGTCGCGTCCGCACGCGCCGTGGAGGAGCACAAGCTCACGCCGATCGGCCGCATTGTCGACTCGGAATGGGCGGGGCTCGATCCGGCGCAGATGGGCTTGGGGCCGGTACACGCGGCCACGCCGATCCTGCAACGGCACAACCTCGGGCTCAACGACCTGGATGCATGGGAGATCAATGAAGCATTCGCCGCGCAGGTCATCGCATGCGAACGCGCGTGGGCCAGCGACGACTATTGCCGGAACGAGCTTGGCCTGCCCGGCGCGCTTGGCCAGATCGACGAGGGCAAGCTCAACGTCGATGGCGGCGCCATCGCGCTGGGCCACCCTGTCGGCGCCTCCGGCACGCGCATCGTGCTGCACGTGCTGAATGTGCTGCGTCGAACCGGCGGCAAACGCGGCATGGCTGCGATATGCATCGGCGGGGGCTTGGGCGGCGCCATGCTCATCGAGCGGGTGTGACCTTGCGCCCGCATTCGCTTTCATTCACCTGATCCGGCGGGAACCTCAATGCAACACTGGACACTCGCGCGCGACGCTGACGGCATTGCATGGCTCACGTTCGACAAGGCCGGCGCGACTGCCAATACACTTTCGGCTGCGGTACTCGCGGAATTGAATACTGCGCTCGACATGCTTGACCAGGAACCGCCCAAGGGCCTGGTCATTCGGTCTGGCAAGGCCAATGGATTCATCGCGGGCGCCGATGTGGAGGAATTCGGCGACGTGCACGACGACGCGGACGCGCTCGCCATCGTCAAGCGCGGCTGGGACACGTTCGAACGCCTTGCCAAGGTCGCCTATCCGACGCTGGCGCTGGTGCGCGGATTCTGCTTGGGGGGTGGATTCGAGTTAGCGCTCGCGTGCCGCTATCGCGTCGTCGTCGACGAGCCGGGAACGCGGCTGGGCCTGCCCGAGGTGATGCTCGGCATCGTGCCGGCGTGGGGCGGCATCAAGCGCCTGCCGAAGCTCATCGGCGCGCCGGCCGCGCTTGACCTCCTGCTCACGGGCAAGACGATCGACGCGCGCCGCGCCAGGAAGCTGGGGATCGCCGACGAGTGCGTCCCGGTGCGAATCATGGACGCGACCGCACGCGGCGTGCTGCGCGCGTTACCGCCGCCGCGGACGCTGGGTTTCCCGTTGTCGTTGACGCTGAATCCGCTTGCGCGGCGCTTCATCGCCGCGTCGGCGGCGAAGAAGGTCGGGGAGCGCGCGCGCCGCGAGCACTACCCTGCGCCGTACGCCGTGCTCGACCTGTGGGTGAAATACGATGGCGACGCGCTCGCGGCGCCGGCGTCCGATCCGGCTTCCATACCGGCACTGTTCCGGTCTCCGACGGCCGCCAACCTGCTTCGCGTGTTCCGGCTGCAGGAGCGGCTGAAGGGACTCGGGAAGGAAGGGGGCTTTCGCGCGGCGCACGTGCACGTGGTGGGTGCGGGCACGATGGGAGGCGATATCGCTGCGTGGTGCGCACTGCGCGGTCTCACGGTCACATTGCAGGACCAGTCGACCGAGCGCTTGGCGCCGGCGATGCAGCGGGCGGGAAAGCTGTTCGCCCAAAGGCTGCGCGACCCACGGCGTGCGCGCGACGCGGCTGACCGTCTCATTCCCGATGTGGCCGGCGATGGCATCGCGCGCGCGGACGTGATCATCGAGGCCATTTTCGAGAACGTCGAGGCCAAGCGCGCGCTGTTTGCGGCGATGGAGACGAAAGCGCGTCCCGCGGCGATTCTCGCGTCCAACACGTCGAGCATTCCGCTGGAGGACATTGCTTCGGCGATGACCGATCCGACGCGGCTGATCGGCCTGCATTTTTTCAATCCAGTGGCTAAGATGATGTTGGTGGAAATCGTCGTCGGTCAGCAAACCCGCGAGGCGCTGTTGGCGCCGGCCGCGGCGTTCGTGCGCCAGATCGACAAGCTTCCGCTGCCGGTGAAGAGCGCGCCCGGTTTCCTCGTCAATCGCGTCCTCGCGCCGTACTTGATGGCCGCGATGCGCTGCGTGGACGAGGGCATTGCCCCGGAAACGGTTGACGAAGCCGCGCTCGCGTTCGGCATGCCGATGGGTCCGATCGAACTCGCCGACACGGTGGGCCTGGACATCTGCGTCGCGGTCGGCAAGCTGCTTGGCAGCGACGCGCCGGTGCCGGCGAAATTGCAGGAACTGATCGCTGCCGGCAACCTGGGCCGCAAGACCGGGCGCGGCTTTTATGCCTGGGTCGACGGCAAGCCGCAAAAGGGTGCGGCGGGTACAGTGCCGGAAGGCCTGGCCGACTGTTTGATCGGGCCCTTCGTTGCTGAGGCGAAATCGGCGCTGGCGGAGCACATCGTCGCCGATGCCGACCTGGTCGACGCGGGCGCAATTTTCGGCACAGGCTTCGCGCCGTTTCGCGGCGGGCCGCTGCACTACGCCGACGCGGCATCCTGACGGTCAGCGGGCCGCATGTCGGTTACTGGTGTACGATTTTCCTGATGGACGCGGCCGCCCCATGCACGGGCCTGCGCCGGAATGAGGAGCGCCGTGGATAAGATCTGGCTCAAGCACTATCCGAAAGGCGTGCCGGCGGAGATCGACGTGAACGAATACGCGTCGATCCGGGACGTGTTCGAGGAGAGCGTGGCCAAGTACGCTGCACGACCCGCGTTCTCGTGCATGGGGAAGAGCATCACGTTCGCGGAGCTCGACACGCTGTCCGCGGCGTTCGGGGCATGGCTCCAAGGCATCGGGTGCAACCAGGGCACGCGTGTCGCGCTGATGATGCCCAACATCCTGCAGTACCCCGTTTGCCTGTTCGGAGCCCTGCGCGCCGGCTGCACGGTGGTCAACGTCAATCCGCTGTATACCGCACGCGAGCTGGAGCACCAGCTCAACGATTCCGGCGCCGAAGTCATCGTATGCCTGGAAAATTTCGCGAGCGTCTTTGCCCAGGTTCGCGCCAAGACGAAGATCCGCCAGCCGGTGATCACGTCGGTCGGGGAACTGCTGAGTTTCAAGGGCCTGGCCGTCGACTTTGTGTTGCGGCGCGTGAAGAAGGCGGTCCCCGCATATTCGATCCCGGGCGCGATCCGTGTATCGGACGCGCTCGCCGAAGGCCGCAAGCGCTCGCTCGAGAAGGTCGAGATCGGTCCGGACGATATCGCCTTCCTGCAATACACGGGCGGGACGACCGGCGTGGCCAAAGGCGCGATGCTCCTGCATCGCAACATTGTCGCCAATCTCCTCCAGGCAAGGGCCTGGGTACAGCCGTTCCTCGGCAAAGACTCGCGCGATGTGATTATCACGCCGCTGCCGCTGTATCACATCTTCTCGCTCACGGCCAATTGTCTGGTCTTCATGACGCTGGGCGGCGAGAACGTGCTCATTCCCAATCCGCGGGACATCCCCGGCTTCGTCAAGCAGATGCGCAAGTACCGGTTTACCGCGATCACCGGGGTGAACACGCTGTTCAACGCACTGGTGAACAATGCGCGTTTCCGCAAGCTCGACTTCTCGTCCCTTCGTCTTACGCTGGGCGGCGGCATGGCCGTGCAGCAGGCGGTGGCGGAGAAATGGAAGGAGATCACCGGCGTGCCGCTGATCGAGGCCTACGGCCTCACCGAGACGTCTCCGGCGGCAACGATCAATCCGCTCGACCTGCCCGCGTACAACGGGTCGATCGGCCTGCCGATCCCCTCCACGGAAGTCGTTCTGCGCGACGACGCGGGCCACGACGTCGCGCTGGGAGTGCCCGGCGAAATCTGCATCCGCGGACCGCAGGTCATGGCCGGGTACTGGCACCGTCAGGACGAGACGGACAAGGTCATCGACGGCGACGGCTGGTTCGCAACCGGCGACATTGGCGTCATGGACGAGCGCGGCTACGTACGTATCGTCGACCGCAAGAAGGACATGATCCTGGTGTCCGGATTCAACGTGTACCCGAACGAGATCGAGGCCGTGGTCGCGATGCACCCCGGCGTGCTCGAATGCGCGGCGGTCGGCGTTCCCGACCGCAAATCCGGCGAGGCGGTCAAGGTGTTCATCGTACGGAGCGACGCGAAAGTGACCGCCGAGGACATCCTCGCACACTGCCGCAAACATCTAACCGGCTACAAAGTTCCTCGCGATGTCGAGTTCCGCACCCAGTTGCCGAAATCCAACGTGGGCAAGATACTGCGGCGCGAATTGCGCGACGAGGCGAAGAAGCAGGCCGCATGAGGCTTCGACATGACTGATCTACCCACCCAGCTCCCCGCCAGGGATCCGGTGTTGCGCGTGGTCCCCATGCCGGCCGACGTCAACCAGCACGGCGACATCTTCGGAGGCTGGATCATGGCGCAGGTCGACATTGCCGGTGGCGTCGTGGCCGCACGGCATGCCCGGGGACGTGTGGCGACGGTTGCCGTCAATTCGTTCACGTTCAAGCAACCCGTGCTGGTCGGCGATCTCGTGACATTTTTCGCCCAAATCACGAAAGTGGGGCGAACTTCGGTCACGGTGGCGGTCGAGGTCTTTGCGCAGCGCAACCCGGACGACCTCGTGACCGTCAAGGTCACCGAGGCCAGCCTTACCTATGTGGCTGTGGGCGCAGACCGCCGTCCGCGGTCGGTCTTGCCGGAATGAGACACCGCTTTGCCGCATGTCAATAATCGGGACTGGCCGCGGCACAGGCGCCCTGCGGTCCGGGTGTATAGTTTCCTCAACCGCCCGCTTGGAGAGAAAAACCGCCCTGCGGCCGAATAAAAAAGACCTTTAGGCAACATAAGCCTAATTCCAGGTAGTTCCCGGTACGGAGAGAGGAGATTTCATGCAAAAGAATCGATTCCCGTTGACCCGCGTTGCGGCTGCTGTAGCAGGCTTGACGTTGGCTCTTGGCGCGGGTCAGGCGCTCGGCGCCGCCTTTGCGCTGCAGACGCAAAGCGGCAGCGGCCTCGGCAATGCCTACGCTGGAGGTGCTGCCTCCGCCGAGGATGCCAGCACCGTATGGTCCAATCCGGCCGGCATGGCGCGGTTCTCGACCATCCAGATCGTCGGCGCGGGCAATATTGTCGCTCCGTCGATCAAGTTTCATGACGACGGGTCGCTGCATGCATTCAACCAGCCGCTGGGCGGTACGGGTGGCGATGCAGGGAGTGTGGCCTTCCTCCCCGCGCTGTACCTGGTCGTCCCCATCAACCAGCAATTCGCTTTCGGCCTCGGCGTCAATGTGCCGTTTGGCCTTGAAACCGAATGGGACGACGGCTGGCTCGGCCGCTATCAGGCCCTCAACTCGAAGGTCGAGACGATCAACGTCAATCCGGCGCTGTCGTGGAGGATCGTTCCCAACTTCACCGTCGGCGTCGGCGCCAGTTGGCAAAAGGTCAAGGCCACGCTGACCAGCAACGCCAACTATTCCGCAGGCCTGGCCCAAGGCGCGCAACAGGCGGCGGCGGCCGGGCTGATTACTCCCGCTACGGCGGGAGCGTTCATCGGGGCGACGGGCGGACTCGACTCGTTCACCAAGCTCACGGGCAGCGACGACGCCTGGGGCTGGAACATCGGCGCGTTGTGGGACGTCACGCCTAACACGCGGCTTGGCGTGCACTATCGCTCATCGATCAAGTATGACGTACCCGGCAATGTGCAGATCGACAACCCGGCACTGCCGCCTTTGGGACCGCTTGCCGGGCTCGGCGCGCAAATTGCCGCGGGCGTGAACGCGCAACTCGCGAGCGGCGGCGTGACGCTGGCCCTGGAAGTGCCCGCAACAACCAACCTGTCCTTCTTCAGCCGACTCAACCCGAAGTGGGAAGTGATGGGCGACGTGCAATGGACGCAGTGGTCGGTGTTCAACGAACTGGCGCCCATCCGCACCGGCCCCGGCCGGCCGATTCCGGCGACGCCCGAGAATTTCAAGGACGTGTGGCGCGTGGCCGGCGGCGTCAACTATCTCTACGACGACAACTGGAAGTTCCGCGGCGGCTTGGCGTGGGACGAATCGCCTTTGAACGATACCGACCGGACGCCCCGGCTGCCCGACAACGACCGCTTCTGGGTCGCGGGCGGCGCGCAATATTCGTGGGGCAAGCAATGGAAATTCGATGTCGGCGTCGCCTACGAGTTCCTGTCCGACATGTCGTCGAACCAGAACGCCGGCAGCACGGACACATACGGTCTCATCAAAGGCCACTACACCGGAGGCGTCCTGATTGTTGGCGGACAAGTGAGTTACGCGTTCAATCCGCCGCCGCAGCCCATGCCCAAGGTCGCGGAACCTGCCCCGCCGCCGCCGGCACCGGTTGTGCAACCGCCGCCGCCACCGCCACCGGCTCCTCCGCCGCCGCCGCCGGCTCCACAGGTGCAGAAGATCACGCTCGATTCGAAGGCCCTGTTCGACTTCGACAAGGCAGTGCTCAAGCCTGAAGGCAAGGCCGCA
>Ga0207648_10001943_pt1 | contig 22611 bp, 24 predicted proteins | sample KBSMisM32_FD_184310 | JGI IMG/M metagenome (GOLD analysis project Ga0207648, IMG submission 184310) | Miscanthus rhizosphere microbial communities from Kellogg Biological Station, Michigan, USA - KBS Miscanthus M3-2 (SPAdes) (version 2) | ecosystem: Host-associated > Plants > Roots >...
GACGATCTGGTTGAAGCCGCAGGTGATGAAGTCGCCAAACTGCATCTCGATCATCGGACGGAATCCGTCGAGGGCCAGGCCCAGGGCGGCGCCGACCGCGCCCGACTCGATGATCGGCGTGTTGCGCACGCGCGCCTTGCCGAACTCCTCGACGAACCCTTCCGTGACCTTGAAGACGCCGCCGTATTCCGCGATGTCCTGGCCCATGAGGATGGTCTCGCGCCGCCGGCGCATCACCTCGCGCAGGCCGTCCTGGATCGCGTCCACGTAGCGGCGCTCGGCCGCCCCCGCGGACGGCTCCGGCTCCGACACCACGAGCGCGCTGGGCGCGTAGACGTCCGCCAGCTCCCGCTCCGCGCTGGAGACGGGGTCCGGCGCGGCCAGGGCCTCGTCCACGAGCGTGTCGATGACGGGCTTGAGGTCGGCGCGGAGCTTGTCGCGCGTGGCTTCGTCCAGCAGCCCGCGCGTGAGGAGCCACTGCTCGAAGCGGGACAGCGGATCCTTGCGGCTCCACTCCTCGAACAGGTGCTGGGGGACGTAGTCGGTGCCGGACGCCTCCTCGTGCCCGCGCATCCGGAAGGTCTTGAACTCGAGGAGCGTCGGTCCGTCCCCGTTCCGCGCGCGCACGGCCGCGCGGCCCACCGCCTCCACGACCGCCAGCACGTCGTTGCCGTCCACCACGACGCCCGGGATCCCGTAGCCGATGCCCCGGTCCGCGAGGTCGGCGCAGGCGTATTGCTCCGAAACAGGCGTGGAGAGGCCGTATTGGTTGTTCTCGATGACGAACAGCACGGGCAGCTTCCAGACGGCGGCGAGGTTGACGGCCTCGTGGAAGTCGCCCTCGCTCGTTCCGCCGTCGCCGCTGAAGGTCGCGGCCACGCGCCGTTCGCCTCGGAGCTGGGCGGCCAGGGCCAGCCCGTCCGCCACGGGGACGGTTGCGCCCAGGTGGCTGATCATCCCGACGATCCGCTTCTCGAGCAGGCCGAAGTGGAACGTGCGGTCGCGCCCCTTGGTGAAGCCGCCGTCCTTGCCGAAGAGCTGGCGGAACAGACGGCCGAGGTCGAGCGAGCGCGTGGTGAAGACGCCCAGGTTGCGGTGCATGGGGAGGATCCAGTCGTCGGCCTCCAGGGCGAAGGTGACGCCGACCGCGATCGCCTCCTGGCCCATGCCCGAGAACCACTTGGACAGCCGGCCCTGGCGCAGGAGGAGGAGCGCTTTCTCCTCGATCAGGCGCGGCAGGAGGAGCGCGCGGTAGAGGCGCCGCATCCGGTCCGTGTCGAGGCCGACGGACGGCGTCGTGAAGGAAGCAGTGGTACGGACGTCGCCCATCCCGGCATTTCAGCAGGTGCGCGCGCCGTAGGCAAACGGCGCGGTCGGGCGCCGCATTGGCGATATGATCGCGCCTTCTTTTCGAGGAGGTGTGATGGTGCGTTGGTGGGGTCGGTCCCTCTCGGTGGTGCTTCTCCTGGGGGGCGCCGGGGTGGCCTCGGCCCAGCAGGATTTCAGCAAGGTGGAAATCACGTCCCAGAAGCTCGCGGAGGGCGTGTACATGCTCCAGGGCGCGGGGGGCAACATCGGGCTCTCCGTGGGCGCCGACGCCGCGTTCCTGATCGACGACCAATACGCGCCGCTCACCCCGAAGATCAAGGCCGCCGTGGCCGCCCTCACGAACAAGCCGGTGAAGTTCGTTCTCAACACGCACTGGCACGGGGACCACAGCGGAGGCAACAAGGACTTCGGCGAGGCGGGCACCCTGATCGTCGCCCACGAAAACGTGCGCAAGCGGATGAGCACGGAACAGTTCATCGAGGCCTTCGGGATGAAGACGCCCGCCGCCGATCCCGTCGCCCTGCCCGTGGTGACCTTCACCGATTCCGTCGCCTTCCATCTCAACGGCGAAGACATCCAAGGCTTCCACGTGGCGCCCGCGCACACGGACGGCGACACCATCGTGCAGTTCCGCAAGGCGGACGTCCTCCACGGCGGGGACACCTTCTTCAACGGGATGTATCCGTTCATCGACCTGTCCAGCGGCGGCTCCGTCAGCGGCATGATCGCGGCCACGGACCGAATGCTGGCCCTGGCCGGCGACGGCACGAAGATCATCCCGGGCCATGGTCCCCTCGCCACGAAGTCGGACCTCAAGGCCTATCGCGACATGCTGGCCACGGCGCGCGATCGCGTGGCCGCTCTCGTCAAGGAGGGCAAGACCCTGGAGCAGGTGACGGCGGCCAGGCCGCTGGCCGAGCTGGACGCCAAATGGGGCCAGGGGTTCTTGAAGGCGGACCCGTTCGTGTCCATCCTCTACAAGGACCTGTCGCGTCCGACCGGAAAGTAGGGGCCCCCCCGTGTCTGCGGAGATCGACCGTTTCCTCGAAGGCTATCCCCCCGACATCCGCGACCTGGCTCATCAGGTGCGTGCCCTCGTCGCGTCCGTGACGCCGGACGCGGACGAGTACCTCAAGCGGGGCTGGAAGGTCATCTGGTACGGCTTCGGGCCGAAGATGGCGGACCAGTTCGCGGTCGTGATGCCGACGCGGAACCACGTCGGGCTCGGGTTCGCCTACGGAAGCGAGCTGCCGGACCCGAAAGGCAAGCTCGAGGGCACGGGGAAGCGGATGCGCCACGTCAAGCTGCGCACGGCCGCGGACGCCGCCGCCCCCGCGATCGCGGCGCTCCTCCGCGCCCAGGTCGCGCTCCTGCGCGCGGAGCGCGCAGCCCCCAAGGGGAAAAAGAAGGCCGCGAAAAAGAAGAAGACCGCGCGCCCCAGGACGAGAAAGCCAGCCGCCCGGCCACCAGTGGCACGTAGAGCACGGCGGCGCCGCTAGCGGCGGCGACGTGCGAGGGGGGTTTCAGGGGGGGAGCTCACGGCGCTCGAGGTACGGCGTGAGTTCTCCTCCTGACTTAGTAACGTCTTCTCCACGAAAGCGAGCTTCAGCGCGCTGAGGTGGGCGAGCAGCGCGGGCTCGGTGACGCCGTGCCGCGAGCGCGGGTAGAACATCATCTCGAAGGGCTGCTGGGCCTTCTGCAGCTCGTACGCGAACTGGGTGGTGTTCTGCGGGTGCACGTTGTCGTCGATCGCGCCGTGGACGAGGAGCAGCCGTCCGTGCAGATCGGCGGCGAAGAAGCGGGGGGAGCTCCGCCGGTAGCCGTCCGCGTTGCGCGCGGGCAGGTCCATGTAGCGCTCGGTGAAGACGGAGTCGTAGTTGTGCCAGTCCGTGACCGGGCCTCCCGCGATGCCCATGGCGAACCGCCGGCTGTGCGTGAGCGCGTAGCTCACGAGATAGCCGCCGCCGCTCCAGCCGTTGATCCCGATGCGGTCCGTGTCCACCCAGCCCTGTCGTCCCAGCCAGTCCAGGCCGTCCTCCACGTCGCGTAGCTCCAGCTCCCCGAAGTTCCGGTACATCGGCCAGGCCGAGACCGCGCCCTTGCCGCTGGCGGTGCGGTTGTCGCACATCCAGACCACGACCCCGCGCTGGGCGAGGAGCTGGTGGAACAGGTAGGTCGTGCCCCCCCACGCGTTCTTGACCACCGGCGAGTGCGGGCCGCCGTACGCGTGCTGGTAGACGGGATACCGGCGGCCGGGATCGAAGTCCGGCGGGCGCAGGAGCATGGCCTCCATGGGGAAGCCGTCGCGCGTGGGCACGCGGACGAGCTCCGGTCGCGCGAGGCGGTACTCGGCCAGGGCGGGCGCGGGGTTCGCATCGACCACGCGCACCTCGGCGCCGTCCGCACGGTGCAGGCGTACCTGCGGCGGAGTCGTGAGGTCGCTCCAGGTGTCGAGGTAGAGAGCGAGACCGGGACTGAAGCTCGCGGCGTGTGTGCCTTCGGTGCGCGAGAGCCGCACAAGCCCCGTGCCGTCGAGGTGGATCCGATAGACGTCGCTCCCGATCGGGCTGTGCTCGGTGCCCGAGAAATACAGCCAGCCTCCCGCTTCGTCCAGGCCGAGCACGTGGCGCGCTTCCCATTCTCCCCGCGTGACCGGGCCGACCAGGGTGCCGTCGCCCCGATAGCGGTAGACGTGTTTCCAGCCCGTGCGCTCGGAGAGCCAGAGAAAGCCCCCGTCGCCCAGCCAGGTCAGGGCGGCGTCCTGCCTCTCCACCCAGGCCTTCGTCTTCTCCCGCAGCAGCGTGCGCGCTTTCAGGGTGGCCGCGTCCGCGTCCTGGAGATCGAGCCAGGTCTGTATGCGGTCCTGCACCTGGAACAGGACGCGCCGGCTGTCGGGGCTCCACGTGACGTCCACGATCAGGGGTTCGGCGGAGGCGTAGCCAGAGAGGTCCACCCAGCGTGGGCTGCCGCCCGCGGCCTCCACGATACCGAGGCGCACCTCGGGGTTCGGATCGCCGGCCTTCGGATAACGCGTCTCCTCGAGGCGGGGAGACGTGGAGATGTCGTCCACCAGCGGATAGCGCGGCACCCGCGCCTCCTGGAGCTGCAGGAAGGCGAGCCGTTTGCCGTCCGGGCTCCACCAGTAGCCCCTGAAGCGGCCGCGGCCGTAGATCTCCTCCTGGTACACCCAGTCGAGAAGCCCGTTGAGCACATCCGCGGATCCGTCGCGCGTGAGAGCGCGCTCGACCGGGCGCCGCCCGAGGTCCACGACGTGGAGGTCGTTGGCACGGACGAAGGCGACGCGGGTCCCATCCGGACTGAAGGAGGGCTCTTCCTCGGCACCGGCCGTGCTCGTGAGCCGGGTCAGGTTGCGGGAGCGGAAATCGAAGAGGAAGAGGTCGTCGGCGGCGCTGACGAGCAGGGCCGTGCGCCGGGGGTTCATCACGTACGCGCTCCGGCGCGCCAGCGCGCGTGCCTGATCCCGGGCGACGCCGGCCGACGCGGCCAGCGCGGATTCCAGCGCGTCCGCGTCGAAGAGCGGCTCCGCCGCCCCGCTGAGCGCGTCGACGCGGAGATGATCGGTGAGGCGCGAGCGCGGATCCGTCCGCGCCCAGTGGTAGTGGTCGCCGTCGATCCAGGTCAGGGCCGGCGCGGCGTGACCGAAGTCGACCCGCGTCTCGGGATCGAAGATGTCGGCGACGGTGAGGTCCTTCTGCCCGCTTCGCGCCGGCGCCTGCGCGGCCGCGGGCAGCGGGGCGAGCAGGAGGATGAGGACGAGCGCGCGGCCGCCCACCCTACTTCGGAAGATCGCCCTTGGTGACCGCGTAGCCGTTCGCGACCCAGCCGTTGTAGCCCCCGAGCAGCGCTTTCGCGTTCTTGACTCCGGCCTCTTCGAGCATCTGCGCCGCACGGGCGCTGGTGTGTTCGGACGGTCAAGCACAGTAGGCGACGATCGGCTTGCGCGTCGCCTTGAGTCGAGGCAGATGGTCGTTCCAGGCCGACAGCGGCACGTTGATGGCGCCGGGGATGTGGCCACCTCGATACGACTCCGCGGAGCGCGTGTCGATGACCAGGGCCTTGTCCTGATCGTGGAGTTTCTTGAACTCGGCGAGGCTGATGCGCGGCACGGCGGCGAGGTCGCCCTCGGCCCCCGCAGGGAGGGTGCCCGCGGCCACGGCCAGGGCGACCAGCAAGGCGCGCAAAGACGTCCGTCTCATGGGCAGGCCCTCCTCGGGGCAATGGCGGCTCCGGGCCGCCTTCCCATCTTAAGGCGTCGGAGGCCGCGGCGTGGACCTCACGGGGACGGCCGCCGACCCCAGGGTGGGAAGGCGCCCGCGGCCGTGGATCAGGATCTCTTCCGCCGCCTTCGCGTCGAGCGGCTTCGAGAAGAGGCTGCCCTGCGCTTCCGCGCAGCCCAGGACGGAAAGGCGCGCGCGTTCCGCCTCCGTCTCGACCCCGGTCGCGGAAACCGGAAGGGACAGCGACGCGGCCAGGCCGAGGAGCGCGGGAAGGAATGCCTCCGTCTCCCGGTCCGTCGCGGAAGTCAGGCCCGCGTCCAGCTTGAGGGCGCGCAGGCGGAAGCGCCTCAAGGCGCTGATGGAGCCGTGGCCGGTCCCGAAGCGATCGAGCACCACGCCGACGCCGAGGGCACCGACGGTTCCGAAGGCCGCGGCCACCGCGGAGGCGTCGCAGAGCAAGGTCTCCTCCGAGACCTCGAGGTCGAGAGCGGCGCCCGGGAACCCGCCCGAGTCCAGGGCGGCGCGCAGGTCGCCCGCGAGCTCGCCACGCAGGAACTGGGTGGTGGACACGTCGAGGGAGAGCCGGAACGGCACGCCGTAGCGTGCGCGCCAGCGCCCGGCCTGGGCGCAGGCCTCGCGCAGGAGCCAGGTCTCGATGCGCAAGATGCCGCCCGCGGCCTCCGCCGCCACCAGGAAATCGAGGGGCAGCAACAGGCCGCGCCAGCGCAGGAGCGCCTCGAAGCCGCGGAGCTGGCCGGTGGAAATGTCGGCCACGGGCTGGTAGTCGACGGAGAGCTCCTGCCGGTCGAGCGCGCTGCGCAGGTCCCGCTGCATGCGCGCGCGCGAGGCGACGCGCTCGCGCATGGCCTCGTCGCAGATCTCCCAGCGGCTCCCGCCCTCCTGCTTGGCCCGGTACATCGCGGCGTCGGCGTCGCGCACCACGTCGTCCGCCCGCTCGTACGGGGTGAGGCTGAGGGCCACGCCCACGCTGGCGGACGGCACCGTCTCGTGCTCGCTGAGGAGGACGGGCGCGGCCAGGGCACGATGCACGCGGTCGGCGACGCCGGTGGCGTCGGCGACGTCCTGGATGCGCTCGAGCAGGATCGCGAACTCGTCGCCCGCGAAGCGCGCCACCGTATCGCCCGGCCGCACGGACGCCTCCAGCCGCCGCGCCACCTCCACCAGGAGCTGGTCGCCGGCCACGTGCCCGAAGGTGTCGTTCACCGCCTTGAAGTGATCGAGGTCCACGAAGAGCACGGCGAAGTGGCCCTTGCGCGTGCGATGACGGGCCAGCGCGTCGTCCAGGCGCTCGGCGAAGAGGGCGCGGTTGGGGAGGCCGGTGAGCGGGTCGTAGGCGCGGCGGTCGGTGACGTCCGTCTGCGCCCCCGCCATGCGGTACGGGCGGCCGTGGTAGCTGCGGCTGGCGAACCCGCGGCTGAGCACCCAGCGATAGGTGGCGTCCTTGTGCCGCATCCGGTGCTCGTCCTCGAAGCGGGGGCTCAGCCCCTGCAGGTGGTCCTCGATCTTGCGCTGCACGCGGTCGCGGTCCTCGGGGTGGATGCGCCCGAACCACTCGTCGATGGCCGTCCCCACCTCCGCGTCGTCGTGGCCCAGCATGCTCTTCCAGCGCGGGGAGAAATAGGCGCGGCCGGTGCGCAGGTTCCAGTCCCAGAGTCCGTCGTTGGTCCCGCGCGCGGCCAGGGCGTAGCGCTCTTCGCTCTCGCGCAGCGCTTCCTCCGCTTCCCAGCGTTCGGAGATGTCCTCGCAGGTGGTCACGATGCCGAGGGGCTGCCCGGCCGCGTCGCGGATGACGTCGGACATGAGCTGCACGGGAAAGGACGTGCCGTCCTTGCGCAGGCGCACGCGCTCGCGCTTCCACATGCGGACGTCCCGGAGGTCCTGGGCGCGCAGGGGAGACCAGTTCGCGGGCGGGCTGAGGTCGCGCGCGTCCATGCTCAGCATCTCGGGGACGCTGTAGCCGTGCATGGACGCCTCCGCGGCGTTCGTGTAGAGGATGTGGCCGCTGACGTCGGTGATGGTGACGCCGAGCTGCATGGTCCCCACCGCCTGCTCCAGGCGCATGAGCGTGTCCGCGTTGCGCTTGCGCTCGATGGCGTAGCGCAGCGTGCGCGCGAGGAGCTGGGGATCTGGAGGGCCTTTGACCAGGTATTCTTGGGCGCCCGCCTCCAGGGCGGCCAGGCCGACCGGGTCGTCCCCCGGTCCGACCAGGATGACGACCGCCGCGTGGGCGGCCGCCGCGCACAGGGAGGGGAGGCTCTCCAGGCCCGCGTCCCCGGTGAGGTCGAAATCGGCGAGGACGGCGTCGAGGTCGCCCTGGATGAGGCGCTCGCAGCCGCGCCCCAGGTCGGACGCGGTCTCGATCTCCCACGCGCCGTGGCCCGCCCCGGCCAGGCTCGACTGGACCGCGCGGGCGTACGCCGCGTCCCCTACGATGAGGAGGACACGCAGGCGATCGCGGTCGGCTCGGACGGCGCGCATACCAGTCGCACCACCACTATTCCGTCAGCTTACACCGCGGACGACGCGCGTCCGGGTGTGAGCCGACTCACTCGTGAGGGTCCGCACAGGACCGGAATCAGCGGCCCTTGGGGAACAGGGAGAGCAGGACGCCGATGAGTCCCGAGACGAGGGACAGGTAGCGGCCGAGCTCGAACTTGCCCGCCTCGTATTTGACGTAGTCGCCGATCGACGTCCCCTCGGGGATCCCTTCCAGCCCCGCCATGTGCGAGGAGCAGTAGAAGAAACCCACGATGCCCACGAGCAGGAGGAGGGCTCCGAGCGTTCGCATCGTCTTATTCTCCCGTGAAGCGCGCCGGCCGCTTTTCGAGGAAAGCGGTGGTGCCTTCCAGCTTGTCCTTCGACTCGAACGTGATCGCCTGGGCCGTCGATTCGTAGACGAGCCCCGCGCCGAGGGGCATCTGCATGGACGCGTTGAGAGCCAGCTTGGCCAGCCGCACGGCCAGGGGGCCGAGGGCGAGGACGCGCTCGGCCAGGCGGCGCGCCGCCGCCTCCAGCTCTCCCGCCGGCACGACCTCCGACACCAGTCCCGCGGCCAGGGCCTGCCGCGCATCCCAGCGCGCGCCGGTGAGGATCATCTCCTTCGCGCGGCCGAGGCCGACGATGCGGGGCAGGCGCTGGGTGCCGCCCGCGCCCGGGATGATGCCGAGCGTGGGCTCGGGGAGGCCGAAGACCGCGCTCTCGGACGCGATCCGGAGGTCGCAGGCGAGGGCCAGCTCGCAGCCGCCGCCGAGCGCGTACCCGTTCACGGCCGCGATGGTCACCGCATCGTGCGCCTCCACCGCCGACATGAGGCGCGAGTTGATCGAGGCCAGGGCGTCGTCCCTTCGCCGCGCGCGGATGGCGTTGATGTCGGCCCCGGACACGAAGGCCTTGTCCCCGGCCCCGGTCACGACGAGCACGGTGACGCGGGCCTGCCGCGCCTCCTCCAGCGCGCGGTGGAACTCCTCGACCGTCGGCCCGTCGAGGGCGTTGCGCGCCTCCGGCCGGTCCACGACGAGAGTGGCCACGCGGCCGGCGACGGCGAGCCGGACCCGCGGCGAGCCGGTGCTCAGGCCGCGCCGCCGTAGTCGTACACGCCGCGCCCGACCTTCCGTCCCAGGCGGCCCGCCTTCACGTGCTGGACGAGCAGGGGGGCGGGCCGGTATTTCTCGCCGAGGCTCCGGTGCAGGAACTCCAGGACGGCCAGGCGCGTGTCCAGACCCACGACGTCCACGAGCTCGAACGGCCCCATCGGGTGATTGAGGCCCAGCTTGAGCGCCTTGTCGATGTCCTCCGCGCTGGCGACGCCCTCCTGCAGCATGAGGAAGGCCTCGTTGCCGATCATGGCGTTGACGCGCGAGGTGATGAAGCCGGCGGAGTCCTTCACGACCACCGTCTCCTTGCCCATGCGCCGCGCCACCTCGGTCGTGACTCCGATGGCGTCCGTGCTGGTGTCGAGGGCCTTCACGATCTCGACGAGCTTCATCTTGGGCACGGGGTTGAAGAAGTGCATGCCGACCACGCGCCCCGGCCGCTTCGTGGCCGCGGCGATCTCCGTGATGGACAGGCCGGAGGTGTTGGTGGCCAGCACGATCTCGTCCCCGCACTGCTGGTCGAGCAGGGCGAACGTGCGCAGCTTGAGTCCGATCTCCTCCGGCACGGCCTCGATCACGAAGTCCGCCTCCCCGGCCACGGCGCCCAGCTCCTGCTCCGGCGTCAGGCGGGCGAGGGCGGCGGCGGCCTCGGCGGCGGTGAGCTTGCCGCGCTTGATGCCCTCGTCGAGGTCGCGCCGGATCGTGGTCAGCGCGCGTTCGAGCGCGTCCGCGGAGACGTCGTGGAGGATGGTGCGGAAACCGCCCACGGCGGCGGCGTAGGCGATGCCGCGGCCCATGATGCCCGAGCCGATGACGGCGATGGTGTCGATGGGCACGACGGCTCCTTGGAGGCGCCGATCATACCAAAGGCGATCGGGGGCGCGGCTATACTCCGGCGCGCTCTTCGGCGTGTCTGGCCCGAGGCGCACACACCAATGGCGACGCCGATCTTCGACGGCCTGACCATCGTGGAGGAGGCGGTGGACGCGGCCGGCTGGCGCGCGCGCGTGCGCGTGGAGCGCTCCAGCCGAATGTTTGCCGGCCATTTCGACGGCGAGCCCATCCTTCCCGGCGTCGCCTCGCTCCTGGTCGTGCGTCATGCGCTCCGGCAATTGGGGTTCGCGCTGGAGGCCCTGCCTTCCGTGCGCTTTCGCCAGGCCGTCGGTCCCGGCGACCTCCTCGAGGTCTCCGCCGCCCGTCCCGACGCGGACGGTCGGTGCCGGTTCGAAGTAAAGATACGAGGCGCGCTCGCCGTCACCGGCGTCGCACGCGGCGGCCGCCGTGCCTGAGCGCGAAGTCCCCGAGGGCCTCATCCCGCATCGCGGGCCCGCGCGCCTGGTGCACGCCATCCTCGAGAGCCCGCGGCCGGACGTCGTCGTCTGCGCCGGGCGCGTTCCCGCGGACAGCGCGTTCGTGTGCGACGGGCGCGTGGCCGCGGTCGTCCTCCTCGAGATGGCGGCCCAGGCCGCGGCCGTGCTGCAGGCGCTGGCGGCACCGTCGGAGGGTGCGGCGCGGCCGGGGTATCTCGTCGCGATCCGCGCGGCCACCTTCCGCGCCGAGGACGTCCCCGCCGACGCCGTACTGACCGCCACCGTCCGCCGCACGGGGCAGGCGGGGCCGCTGGCCACCTTCGAGGTCACGGTGAGCCGCGCCGGCGCCGAAGAGATCGTCACCGCGACCCTCAGCACGCACGCGGGCGGGTGATCCCGGGTTCGCGGTATCCTCGCGAGTGCTTTTCCAGGCCCGCAACCTGCGCAAGCGCTATCGCCTCGGCACCGTCGTCATCGAGGCCCTGCGCGGCATCGACCTCGAGGTGGCCCGGGGGGAGTTCGTCGTGGTGGCGGGTCCGTCCGGCAGCGGCAAGACCAGCCTGCTCAATCTGCTCGGCTGCCTGGATGAGCCGGACGAAGGCCAGGTCGTCTTCGCGGGCGCGGACCTCGCATCGCTGAGCTCCGCCGAAAAGACCGCGCTGCGCCGCCGCCAGCTTGGCTTCGTGTTCCAGTCCTTCAACCTGCTGCCCGTGCTCTCCGCGTTCGAGAACGTCGAGTACCCGCTCTGGATCGACGGGATCCCGCGCGCGGAGCGCAAGCGGCGGGCGGAGGAAGCCCTGGCCGCCGTCGGCCTCGGCGACCGCATGCGTCACCGGCCGGACCAGCTCTCGGGCGGCGAGCGCCAGCGCGTCTCCCTGGCCCGCGCGCTCGTCCACGAGCCGCTGGCCATCCTCGCCGACGAGCCGACCGCGAACCTCGACTCGCGCACCGCCGCCGCCATCGTCGACCTCCTCGCCCGCATGAACACCGAGCGGGGCACGACGTTCCTCTTCGCGACCCACGATCCCGCGATCGTGGCGCGCGCCCCGCGCACGATCCGGCTGAAGGACGGGATGGTGGGCGAAGGCGCATGAAGTTCGCGGTCATCGCCCTGCGCAACCTCGCCCGCCATCGCCGCCGCACCCTCCTCTCGCTGCTCGTGATCGCGGCGGGGACGGTGGCGCTCATCCTGACCACCGGCTTCATCCGCTTCTCGTTCGACGGGCTGCGCGAGGCCCTGATCCACGGCGGCCTCGGCCACCTCGAGCTGATGCCGGCGGCGACGGCCGGGGCCACCGGCCCCGATCGCTCCGCGCCGCCCGCTTTCGCCGAATGGGCGCGCGTGCGGGAGATCGCCGAGTCCACCCCGCACGTGCTCGCCGCCGGGGCCGCCGTCTATCTCACGGGCATGGCCTCGAAGGACGACCGCTCGTCCGCGTTCGTGGGCGTCGCCCTCGAGCCCGAGCGCGAGCGCCGGATGAACCTCGAGGTGAAGATCCGGGGGGGCGCGAACCTCCGGGACGCGCCGCCGCCGGTGGGAGAGGACGAGGTCCTGCTCGGCGTCGGCCTGGCCCAGTCGCTCGGGGCCGCGCCCGGAGACACCGTCACCATCACCGCCATGACCGCGGACGGCACCCTCAACGCGCTCGACTGCCGGGTGGCCGGCCTGGTCACGACGGGGCTGCAGGAGCTCGACGCGCGCCTCCTCAAGACGCACCTGGCCACGGGGGAGCGGCTCCTCGGCACGGACCGCGTCTCCTCCATCGTCATCGGGCTCGACGACACCCTGCGCACGCAGGAGGTGGGGGACACGCTCGCCCTCCGCCTGCGGTCCCTGTCCGCCGATCCCCTCGTCATCACCGACTGGCGGGCACGGGCGCCGTTCTACGGCCAGGTGCGCGCGCTCTACTCGGGGGTCTTCTGGTTCCTGGGCGGGATCGTGTTCGTGCTCGTCTGCCTCGCCACCTCGAACACGCTGCTCATGTCGGTCCTGGAGCGCGTGCGCGAGTTCGGCACCCTGCTCGCGATCGGGACCGCGCGCGGCCAGGTCGCGCTGATGGTGGTGCTGGAGGCGCTGTGGCTGGGAGTGGTGGGAGCGCTCGTGGGGGACGGCGCGGCCGCCCTGATCGTAATGGCGATCAACGCCGCGGGCATCGAGATGCCTCCGCCTCCGGGCGCGGCCGCGGGGTTCCCGCTGCAGCTCGCGGTCCGCCCCGGCGATTTCGTGGCCGTCGTCGCGCTGATGACCCTCGTGCTGGCCGTGGCCGCGATCTTCCCCGCCCTGCGGACGGTCCGCCTCCGCATCGTGGACGCCCTGGGTCATGTGTAGGCGCCGGCTCGCGCTCTTGATGGCCCTCTCCGTCTCCGTGCCCGTCTCCGTCCGTTCCGCCGATCCAGCCCTGGGCCCGGAGGAACTCCTGAGGAAGACCGACCTCGGCGCCCTCGCCCCCGAGTCCTTCCGCAGCCGTATGCGCCTGAGCGCGGGGGACCGGCCGCCGCTGGAGGTGGAGGTCTGGAGGAAGGGCGAAGCGCAGACCCTCGTGCGCCTCCTGGGCCCGAAGGAGCGCGGAAAGTACCTCCTGCGCCTGGGGCCCGTCCTGTGGTTCCTCGCCCCGGGTGCGAAGAAACCGGTGCGGTTGAGCCCGGCCTACCGTCTGCGCGGGAGCGCGACGTTGGACGACGTGCTCGGCCTTCAGTACGCACGAGACTACAAGGTGGCGTCCGCGCAGGATCTCGAGGGCGGCCTCGTGGCCCTCGAGCTCGCGGCACGCGGGCCTGGCGCCCTCTATCCGGCCGTCCGCTACGTGGTGAGCCCGACGACCCTGCGCCCGGTGCGCGCGGAATACCGCGTCCCCAGCGGCAAGGTGGCCACCATCGTGGAGTTCGCGGAGTGGAGCGGGGGCGGACGGCCCTACGCCCGCCGGTTGCTCGTGCGCGACGCGCTCCATGGCGGCGCGACGACGGCGGTGGACGTCCTCGAAGTGGAGGCGCGGCCCGTGCCGGACGGCCTCTTCGACCTCGCGGATCCCGCCGCGCGCCAGCGGCTGGAGGCGGCGCCCCTCACGCCGTCGTGACCACGACGGCCGCGCAGCGCCGCGAGCCGCCCCGCCGGTACGCGTGGGGCACGGACGGATCGAAGTAGATCGAGTCCCCGGCGTCGAGCGAGACCTCCTCGTCGGCGATGTGGATGGTGAGACGGCCGCGCAGCACGTAGAGGAACTCGCCTCCCGCGTGGTCGTGCCAGCGCAGTTTGTCCGTGGCCAGGGGCAGGAACTCCGCGTAGTAGGCGCTGAGGCGCCGCTCGGTGGCCGGGTAGTCCAGCGACTCGAACACGTAGCTCGGATCGCGCGCCCCCGGCTTCTCCGGGAAGCGCAGGCGGTCCCGGTGTCTCACCACGCCCACGACGGGCTTGTCGCGGGCCCCCGCGAAGAAGTACTCGAGCCCCACGCCGAAGACGAGCGCGATGCGGAGCAGCGTCGGCAGGGTGGGGAACAGGCGCCCGCGCTCGAGCTTGGACAGGAGGGCCGCGGAGAGCCCGGTGTGCCGTCCCAGCTCGACCAGCCCCATCTTCTTCTTGAGGCGGAGGGCACGGACCTTGGGCCCGATGGCATAGCGGCCAAGGCCGTCCCTCAGCGTGGTCGAAAGCATCACGCCTCTCCTTTGACTGTCGCTCAAATCCCGGCCCGGGATTCTCTCCCCGTGCACATGACTCGATCGTCCGGCCTCGATTTTACTTGAAGGCAAAAGGACTTTCACCGAGATTAATAGGGTGACTACGCGGGCGCGGACGTCCTCCGGTCTCACGTCGTTCGTGCACCGCTCCGTCCTGCCCGCGGGGGCGGCCGAGGTGTTCGCGTGGCACGAGCGCCCGGAGGCTCTCCGCGCCCTGCTGCCCGCTTCGCGCTTCGTGCGCATCCTCCAGCAGACGGGAGGCGTCCGCGACGGGGCGCGGGTCGTGTTCGCCATCGGCGTCGGCCGCCTCCGGCTCGTCTGGGAGGCCGTGCACTACGGCTACGTGGAGGGGGCGCAATTCTGCGACGAGCAGGTGCGCGGGCCGTTCCGCGCCTGGCGTCACGCCCACGTCGTGCAGCCGCTCGGCGACGACGCGAGCGCGCTCGAGGACCGGATCGAGTTCGCGGCGCCGGGAGGACGCCTGCTCCGGCGCCTGGTGGATCCGGTCGTGAAGAAGATGCTGACGGGCGCCTTCGCCCGCCGCCACGCCGTGACCCGCCGGCAGCTCCTCGCCGCCCGCGGCCGCGCGACGGCGGCCGAGGGGCGGCCATGAGCGGGGACGTGCGCGTCCGGCTGGGTGTGTCCTCCTGCCTGCTCGGCCACCCCGTACGCTTCGACGGGGGCCATCGCCGCGACGCGTTCGTGGCGGACACCCTGGGGCCGTACGTCGAGTGGGTTCCGGTGTGCCCGGAGCTGGAGGCGGGACTGGGCGCGCCCCGCCCCGCCCTGCGCCTGGTGAAGGCGGGGGAGGATGTGCGGCTCGTGACCGTGCACGGCGCCCGCGACCTCACCGACGTGGTGCGCGCCCACGCCGTCCGCCGCGCTGACGAGCTGGCGCGGCTCGACCTCGACGGCTTCGTCCTCAAGAAGGACTCGCCCACCTGCGGCCGCGAGCGGGTGAAGGTCTACGGCGCCGGCGGCAGGCCCGCGCGCCAGGGACGAGGCCTCTTCGCGCAGGCGCTGGCCGAGCGCGCGCCTCTGCTGCCCATGGAAGAGGAAGGCCGGCTGTGCGACCCCGCCCTGCGCGAGCATTTCGTGGAGCGCGTGTTCGCGCACCGGCGCCTCCGCGACCTGCAGTCCGCGCCCCGCCCGCGGGCGGCCTTCGTCGCGTTCCACACCCGCCACAAGCTACAGCTCCTGGCCCATTCCCCCGCGCACTACGCGGCCCTGGGCCGGATGGTGGCGGCGGGCGCGAGGCGGCGTGAGTGGTGGGAGGAGTACGCGGAGACTTTCCTGTCCGCCCTCGCCGTTCCCGCCACGCGCGCCCGCCACGTCAACGTGCTCCAGCACCTGGCCGGCTACTTCCGTGGGCGGCTCGAAGGGACCGGCCGTCACGCGCTCGGCGGCACCATCGCGGACTACCAGCGCGGCCTCGTGCCCCTGGCTGTTCCCACGACGCTCATTGCCCACCACGCGCAGCGCTTCGGAATGGACTACGTGCTGGGCCAGGCGTACCTGCAGCCCCATCCCCGGGAACTGAGGGCGCGCAGCGATGCGTGAAGGCCTTGCCCGCGACCCGCGCCCGGTCACCCCCGTCGCGTCCGTGGACCTGGAACGCTACGCCGGGGACTGGTTCGAGATCGCGCGGCTGCCGAACTGGTTCGAGCGGCGCTGCGTCGCGGACGTCACCGCGAGCTACCGCCTGCGTCCCGATGGCCGCCTCGACGTGGTCAACCGGTGCCGGTCGCGAGAGGGGAGTGTCACCGCCCGCGGCGTGGCGCGCGTGGTCGACGATCGCACCCGCGCGCGCCTGAAGGTGCGCTTCGCGCCGGCGCTGCTGTCGTTCCTTCCTTTCGTCTGGGGCGACTACTGGATCCTGGCCCTGGGCGACGCGTACGAATGGGCGCTGGTGGGCACGCCCGACCGCCGCTGCCTCTGGGTCCTCTCACGTACGCCGCGCCTCGCCGACGCGTCGCTCGCCCGCGCCCTCGACCGCGCGCAGGCGAGCGACTTCGACCTCGAACGCCTCGTGCTCGTCCCGCACGCCGTCTGACCGGCGCTCAGCTCCACAGCCGGCGCAGGCAGAACCACTGGTGGGGGGTGCGGCGGATGGCCCATTCGATCTCGCCGGCCAGCCGTTGCACCGCGTCCGCGACGTCCGCCTCCCGATCGCTCGTGCGCGCGACCGGGATCGGCGGACGTACCACGACGCGATAGGCGTATCGGCCTTCGCGGAAGCTGAAGACGGGCAGCAGGGCCGCGCCCGTCGCCCGCGCCAGGGACTGCGGTCCCACGGGCAGCGGCATGGGACGGCCGAAGAGCTGCGCGGTGTGGGCGCGGCCGTTCGTGCGCGGGCGGTCTCCCTGCAGCGCCACGACCTCGCCCCGCCGCAGGGCCTCCGCGAGCACGAGGCCCAGGCGCGGGTCGTCGCTGGCGAAGTGCGTCGTCACGCCCTCCACGCCCATCCCGCGCACCAGGCCCTCGATGAACCGTTGCGCCTCTGGATCGATCTCCTCTTCGCGCACCACGTGCACCGGCCGCTTGAGCCCGTGCGAGGCGAGATGCGAGGACAGCTCCCACTGTCCCAGGTGTGCCGTCACGAAGACGACGCCGCGGGCGAGGTCGGTGGGAATGTGCTCCGCCCCCTCGACTTCGACCTGGAAGCGCCCGGGATGGACCATCTGCTCGTAGCGCGCCCCGTAGCACCACGAGAAGGCCTCGATCGTCCGGTAGATCCGGCGCTGCCGCTCCCAGAACCCGCACGGCCCCAGCACCGCCTCCAGGTTGGCGGCGATCGCGTTGCGGATGTTCCAGAGCACGAGCGAGAAGAAGGTGCTGAAGAAGGCGACCCAGGCCGGGAAGGTGTGGCGGGAGAGGATGCCCCAGCGGATCGCGTTGTAGGGGAGGCGATACCAGAAGACGCCGGTCACGTAGAAGCGCCCGAGCAGGCGGCGCGTGCGGCCCATCTCGGGGGCGTGCGGCGGGCGGGCGCCCGCGGGCTCGGGCCCGTCCACGGCGCGGGCGCGTGCCGCCGCCGTCGTCACGCCGACGCTCCGGAGTCGACGGCGATGGCCTGGCCGGTGATGGCGGCCGCGCGGTCGGAGAGCAGGAAGGCCACCGTCTGGGCCACGTCGCGCGTGGCCGTGCCCGCGGGCAGGCACTCCGTATCGCGCAGCCTGGCCACCGCGGCCGGAGAGAGCGCCGCCGTGAGCTCCGTGGCCACGAACCCGGGGACGATCACGTTCACGCGCACGCCCTTGCGCCCGACCTCGCGGGCCAGCGAGCGCGTGAGGCCCATGAGTCCCGCCTTCGACGCGGCGTAGGCGGTCTGCCCGGGCAAGCCCGCCTCCGCGCTGCGCGAGGAGATGTTCACGATCGCGCCGCGGCGGCGGTAGACCATGCCCGGCAGCACCGCCCGGCAGCAACGGAAGCTCCCCCCGAGGTTCACTTCGAGGACGTCGTCCCAGTCCGCGTCCGACGTCATGGCCAGGATGCCTTCCCGGCGCACGGCCGCGTTGTTGACGAGGCCCGAAACCGGCCCCAGCTCGTTCTCGACCTCGGCCACCAGCGCCGCGGGACGCGCACGGTCGCGCAGGTCGAGATGGAAGGGACGCCCGCCCGTCTGCTCGGCCACGGCGCGGGCGGCCGCCTCGTCCGACGCCCAGGTCAGCGCCACCGCCCATCCGTCGGCGATCAGCGCCTCCACGATGGCCCGCCCGATGCCACGCCCTCCGCCGGTCACGAGCGCGACGGGCCGGCGGGCGGAATCCGCGGGTGCGCTCATCAGACTCCTCCCGGCTCGCCCGCGGCCGCCGCCGCGCCCACTTCGAGGCGCGCTCGCATGACGCTCCGCGCGATGCGCAGGCTGTCGACCAGCGGCCGATAATGGCTGGTCGTGCGCCCGTCCGCGAACCCGAGCCGCACGGGCACGGTCACGATCCGGAACCCGCGGCGGCTCGCCCGCACCACCACCGCGCTCTCCGCGTCGAAGCGCGTCTCCGGGAAGCCGGTGGCCTCGACGACGCGCCGCGTGTAGAGGCGGAAGCCGGTCTGCACGTCCGAGAGGCGCTGCCCCGCGGCCCAGGAGATCGCCCAGGAGGACAGGCGATTGGCCACGCGGCGGGCCGCCACCATCTCCGCGAAAAGGTGGTCGCGCGTGCCCAGCACGAGGTCGGCCCCCCCTCGCGCGGCTTCCAGGAGCCGCGGGATCTCCTCGGGGAGGTGCTGGCCGTCGGCGTCGACGGTGACGACCGCGTCGCAGCCGCGCCCGAACAACGTCCGGAACGCGGTGACGAGGGCCGCTCCCTTGCCGCGGTTCGCCGGGTGCGCGACCACGTCCGCCCCCGCCCCGCGGGCGGCGTCCCCCGTCCCATCGGTGGATCCGTCGTCCACGACCAGTACTTCCTCGATGACCGCGCGTGTGCGACGCACGACGTCCGCGACGGAGGCGGCGGCCTGGAAGGCGGGGATGGCGGCGGCGATCCGCATCATGCCCGCTCCAGCACGATCCACGCACCGGCGCCGCCTCCGGCGAGGCCGGTCACGAGCACGTACCGTGGAGAAGGAAGCGGGCCGCCGGCATGAGGCGCGATCCGGAGCGCGGGATCGAGGATCTCGTACCCGGCGGTGGGCCCGAACTCGGCGCCGGTGGTGGCGAGGATGGCGGCGGCCAGGTGCGCGCCCCCGTATTCCCCGGTGACGGACTTCGGCGCCAGCACCGGCGGAAGGGGAGCGCCCTCCCACAACGTGCGCAGGGTCTCCGCCTCCAGCCGGTCCCCGGCCACGGACCCGGAGGCGCCGGAGACGACGAGATCGATGTCGCGTGGCGCGAGCGAGGCGCGTTCCAGCATGTGGCGCGCGGCGCGCGCCAGGGCGGCGTCGCCCCGGCCCCAGGACACGCGCGAGGCGCTGGGGTCGAAGCCGCTGCCCCAGGCCCGCACCCGGCACCGCACGCGGGCGCCGCGCGTCCGCGCCGCCGCTTCGTCCTCGACCACGATGACCGTCGCTCCCTCGCCCATGAAGAAGCCGGAGCGCCGCCGGTCGAACGGACGGGCGACTTCGCCTCCGTCCGCGCCGGGACGGCTGAGCGCGCCGTAGCGGTCGAGCAGCGCGTGCACGATGGGAGGCGACTCGTCGACGGCGCCCGCGAGCGCACGCGCCACCTTTCCCGCGCTCACGTCGGCGGCGGCGCGACCGAGCGCGAGCAGCGGTCCCGCCTCGCGCTGGGTCACCGTGATGTTGGGTCCGCGGGCCTGGCAGGCAATGGCGACCTGCGCGGCGGGAGCGTTGGCGACGCACTCCGTGAACAGGAACGGCGAAGCCGTCTCCGGGCCCTCGGCCAGGATCCCGCGCAGCAGGCGCTCCGTGAACGAGGCGGGGCCGAACGCGGTGGCCATCACGACTTCCGTGAGGCCCGGCTCTCCGATCCCGCCCGCCTCCGCGGCGGCCATGCGCGCGGCGGCCACGGCCAGCTTCGAGGGCGGGCTCATGCGTCGGCCCGATGCCGCCGGCACCCAGGCCGTGAGGTCGGCGGTCCCGACCAGCGCCGCCCGGCGCGCGCTTTGCGGCAGGTGGTATCCGGCCGAGCGGTCCACCTCCGAGAGCACCGGCCGCGAGGTGCGCAACGCTTCGGCCAGGGCGCCGACCCCGCACCCGAAGCTGCCGATGACGCCCATGCCGGTGACGGCGGCGCCGGCCACGTCAGTCCCAGCGTGCCAGGACGAGGGCGACGTTGGAGCCGCCGAAGGCCAGGCTGGTCGAGACGGCCGTCCGCGCGTCGGGCACCGCCTGCGGGACATCGAGCACGAGACGGGCGCCGATGGCGGGGTCCACGCGCCCCCCGCCCGGAGTGGGGTGGACCTCGCGGTCGCGCAGGCCGAGCACGGTGGCCACGGCCTCGATGGCTCCGGAGGAGCCGAGGAGGTGGCCGACGACGCCCTTGGTCGAGGTCAGCGGCACCTGCGACGCGCGCTCGCCCAGCGCGGCCTTGAAGGCGGCGAACTCGGCGACGTCGTTGAGGGGCGTGCCCGTGCCGTGCGCGTTGATGAAGTCCACGTCTTCCGGCTCGAGGCGGGCGTCGGCGAACGCGCGCGCGAGCGCGAGGGCGGCGCCCGCTCCCTCCGGGTGAGGCGCGGTCATGTGGCTCGCATCGCAGGACGCGCCGGAGCCGCGAAGCTCGGCCAGGGGGGTGGCCCCGCGCCCGCGCGCGTGCTCCAGCGACTCCAGGACGAGCACGCCCGCGCCCTCGCCGATGGACATGCCGGCGCGGCCTTCGCGGAACGGGCGGCACGGAGCCTCGTCCACGGCGCGCAGCGCGTTGAACCCGGAGTACGTGATCTCGCACAGCGAGTCGGAGCCGCCGGCGACCGCCATCTCCACTTCGCCCGTGCGGATCGCGGCCAGCGCCGCCTCGAGGGCCAGCGCGCCCGAGGCGCAGGCGGACGAAAGCGTCTGCACGGGCCCCGTCACCCGCAGATCGCGTGCCACCGCGTCGCCGGGCCCGTTGATCTGCTGCGACGACATCAGGCCCAGGGGTGGACGCGCGCCCGCGCGCACGAGCTGGGTGAAGTAGCGCTCGCTCTCCAGCATGCCGCCGGTGCTGCTGGCGAAGAAGACCCCGGCCGCGCGCTCGTGCAGCGGCCCCTCCAGGCCGGCCTGGGCCAGGGCCTCCCGCGCCGCGAAGACGGCGAAGCGGTCGGCCAGGCTCAGCCGCCTCCAGCGCGGGCCGCGCGCGAAATCGCGCGGCGGACCGTCCGGCACCTCGCCCGCGACGTGCGTGCGATGGCGCGTGTGGTCGAAGCGCTGGAACGGTCCGATGGCGGTGCGGCCGGATCGCAGGCCGTCGCGAAGGGCGCCTACGCCCCAGCCGAAAGCGCTGACCGCGCCTAGACCGGTGATGACGGCACGGCGGTCGCGTGCCTCACTGGCCATCGGCGGCTTGCGGCTTCGACTCGGCCAGCCGGCGCTCGACGAACCCGGCCAGGGTGGCCAGCGACCCGAACACGCTACGGTCCACCTCGTGGCTGGCGATGCTGATCCCGTATTCCTTCTCCAGGGCCACCACGAGCTCGAGGGCGTCCACGGAATCGAGGCCCAGGCCGGAGCCGAAGAGCGGTTCGTCGTCCGCGATGCGCTCGGGCGTCAGGCCGTCGAGGTTGAGCGTGGTGACGATCAGCTGCTTGAGGTTCGTCCGGATGCCGTTTTGGGACATAGGGTCCAGGGTTCCTTGTCTAGCGTTCCGCTTCCAGGGTGCGCTCGGGCTCGGGCTGCGGGAGGGTGGTGCCCGCCCAGGCGGCCGCGCTGTGCGAGCGGGCCGCGATCGGGAGCACGCGCTGCAGCGCGACGAGGCCGAAGAAGAGGGCCAGCCGCAGCCGCGTGCCCAGCGTGGGCTTCCAGTTGCCGGCGAGCACGGAGAGCACGGCCTCGTAGATGCCGAACCGGCTCGACCGTGTGAAGAACAGGTCGCGGAACGCCGGGTCGTAGAAGCCGATCGCGAAGCGGCGGAAGTGCTGGTAGCGCCGGGCCAGGGTGCGCTCGTAGCCCGCGAACCGCGCCCGCGACAGGTTGCCGTCCTTGAGGCCGGCGCTGATCAGCTCCGCCGCCTCCAGCCCGGACTGCATCGCGAGCAGCACGCCCGTCGAGAAGATCGGGTCGAGGAACCCGCCGGCGTCGCCCACGAGCACCCAGCGGTCGCCCGCGTGCTGGGAATGCAGGTACGAGTAGTCCGCGTCGAAGCGGCCGGGGGAGACGCGCCGCGCCTCGCGCATCAGATCCGCCGCCGCCGGCGTCTCGTCGATGTAGTGCTGGAGGCTCTCCTCGGCCGTGGGCCGGCCGGCGGTGGCGTGCACCGCCTTCGGGATGACCGCGCCCACGCTCATCACCGTCGGAGAGATGGGAATGAACCAGAACCAGCCGCGATCCGGGCGGGTGACCATCTGGATGTCGCCCGCGCGCCGCCCCTCGCCTCTGGGCACGCCCTCGAACTGCGCGTGCACGGCCACGTTGCGCAAGACGGGATCGACCACGCGCCGGCCGAACCGCTTGGCCAGGAACCCGGCGCGGCCGGAGGCATCCACGACCGCGCCTACGCGCGCGGTGTGGGCGAGGCCCTTGGGATCGACGTAATGGATGGTCGCGCCCTTGTCGTCGAAGATTGCGTCCAGGGCGCGCGTGCCCTGCAGGATCTCCGCGCCGCTGCGCTGGGCGTGGCGGAGGAGCACGTCGTCGAAGCGCTCGCGCGGGACCTGGTAGGTCTGCGGGCTCGGGGTCTCCACGGCGCGCGCGAAATCCGCGTATTGGGCGGCGCCGCCGTCATGCGACGTGAAGCTCGCGCCCCACTTGTTCACGAACCCCGCTTCCTGGACGAGGTCCTCGCAGCCGAGCGTGCGGAAGATCTCGTTGCTCCAGGGGAGCTGGCTCTCGCCGATGTGGAAGCGCGGGAACGTCTCG
>Ga0207648_10001944_pt1 | contig 22600 bp, 14 predicted proteins | sample KBSMisM32_FD_184310 | JGI IMG/M metagenome (GOLD analysis project Ga0207648, IMG submission 184310) | Miscanthus rhizosphere microbial communities from Kellogg Biological Station, Michigan, USA - KBS Miscanthus M3-2 (SPAdes) (version 2) | ecosystem: Host-associated > Plants > Roots >...
TACATTTCAGCGTTATTTTTCCACCGGTACTTTTGGCCCTTACGAACCGGATCCATTGAATCAAAAAATGTCGCAGATCAGTCCGTACGCTTCTGTTATCTATAAAATGGCCAATGGCCTGAATATAGAAGCAGGAGGCAGATGGAATCATCATTCCGTATATGGCAATAATTTTACGTACACAGTCAATCCTTCATTTCTTATAAATCAGTCAGTAAAACTCTTTGCCAATTTATATTCAGCTTATAAAGTGCCGACTTTATACCAGTTGTATGATGAAACAGCAGGCAATAAAGATTTGAAACCGGAAAAAGGAATGATTGGCGAAGCCGGTGTGGAAGTTTTTGCAAATAAAGCTTTTCATATCCGGGCAACAGGGTTCTATCGTGATACAAAAGATGCCATATTATATACCTACAACGCGGCAACATTTACAAGCCGGTACCGGAACGTGAGCAAACAAAAAAATTACGGCGTTGAACTGGAAGCAAATTATACAGCTGGTAAGTTTTCTGTTAATGCAAACTATACATATACAAATGGGAAAACAACCTCGGCCTTTGATGGTACCGGCACCCAGTTAAGCAAAGACACAACTTATTATAATTTATACCGCATCCCGAAGAATGCATTTAATATTACCCTTGGCGTGCAGGCAACAAATTCATTGTATATAAGTGCACTGCTGCATGCTGTAAGTAAACGGGAAGAATTTATTTACGGAGCTGCCCCAGAAACGTTAGACAGATATACTACTATTGACGTATATGCAGAATATAAGTTTGCTAAAAAATTCAAAGTATTTGCTGACTTCAGAAATATAACCGATAAAAAATATTTCGACTGGCTGGGGTATAATACAAAGCGATTTAATTTTATGGCGGGAATTAATTTCCGATTATAGAGAGTCATCTGACAAATAATTTCTCGCAGAGACGCGGAGTTCACAGTGAGCTGTATCATTGAAATTCTTCTCCGGATCTGTTCGTCTCTGCGAGATTTTTTTGCAGAAATAACTATCAACATAATATTTCTGTGAAACATATTGCCTGTGCGGTTTTATTCATTTCAATTTTATTTTCTCCACAAACTGTTATTAACTAAATCCGGCCACGACTTAACATAGAATTAATTTTATCCAGCATTTGGTTCCCGCATGCTGATACAGATCGGCACGGGATGAAAAGGGAAGTCCGGTGGAAATCCGGCGCTATCCCCGTAGCTGTAAGGAGGTGAGTTATTTCCCGATGTTTTGTCGGAAAGTCAATGGTGAATAAGCCGCTCACCGGTTGAAACTTCAACCACTGTCGAAAATTGTTCGGCGGGAAGGTATTCAACATCGATCCAAGCCAGAAGACCTGCCAGGTGCAGCCTATCACACTGTTTGCTTTCGGGTGAAAAGCGTGGTGACATTAATCAGCAGCTTCAACTGCATAGGATTTTCGTCGCCCTAGTTTTCATGCACGGCAAAAGTGTTTTTTGAAACCTGATTACTCAATCAAAAAACATTGTCTATGCAGCAGGAACCTCTATTGCAGGATAACAAAGATCGTTTTGTTCTATTTCCAATTACGCATCATGACATCTGGAAAATGTACAAACAGCATGAAGCCAGTTTCTGGACAGCTGAGGAAATTGATTTACAACCTGACCTTGTTGACTGGCAAAAAAAACTTACCGATGATGAACGTTTTTTCATAAAACATGTGCTGGCATTCTTTGCTGCCAGTGATGGCATCGTGAATGAAAATCTTGCTGTCAATTTTTTACAGGAAGTTCAATACCCCGAGGCCCGTTGCTTTTATGGTTTCCAGGTAATGATGGAAAACATTCATAGTGAAACATATTCGCTGTTAATTGACACGTATATCAAGGACCCGGTTGAAAAAGATCGTTTGTTGCGGGCCATAGACACCATTGCCTGTGTAAAAGATAAAGCTGATTGGGCCCTGCGCTGGATCGGCAAAGGCAGTTTTGCAGAAAGATTAATTGCTTTTGCAGCCGTGGAAGGTATTTTTTTCAGCGGCAGCTTTTGTTCCATTTTCTGGCTGAAAAAAAGAGGACTAATGCCCGGACTGAGTTTTGCCAACGAACTGATAAGCCGCGACGAAGGTTTGCATTGCGACTTTGCATGCCTGTTATATACGCAACATCTCAGCAATCAATTACCGAAGGAAACAGTGCAGGAAATTATTCGCGATGCTGTGCGGATTGAAAAAGAATTTGTTTCCGATGCCCTGCCCGTTCGCCTAATTGGAATGAATGCAGACATGATGTGTCAATACATTGAGTTTGTAGCTGACCGCCTGCTGCTTGCATTGGGCTGTAATAAAATTTATAATGCTACAAATCCCTTCGATTTTATGGAATTGATTTCGTTGCAGGGCAAAACCAATTTCTTTGAAAAAAGAGTAGGTGAATACCAGAAGTCTGGCGTAATGAACAATACAACGAAGGAAGAAACATTTTCGTTTACTGATGACTTTTAGAAGTTGAAGGTTTCATGGTTTAATGGCTAAAGTTCTTATCGCAGACGGTCACTAAAAAGTCAATCGATCACTGGTAGCTGAACCTGAAACTGTAGACCATAAAACTTTCCCCCTGCAAATACTACTAACCCAAATAAAAACCTTCGACCATGTTTGTAATTAAAAGAAACGGAAAAAAAGAGCCCGTACATTTTGATAAGATCACCAGCCGTATTCACAAACTGAGTTATGGCCTCAGTCTTCAATATGCCGACCTGATACAGATTTCGCAAAAAGTAATACAAGGTATATATGAAGGTGTGGCAACGACCGAGCTTGATAATCTGGCAGCAGAAACAGCGGCATCATTCACTACAAAACATCCCGATTTTGCTGTTTTGGCTGCCCGCATCGCAGTAAGCAACCTCCATAAAAACACATTGAAAAGTTTTTCAGAAACGGCAAAATTGATGCGTGAGTATGTTGACGCGAAGACCGGTGAGCAAGCTTCATTAATAGCTGAAGACGTATATACAATAATTGAACAGCACCAGGATCGCATAGACGCGGCTGTTATATATGAGCGGGATTACCATTTTGATTATTTCGGTTTTAAAACGCTTGAAAAAAGCTACCTGCTGAAGCTGCATAATAAAATTGTTGAACGACCGCAGCATTTATTTATGCGGGTCGCTATCGGCATTCACAAAGAAGATATTGATGCGGCGATCGAGACCTATAATTTAATGAGTGAAAAATGGTTTACCCATGCCACTCCTACCCTTTTCAATGCCGGCACACCGAAACCGCAGATGTCATCCTGTTTTTTGTTGACAATGAAAGAAGATAGTATTGATGGCATCTTCGATACATTAAAACAAACTGCGTTGATATCACAAAATGCCGGCGGCATAGGATTGAGTGTCCATAACATCCGTGCAACAGGTAGTTATATAAAGGGCACAAATGGTACCAGCAATGGTTTGGTGCCTATGTTACGTGTATTTAACGATACGGCACGATATGTGGATCAGGGTGGCGGCAAACGGAAAGGCGCCTTCAGTGTTTACCTTGAGCCCTGGCATGCCGACATTTTTGATTTTTTAGAGCTGCGGAAAAATCATGGTAAGGAAGAAATGCGGGCCAGAGATTTATTCCTCGCGTTATGGATACCTGATCTGTTTATGAAACGCGTAAAGAATGATGAAACGTGGAGCTTATTTTGTCCCAATGAAGCAAAAGGCCTTGCCGATGTACATAGCGAAGCCTTCGAAAAATTGTTTACCGAATACGAAGACAAAGGTCTTGCAAGAAAAACACTCCCGGCACGTGAACTGTGGAACGCTATATTGGAAGCACAGATAGAAACGGGCACACCTTATATGTTGTACAAAGATGCAGCCAATAAAAAAAGTAACCAGCAACATCTCGGCACCATCCGCAACAGTAATCTATGTACGGAAATTATAGAGTATTGCTCCGCAGATGAAGTAGCTGTTTGTAATCTTGCCAGTATATCCATTCCACGGTTTGCAACTGGTAAAACATTTGACTTCCAAAAACTCTTTGAGATAACGAAAGTGATTACCAAAAACCTGAACAAAATAATTGATGGTAATTATTATCCTTTAATAGAAACAAGGAACAGCAATCTCCGCCATCGCCCGATTGGTATCGGAGTGCAAGGCCTCGCTGATGTTTTCTGCATCCTTCGTTTACCTTTTGAAAGTGAAGAAGCAAAAATTTTAAACCGCAATATTTTCGAAACCATTTATTTCGGCGCATTGACCGCATCGCTTGAACTGGCAAAACAAAATGGCGCTTACCAATCTTTTGGCGGTTCGCCTTTATCGAAAGGTGTTTTTCAATTTGACATGTGGAATGTAACGCCAACGGACAGATGGGATTGGGACGGGCTTCGCAAAGAAATCATGCAATATGGTGTGCGTAATTCATTATTATTAGCACCGATGCCTACAGCTTCCACATCGCAGATACTTGGCAATAATGAATGTTTTGAACCGTTCACAAGCAATATCTATAATCGCCGGGTATTAAGCGGTGAATTTGTTGTGGTGAACAAGTATTTATTACGCGATCTTGTAGACGCAGGCATTTGGAATGATACGATAAAGAATAAATTAATTGCTGCGAATGGATCCGTACAAAAAATAGATGAGATACCTGCTTCATTAAAAGAATTATATAAAACCGTTTGGGAAATAAAACAGCGTACTTTGATTGATATGTCAAAAGACCGTGGTGCGTATATCTGCCAATCACAGTCGTTGAACCTGTTTGTTGATCAACCCAATTTTGCAAAATTGACGAGCATGCATTTTTATGCCTGGGAAAGCGGATTAAAAACAGGAATGTATTATTTGCGTACCAAGGCGGCAGCTGACGCTATAAAGTTTACAGTTGATCAGGTTGCGTTGCAAAAAGAAATCCCTGTTGAAAAACAACACGCTGAAATAGCTTGCTCACTGGATAACCGTGAAGCTTGTGAAAGTTGCAGTGGTTGATTGAAAATCCGTCGGGCCGAATGCTGAATAAAGTAACATCCTGAATCATGTCGGCCCGACGATTCATTATATGTGTCTTCATGAACTAAAATATTGTCCCCGCTGCTCAAATGCATTTGAATGCAAACCTGGAAACATTACACAATGCCAATGTTTCGGTATTCAATTATCAATAGAACAAAGAGCGTTTATGGAAGAGCGGTATAAAGATTGTCTTTGCCGCGATTGTTTGCTGCAATTACAAAACCAGGTTGAACTTTTTAAGGAGAAATTTATATACCGCTAAAGGTTCGAAAGCTTTCTATTTCCGCTACTCTGACTGCCTGTTTTATCTTTGCAAAAATCATCTTATGCCTTTCGATTTTAAAGAACTTCTTACTGTAACGTTTACATTATTTGCGGTTATTGACATAGTAGGATCTGTGCCGATCCTTATTACATTGAAAGAAAAGATTGGCGGTATTAATGAATGGAAGGCGACGCTCATTTCAGGGGCCCTGATGATTTTATTTCTATATCTCGGTGAAAGTTTTTTAAGCATTCTCGGTCTTGATGTAAGATCGTTTGCCGTAGGCGGTTCCATTGTCATCTTCATACTCGGACTGGAAATGGTTTTAGGTCTCGAATTTTTTAAAAGTGATAAAGATGTCTCCGCGGCAACTGTAGTTCCGATCGCTTTTCCATTAATTGCCGGCTCCGGAACATTAACCACGATCATGTCATTAAAAGCCAATTACAGCAACACAAGTATTGTCATTGCCGTATTGATTAACCTGGTAATTGTCTTCATTGTATTAAAATCATTGAGCGCCATTGCACGTCTTCTTGGCCCGGCAGGTTTGATTGCGGTAAGAAAATTTTTTGGCGTAATATTGCTCGCGATTGCGGTAAAGATTTTTACAGCGAATGCACATGGATTGATTAAGTAGTTGAGGAGGTGTTAAGATAACAAGATGTGTTTCTAATCAACTTTTCAACTTTTTAATCAGTCAACGCGCCACGGCCTCGTAGTACAATGGATAGTATAAGAGTTTCCGAAGCTCCAGATACAGGTTCGATTCCTGTCGAGGCTACTTTCAGGATAAATCAAAAACTACAAAAAATTATTAAGGGTAATTGAAACCCGCTACTGAAGCGGGTAAACCGGTAAACAATACGACGAAGCTATTCCGGGCTGCTTACACTCTTGCTGGTGGCATTTCTTGTAATTACTCCGTTCTTAAACTTTTCACCGGGTTGGCTACAGCTGCTTTGATGGATTGAAAGCTGATGGTAAACAACGCAATCAACATTACTAATACGCCCGCAAAAGCAAACAGCCACCAGCTTATCTGAATGCGATAAGGGAAATTTTGCAGCCATTTGTTTGCGGCCAAGTATGCAACCGGTGCTGCTATTATCAAAGCAAATAATACCAGCTTTATAAAATCGGTTGTAAGGCTTGCTACGATACTTTTTACCGAAGCACCAAGCACTTTGCGTATGCCGATTTCTTTTGTTCTTTTTTCCGCTGATAAAACCGATAATCCAAACAAACCAATGCAGGAAATAAATATGGTTAATATAGCGCCGAACAAAATAATCTGTCTCCACTTTTCAATAGCAGCTAGCTGCTTCCTGTTTTCATCATTTTTAAATACATAAGAATAGGAACTCATCGGATAAAACTGCTGATATGTTTTTTGTATCCATTGTAAACTTGCGGTTGCTGTGTTTGGCTTTATCCTGATATAATATGTCCCGTATGAACCATTCATGGAAAATATCTGCGGCGTTATTTTTTTGGTTAACGATTCAAAATGATAGTCTTTTACGACACCAATTACACGATACGTTTCATTACTGCTGCCCAAAATGTTGAAGGTTTCACCAACCGGGTTTTTCCAATTTGCTTTTTTTACAAAACTTTCATTCACGATAACAGATTGCAAAGAATCGGCAGGAAATGCTGTTGAAAAATTTCTTCCTGCTATTAACGGGATTTTTAATAACGGCAAATAATTTTCATCAACAGTTTCATAAGCAAAATTTACCGTAGGCCCAACCATATTTTTTGTACCGGTACCCCATTCACCGGTATTCTTTACACTAACACCAACAATGTTTGGATTCTTGCGCAATTCATTTTTAAAAACAGCAGCCTCGGCATGTGTTAACCCGTTTTTATTTACGATAACAAGATTATTGTCATCATATCCCAGGTCAGTTTTGGTTAAAAAATTAAACTGGGAATAAATAATAAATGTGGCAATAATTAAAAACGATGCCAGTGTAAATTGCAAGACTACCAACGATCTTTGCAGGTAATTTTTTCCTGCTATCTGAAAACGACTATATAAAGTTTGCACAGGACTATAGCCCGATAAAACCAACGCAGGATAAAATCCCGCAAGCAAGCCCGTGATGCTATACAAAGCAATATAGCCTGCAATCAATTTTGCATCGAACAAATAAGAAATTGATAAAGCTTTATTGGCAATATCATTAAACAACGGCAACAACAACTGTGCAGAAACAAATGCGAGAACAAAAGCAATAGTGCATAAGAAAAATGATTCGCCCAGAAACTGCATGATCAGTTGTTTCCTCCCGCCGCCCACTACCTTGCGAATCCCAACTTCTTTGGCTCTTCTGATGGAACGTGCAACAGTTAGGTTTACAAAATTGACACACGCAATTAATAATACAAACAATGCGATTCCAGAAAGGATATATGAATACATCGGGTTGCTTGCATTGCTGAGACCGTTTTGCGCCGATAAATCAAGGCTTAAATGCATATTGAGATAAGGTTGTAAAAAATAGGTGCCCATTGTTACATCAGCACCGCCGCCATCCATTTTAACCATTTCCTGAAAAGTTTGCTTTGCATCTGCCACGTAAAAATCCTGCATTTGTTTTTCTACCGTTTGCCGGCCCGCATTGCTATTCAGCACGACAAATGTGTTCAGGAAAGAGTTGAACCAGTTATGAGTATCCTTAGCATCCGCATCAGATACTTTAAATGGCATAAGCACATCAAACTGAATAGAAGAATTTTGCGGGCAACGTTTTGCAACAGCCGTTACTTTACAGGGAACAAACGTGCTGTCTTCTTTCAGCATCACGATTTTGCCTACAGCGTCAGTTGTGCCGAATTGTTTTTTTGCAGCTTCTTCACTCAATACTATGGAATGCGGCTCCCGCAGGCAGGTTTTTGCATTTCCGCTTAGCAACCGAAAAGTAAATACAGAAAAGAAATTGGAATCGACATACAACAGACTTTGCGATTGAACACCCCCTGCTGTCTTTATATCCTCATAACGGCTTTCTACACGCACAAAGGACTCGATGCCGGGAATATTTTGCATGAAACGGGGCCCTTGCAAAACACCTGTACTACTGATTTTATATTTGTTCCGTTGCGATACAATACGATAAATGTTGTTTACATTTTTATGAAACCTGTCAAAGCTCACTTCATCTTTCACATACAGCATAATGAGCATGGCACAGGCCAACCCAAGGCTTAAACCTGCAATGTTGATAAAAGAGTAAACCTTGTTTCTCGCGAGATTTCTGAATGCAGTTTTAAAATGATTTTTAAACATATAATGGCTGTTTAATTTTTCATAAGCCCACTTTTGCCGGGGTTCCGAACGCAATATTACCGGCGGCAATTGTGACCGGAGTGCCATAATATGAATTGGTACATCTTTTTTCAAGCTGTTTTTGTATTCAGTTGGAGTTTTGCCCGTCATTTCTTTGAAAACCCGGTTGAAGGTCGTTTTGGAATTAAACCCGGACTCGTAGGCGATACCGAGCATTGTAAGCCGATCGAAAGCCGGATCCCGCATCTTTCGGGCAATTTCACGAACACGGAATTCATTAATAAAATCGCTGAAGTTTTTTTCCAGTCCCATATTAATTATCCGTGACAAATCATGCGGATGCATCTTTAGTTTTTCAGCGAGTGTGGCCAATGTCAGTTCGGCATCCTCGTAAAGCCGGCTGGTCGCCACTGCTTCCTTTAACCTCCGGCCTTTTTCCTTTGCATTTGCCCTGTCAGTTATGGGCAGGGTCAGTTGAAGATTGCTGTCAGGTTTCAGTATTATGTCCACCGTCATTCCCATCAGTACGAAAGCAACAGCAAAATAAAAAGTGTCGCTAAACAGCGCCGATGCACAAAATAAGCCGAGCAGGAGCAACGCCTTGTCTAAACGCCGGAAAGCATAACGCGGTCTGTCCATCAACACCAGTCGCAGCCGGCGATAGAAATCCTCGATCAGCCGGTGCGATAGGTACAAATAGATGATGACTGAAGTCACAACCAACCACGCCGGCATCAAAAACCCAACAAACAAAGGGCAAAAATGGAAAATATCTTTGCGATGGAACCGACGGCCTGGTGATGTCAGCCGTCGTACATAAAAATACAAGAGAGGGCCCAGCGCCGGTAAAAAAACCGGTGCAACGCCAGCAGTCTTTAATACTATCGCGACTAATGCCGAACTTAAAAACAAGTTTGCTGTTTGTTCAGCCCGCTTTGCGAATCCTAAAAGCAGCGCAAGCGTCAGCCCGGAGAACAGGGTTGCCATGGCGACTATGGCATACAGGTCAATAAGGGAGTTATAAGGATTCATTTAAACTAAAGCCTCTATCGTTGTTCCAAATTGATAGCATATTGATATACATAAAATTATACAATATTTTAAAAATGTATTGGTAACAAACCCCGACGTTGAATCGTTCGGTTTTGGATTGCTTTAAATTCAATAAATCTGTTGGTGAGAATCGTCGGCAAAGCAATTGATAGTTCCGGGCCTGCGGACACGCTTCGGGGTGTTAGACAAAAGCAATTTATTCCATTCCCGATGTATAACATTTTCCTTCCTTATTTCATTTGCATATTTTAAAATTCATGCATTTATCACTCCGTTCTCAAACTCTTCACCGGGTTCGCTATCGCCGCTTTTATTGATTGAAAACTTATTGTTAATAATGTTATCAGTAAAACGGATGCCCCGGTAATTATAAATACCAATGGACCAATATTGATGCGATATGCAAAGCTTTGCAGCCATTCATTCGCCGCCCACCAGGATAGAGGTATTGCAATTAATAATGCAAGGCATACCAATACCAGGAAGTCTTTCGAAAGCATCGCAACAATATTGCTTACCGATGCACCGATCACTTTTCGTATGCCGATTTCTTTTTGTCTCTTTTGTGCAGTAAAAGCAGCAAGTCCGAATAAGCCGAGACAGGAAATCAGAATTGCAATGCCGGCAAAATATCTTGATAATAGGGATACTCTTTGTTCTGATGCGTAAAGTTTATTATAATCATCATCAAGAAACGCGTAATTGAAATCAAGGCCAGCATTATACTTGTGGTAAAGGTTTTTTATACCGGCAATAGTCTGTTGCGCTGTCCCTGCTTTTATTTTAGCTACAGTGACCGGATTTTTATTTGAAAAAGTAAAAAACGCCGGACCAATCTTTTTATAAAATGATTCGAAATGAAAATCTTTTACGATACCGATTATTTGTTTCTTTATACCCCATAGTGAAACTGTTTTACCCACCGGATCTTTCAATCCCATGGCTGCAATGGCCGATTGATTGAATATCACACTGGAACTATCGTTAAAATTTTTGGAGAATGCTCTGCCTTCGGCCATTTGCAGGCCCACCGTTTCAAAATAATCAATGTCTGCGGCGTCACCATAATACTCAATATTCAAATTGGGATCTTTCCCTTCCCAACTGATACCTCCACCTGCATGACTATAATTCCCAATTAAATCACCATCCACATCAGATGCGTTCACTACACCCGGTAAATTTTTTAGATCAGCAATAAACGATGATAAGTTTTTTTGCAGGTTGCCGTCATTGTTTAAACGAATAATATTGTCTTTGTTATAGCCCAGGTTTGTCGTATGAATCAATTTCATTTGCTGATAAATTACAAGAACCGAAACGATAAGAATAACTGAAATTGAAAACTGAAATACAACAAGACCTTTTCGTATCCATGATTCTCCGGCAGACGTATTCAACTTTCCTTTTAATATAGACACGGGTTTGAAACCTGATAAATACAATGCGGGGTAACTACCTGCAGCCAGTCCGGTAATAAACGTGATGATGATGGCTGATAAAGTAATGGCAGGAGTGAAATGAAGATTTATTTCTTTACCGGTAATTTCCCTGAATGCAGGAAGCATCAACGCAGCAACCAGTAATGCAATGATCAATGCGGCAAACGAGATCAGCATAGATTCGCCCAGGTATTGAAGAATAAGTGAACGACGGCTCGCACCAACCACTTTTTTTATTCCCACTTCCTTCATGCGTCGTGATGCCTTAGCCGTAGATAAATTCATAAAGTTGATACAGGCAATAACTAAAATGAAAAACGCAATGATGGAAAACAATTTTACATATTCTATTCTGCCGCCGGACTGAACGCCATTCACAAAATTGTTATACAGGTACCTGTCAGAATATTTCTGAATGAATAACTCGCCTTCATACTTTGCAAAATCACCGTCTTTATACAGCGATTGAATCTTAGCTTTCGAAAAGTCCTTTATTTTCCGGTTGAATACCGCAGCATTGGTTCCTGGTTTCAACAATACATAGGTTGATACCATATTGCTGCCCCAAAAAGTGACGTCGCCGAACCCGCCTGCATTCTTCTTTGCATACAGCTCAAAAGGAAACAGTACATCAAAATGATCTGTCGCATTAACCGGTGACGCTTTAAACACACCGGCTATTTTGTATACGCCACTGAAGTCAACATCGTCGTTGAAGTGCCACTCAACTGATTTGCCTACGACGTCGGTTGAGTTGAAAAATTTTAACGCTGTCTGATCAGACAATAAAACGCTCGTCACATCCGGTATTGGCTTGCGCTTATTACCACGAATAAGCTCATAAGAAAATACTTTAAAAAAATCGTTGCTTACGAACCGGATTGTGGCTTTTATTTTTTTATCACCAAAAGACAAAACGCCTGGTTCGCGTTGCTTCTTGGTGCATGCAGCAAATTCTACCTCTGGTAATTCCTTTGCGATGAATTCTGCCAATAGTCCTTGTGTATTTTCGCCAATCCGAATCGCACCCGTACCATCTGTATTCTTCTTTAATACCTGGTAAAGGCGACCATCATTCTTATTGAATTTATCAATACTCAACTCATCGGTTACCCATAAATAAATTAATAGCACACAGGCTAACCCGGATGACAACCCGATTAAATTCAGCAAGCTGAACTGGCGATCCTTGATAAGATTGCGCCACGCGATTTTGAAATAATTTTTAAACATAAAATTGCGGTTTGATTTATCATCGGGCCACTTCAGTGTGGACCCATGATTCGAAATTACCGCTGCCAACCGGGGATGGTGTCCCGGATAAAGTCCCGGATTATAAATTGGGAACTCTTTTTTCAGATTGCTTTTATATTCTGCAGGGCTTTTGCCCGTCATTTCTTTAAAAATACGGTTGAAAGTGCTTTTCGAGTTGAAACCGGAATTATTAGCAATACCCAGCAGGGTTATGTTGTCATTAGCAGGTTCCTGCATTTTCTTTATCACCTCCGCAACACGATATTCATTGATGAAATCGGTGAAACTTTTTTTAAGCGCTGTATTGATGATACGCGATAATTCATGTGGACTTAAATCAAGCTTTTCAGCAAGTGAACTTAAACTCAGTTCCGGGTCCTGGTAGTACCGGCTCGCCTGCATGGTTTTCTTCAGCCATATACCTTTTTGCTTCAGTTCAACGGGTAGCAAAGGTTTAAGATACGAAGGCGTTTCTGTCGGCACGCCGGCTTCAGCTTTTAAATGTGCAGCGGCGGCCATCCGAATGATCATTATTGCCAGCAGGAGATACAAAGGATAATAGGCATGGATACCTAACCGGTAATGATAACCGAAATAGTCTACCGCTGTAAATGGTATCCACAATAGCCACAACAGGCTTAAACCTGTTAGTAGGTTATGCAGCCACCGGAACTCAAACCGATAACGGTCACCGCCGTTAAATTTCATTCGCTGGTAAAAGCGTTCGATCAGCCTGTACGACATGTACAGGTAGATGCTTACTGAAATAAAGGCCAAAAATTGTAATACCGGGTTGAGGAGATGATAGCTAGGCGTTTCGTAAGGAGCAATGCCAGTCTTTAGGCTTTCTCTGATCGCTACTACATGGTTGCCCAATTCCAGCAGCAAGGGACTGAAATGCAGGAGGTCCTTAGTTCTGAATTTATAGTCCGGTCGTGTTATTTTAAGTACATAAAAGAAAATGAATGGGCCAAGCGCCAGCGAAAATTGCAGTGGTAACCAGCTCCAATGGAGAACGTAGGCTGACAACCCGATGTCGATGCCTAATAGGCGGGCCATCCATAAAACGGCAGTGGCAAGAGCCAACGCAAGAAAGCGGTTTGCACACCGGTTTGCCTTTTTGGTAAACCATAAAAGCAGGATAAAATTCAAACCGGTAATTATCGCTCCCAGGAAAGCAAGGTCATAAAGACTAATATTGAATAAATATGGGTTCAAGTAAGTTCAATAGCTCAATCGCTGTTCCAAAAGTATAGCCTGTTGATATATAAAAAAATATATAACAACCGATAATCGCAATGTAACAAAACCGGACATTGAGCCGTTCGGTTTACGAGATGCAATTTACAATAACGTCTGTCGCTCCGTGCGGGACTGAAAAAATGAATACAGCCCCGTCGCGTTCTTTGTTAGTTACTCTTAGATTTGATATCGTTTCGTCGTTCACCTCCGTGCAGCTGATGTCCGATATCGGACACCTGACGGATGTAAGGTGTTTTAACGTGCATATAATTAGCGGTTTAGCTATTGGCATATACATTGGTGTTTGAAGATTCAGATCACCCAAGTGTCTATTTCCGGCATCGTTAAAATGTCATATGAATATAAATAATCACTGATGCCAGCCATTCATTATTGATAACTCATAACCTCATTTATGTTTAAAAATTATTTTAAAACAGCCTGGCGCAACATTGTACGGACGATCGGTTACAGCGTGCTAAATATTTCGGGACTAGCCACCGGAATGGCCGTGGCCCTGTTGATCGGCTTATGGGTATATGATCAATACAGTTACGATAAATCAGTTCCCGATTACGAGCGGTTATATCGTGTTCAGCGCAACTTTGACAGCAATGGTGATACATTGACCTTTCTTTCCACTTCACTAAAACTCGCAGACGCGCTTCGTACGCAGGTTCCGGAGATTGAATATGTTGCCGAAAATGCCGGCATGGGCCCTCATGGATTAATGATCGGCGATAAAAAGCTTTATCAAAATGGTGGCATTATAGGTTCCGACTTTTTAAAGATGTTTCGATATCCGTTAATACAAGGGAATGCAGCCACAGTATTCAAAGACGCGTACTCGATCGTATTAACACAATCTACTGCCAAATCTCTGTTTGGTAACGAAAATCCACTTAATAAAACTGTCCGCTTTGATAACGAAAACGACCTGAAAGTAACGGGCATTTTGAAGGATTTGCCATCTAATTCTTCTTTTGATTTCAATTTCCTTGTTCCTTTCTCCTACCTCGAACAAACCAATGAACGGGTTAAAAAAAATCGTACCGGTAGTTATGGCAACAATTCTTACCGGATTTATGTCAAATTGAAACCCGGCACTGATTACGCCAAAGTATATCCGAAAATCAGGAATATAGAACACACGGAGAAAAATAATACGAACGCGATGAGATCGTATATAACGCTGCAACCGCTTGAAAGATGGCATCTGTATTCCAATTATGTGAATGGAAAAGACACGGCAGGCTTTCTCGACTACGTGAAGATGTTTACCATTATTGGTTTATTAGTGCTTATGATTGCGTGTATCAATTTTATTAATCTTACTACCGCACGTTCTGAAAAAAGAGCAAGAGAAGTGGGTGTGCGAAAAGCAATTGGCTCTACGCGAAAAGACCTGGTTGTGCAGTTTCTTGCGGAGTCATTCCTTCTTACTTTCATCGCCTTTATTATTTCAGTAGGCCTCGTGCAGATAGCATTATCACCATTCAATACACTCACGCGAAGTAAAATAACCATTCCTTTTTCGAATGTTTATTTCTGGATCATTATGCTGGGTTGTGTAATCATTACAGCAATAATAGCTGGCAGCAGGCCAGCTTTCTATCTCTCCTCATTTCAACCCGTGAAAGTTTTAAAAGGTGCGATGCGGATTGGAAAAACAGCTTCCCTACCCCGAAAGGCACTGGTGGTATTGCAATTCAGTTGTTCTATCGCTCTGATCATAAGCACGGTCATCATTTACCAACAGATACAACACGCGAAAAACAGGCCAAGCGGGTATGATCTGAACCGGCTGCTGAGAACAGATATGAATATTGACCTCAAAAAAAATTATACAGCTTTAAGGAATGAACTGATACAAAAAGGAATTGCAGACGGTGTCACCACGTCGTCCAGTCCCGCTACAGATGTATGGTGGCATTCGGATATCAGTGCATGGCCGGGTAAAAATGCGGGCGAAACAGTTGAAATGGGAGTTATCATCGTATCTGAAGATTATTTTAAGACAGCCGGCATGACATTTAAAGAAGGAAGAGATTTTACTAACGGCAATGACACAACGAGTGTCATATTTAATGAAGCAGCTATTAACCGCTTGAGGATCAAAAATCCGATTGACCAGACTATTACATGGGGAGATGATCAATACAAAATAGCCGGTGTGGTAAAAGATGCGCTGATGGTTTCGCCGTTTGCTCCCGCAGATCCGACGATGTTTTATGTTGGCTCGGGAACGCAGGGCAATATGCTCTACCGCTTGTCGCCAAAAATAAAGACACAGGATGCTATTGCACAACTATCCGCCCTGTTTAATAAATATAACCCGGCCTTTCCTTATCAATATACTTTTGAAGATGAAAACTACGCGGCGAAATTCCAACTGGAAGTACTGATTGGAAAACTGGCAGGAATATTCGCTGCTCTCGCCATTTTTATTTCCTGCCTCGGTTTATTTGGATTAGCCGCTTATGTAGCGGAACAAAGAACCAAGGAAATAGGAATCCGGAAAGTGTTAGGCGCCTCTGTTTCACAAATATGGTTTTTACTTTCCAAAGATTTTATAGTACTTGTTTTAATCAGTTGTATGGTTGCATCACCGGTAGCATTTTATTTTTTAAAAAATTGGCTCTTAAAATATAACTACCGCATCAGCATCGGAGCAAGTGTTTTCATGCTGTCTGCTCTCATGGCAATACTTATTACAATAGTTACGATCAGCTACCAGGCCGTAAAGGCGGCATTGGCTAATCCGGTGAAGTCACTGAGAACGGAATGACGTCGCGAACCAGCGGTAATTTACCGCTCTCGCTTGATAACAATATTGACTTTTTGTTAAGTTCAATTATTTGATAACCGCAACATAACCCGGCGAGTAAAAGCTTTTTCTGATCATTTACTACATATATTTCTTCCGTAAGAGATTTTATTCCTTGAGGCAGCAGTCGCGTCTTTGTGTACTTTTTTGTGTCGCATGATTGTACGGTTAAGAACAGGATTACAAAAAATAAAATTCTCATAATCGTACCGCTTAGTTGTAAACTTAAGTTACGAATATTAAAGGTTTTAAAACAACCAGGGCAGCGGACAACTAATGCAGACCATTCATCCAGGAAATTACGGGACGCATCCATTCCGCTGTGGGAAGATGCAGGACAAACCCGTGATCACCTTTGGGATAAAGGTGCATTTCTGCCGGTACGTTACTGCGCCGAAGGGCCTGGTAGAACCGAATGCTATTTTCAACATCTACTACCCGATCATCCTGTGTGTGCGTAATCCAGGTTGGTGGCGTATCAGTATTCACCATTTCGTCGTTTGAAAAATAGTGTTTCACTGAATCGGTTGGATGATCACCGAGTAAATTTTTCCTGGACCCTTTTTCTGATAATGAGTCCTGCATCGATATCACCGGGTAAACTAGGATCATAAAATCCGGTCGTAGCGATATATTACCTGTGTTCGCAATAAATGATTTCCTGAAATGCGTTCCGAGTGTTGAAGCGAGATGTCCGCCGGCAGAAAAACCGATAATGCCTATTCTTCTAATTTTGAATTTCTCCGCGTTTTCCCGGGCAAATTTTATTGCCGCTTGCGCGTCCTGCAAAGGGCCGATACTTTTATCCTTCATGATCGAATCAGACGGCAGGCGGTATTTAATAATAAACGCTGCCATTCCATTTCGAACGAACTCCTTTGCAATATCCGTTCCTTCCGCTTTCATGGAAAGGCCACCGTAACCACCGCCTGGAAATATCAAAACTGCAGTACCGTTAAATGTTGCAGGAGGGGGCATATAGATCGTAATAGTCGGAACGCTTGTTTTGATCAACCATGATGCTTCGTTCCCCTGCTTTTGCACAATCACTTCCTGCATCTTGTAGCCTGTTGAATTTGGAATACCACCTGTGTAAAGAGGCAAAACCTCTTGCGCAACTCCTATCTTACTTATAATGAGAAGGATAAAAACACTGTTTATTTTCATATGCTTTGATGCTCATGTAACCGGTAAATTACTGTGTTTTTGAGAAAGAGGACTAAAACTGTATTGATAAATCAAAAATGAGAAAAGCTCTGCTTAGCTGACTCAATACGACAATGCACCAATCCCTTTTTTTTCAAAAATAAATTTGGTGAATACAAAAAGTATTTAGATATTTATCTAAATATACAAATATCGAATTTTAGGTTATGAACAATGTATTTAAGGCCCTGAATGACGCAACAAGGAGGGAAATACTGGAAATGCTCAAGAAAAAGGATATGACGGCGGGGGAAATTGTAGAGAAATTCAATGTATCCGGCCCCACTATCTCCCATCACCTTGACCTGTTAAGACAGGCTAACCTGGTGAGTTCGGAAAAGAACGGACAATATGTTTACTACTCTTTGAATACAACGGTGTTTGATGAAATCATGAAATGGCTGGTTCAATTCAAATCTAAATCGAAATAATTATGGAAAAGATCCTTCAAAAAATAATCTGGATTTTTGTGGCTGTACCTGCCATTTATTTAAGTATCTCCTGGAAAAGTATTCCTGAATCGGTGCCACTTCACTTTACATTGAATGGAGATATTGACCGGTACGGGAGCAAAAACGAACTGCTCTTGATGACATTTATATTAACAGCATTAAGTATAACTGTTTATCTATTGCTTCCGCAGGTTTACCGGTTCGATCCTAAAAGGCACGCTGCAGAAAATAAAAGCAGGCTGCATCGCATTGCTTTTTGTATATCGGTATTTATTGCAGCCGTATCATGCCTGGTCATTTACAGCACCATAAAAGGCAATGCTCAATTTGGCACCCGGCTCATTATGTCCGGGGCAGGACTGCTCATTGCAATAGCGGGCAATTACATATACACGATCAAACCAAATTATTATGCCGGTATCCGTTTGCCATGGACGTTAAACAGTGATGAAAACTGGAGAAGGACCCACCTCCTTGCCGGAAAATTATTTTTCGTAAGCGGTTTGATCGTTGCTGTGGCCAGCCTGTTTACCTCTCTTACTGTCTCGATAATCATTTTACTCGCAATTATGCTTGTAACAGCGACGATTATTGGCGTCTATTCGTATAGGTTACATAAGAGAGAACTGCTGACCCGCTAACGATTTTGGAATTCCAGTAAGCCCGGATTAAATTGATTTAAATGAGGCACAATGAATTAGTCCCATCAAGTGACTATAAAACCATACGGATTTGATAGAATGGTTACAAGTGCATTATCGCTATATATCGTTTCCAGACACAAAAAAGAAGCCGCCGGGGCCAATGATCAATCCTGCCTAACGCCACCCCAAACCGGGTGCAACATATTCCAATATAGCAGACAATACATGTACGTTGTATTCCACTCCTAATGTATTGGGGATTGTCAGAAGGATCGTATCGGCTTCCTGTATCGCTTCGTCCTTTGCGAGTTCTTTTATGAGCTGATCCGGGTCTGCTGCGTAGCTTCTTCCAAAGATGGCCTGTTTGCCCGGCTCAATCATTCCGATTTTATCAACGCGGTTTGTTTCCTGTCCGAATATATAGCGATCCTGCTCGGTTACCAATGCAAAGATGGAACGGCTGACGGATATTCTCGGTTCGCGCTGATGCCCTGCCTTTTTCCATGCTTCTTTGTACAACCTGATCTGTTCGGCCTGCTGTACATGGAAAGGTTTACCGCTTTCATCAAACTTCAAAGTCGAGCTTTGCAAATTCATCCCTTTTTCAGCTGCCCAGACCGCTGTGGCGTTGGAAGCAGCTCCCCACCAGATGCGATCCGGCAATCCTTCCGAATGCGGTTCAAGCCGCAACTTCCCTGGCGGATTTGGAAACATCGGCTGCGGATTCGGCCGTGCAAACCCGATACCTTTCAACTTATCCAGGAATTCCATCGCCTTACGGCGTCCCATATCCGCATCGGTTTCCCCTTTGGCAGGTTCATGTCCAAAGTAGCGCCACCCATCGATCACCTGTTCGGGCGAACCCCTGCTGATCCCGAGTTGCAGCCGTCCGCCGGAAATTAGATCAGCCGCCCCCGCATCTTCCACCATATAGAGTGGATTTTCATAACGCATATCAATAACCGCTGTTCCGATTTCTATCTTGCTTGTCCTGGCACCGATGGCCGAGAGCAAGGGAAATGGAGAGGCCAGCTGAGCAGCAAAATGGTGCACCCGAAAATACGCACCGTCCAAACCAATCTGTTCTGCGGCAATTGCCAGGTCAATTGACTGCAGTAAACTGTCGCTCGCGGTACGAACATTATACCCGGGATGGTCCGACCAATGCCCGAAGGAAAGAAATCCTATTTTCTTCATACATTACTTTTAATCTCTGCGTATTTCAGATTCAGTTTAAAATCAGAAAGATTAACGCTTAAACCGGCTGAATGTTTGGTACAACGTCCCGGTCGGCTAGCGTTCCTTTACCCGCATAGCTTATTTATTCATTGAAAATTGAGGCAATGAGGCATTTCCGGGAGGAAGTTTTTTTGTGAATAGCAGCCGGGTTAAAGGAAACGATGGGAACATTGCTCTGATAGGGAAATAATTGTTACCTCATTCTATTATAATGGCCTATAAAAATTAATTGGACATTGAATGCTATAATTTGAAACACTTAATCACCCGGATGCGATTTTCATTCGTATCTTGACTTCTCACTCAATTCTAAATAATGTGGTATTTCGAGGTAAGTTTTATTGCTACGCTGAATGGTTCAAACACTAAAACCGGAACAATCGGCGTGAGATACAGAACAAACGATTACCTCCCCAGCCAGGTAAAAGACATAGTGAGGAGTTACTATAAAAAGTCGGATTCATCTGTGAGAACTGTGGGTGTTGTCATATCCGGTCATGAGTCATTGGACCGGCAAGAATATGAAAGCAGGCGACAAACATTTTTGGAAGTCATTGAAAAATAACCAAGCCCCTATTTGACAAACTGCGGTTATTCTATAGCGTTATAGTGAAATCTTACCACGATTCTTATTGCGCACAATAACAATCAAAGTCCATTCAAATTCATTTAATCAGCATTGTTCCGAAATGAAGCAATGAGGAAATTGGGCAGTTGAAAATGATTGACAATAGTCGACAGCCGACACCTGCGAATCTTTTTGCGTACCGACAAAACCACCAATAAAAATTTACAATTTTAAATAACGGATAACGGCGCTACCGCCTGTCTCCCTGTTCACAAAACGGAGGAGATAAGTACCGGTTTTTAATTGGGGTAATATCATTTCTGGAGATAGCCTGGCGATCGAATAAAGTTTGGATCCATTAATGTCAGTCAGCGTCATTTCAATGTTTTTATATTCGGCAATTCCCTGAACGTGAATTTTATTGTCCCGATTGGGAACCGGGTACACAGTAATAGCAGGTCCATTGTGTCGCATCATGATGGAAACGGTTTTTGAAAAGCTGAAATTACCGTCCTTATTGACTTGTTTTAGCCGATAATATGCGGCGCCGTAAACAGAAAATGAGTCAGTATAATCGTATACGCGTCTGTCACTTGAATTTCTGGCCGCACTGATTTTCGCCAGATCGCTCCATTCATTTTCCTTTTTTAAACGTTGTACAACGAAATGATCACTGTTAAGCTCTGATGCGGTGGTCCAGCTCAGCTTCACCAGATCATCATTTTCCTTAACACTGAATTCTTCCAGCGTTACGGGCAGTGGAGTATACGTCATAGGATAAGAAACAGTCCTGGAACTAATACCCGGACCCTCGATTTGGATATTTACAGTATTGCAACCTAGTAATGATGGAGTAATAACGTTACAGTCGCCCGCGGGGCGCCATGCATTCGCGGCTGTTGTGACGCCTGCACCTCCATTATTGGGTAAATCAAAAAAACTTGTTGTGTTACTGCAACCAATAGTGCCCTGCAATGTGTATAAAGAAGACGGCTTATTTGGTCCGGTGATAAAAACCTGGTACGACAACTTTACATTATAATTGTATCCCCATTGACATGACAACGAAGCCGGTAATACAGCAATCGGTCGGACATTTATGTCTACGATATAACCAGTCGTTGAAGAAACTGTAATCTGGGCGCTGGATTCGATACATTGCGACAGAGTTAAAGCAATAAATGAAATAAGTAGAGTTTTTTTCATAGATCTGGATTTACTATCAAATTAGATACAAACAGTCACCCAATAAAATGGAAAACCCTTAGGAATTATTTCACGGAAACACGTAAGTTTTTTCATAATGGCAAGATCTTGCTGTTGATCTTTATCAATTTCATTAACATCGTCTTGGTTTCGTATTTTAAGAATTCAGTACTTCAACGCTTGACCAGCACTGCTGATTTTTGAATTTTGTACAATCAATTAATGATCAAATGAACAATGTTCGATCTGTTCCAATTGGCATAACCTGTATATGAAAGAAGGATTAACGGATGAAGTTGAAAAGCATATGATAAAAAAAACAAACCGTTGCTTTTTTGTCCAGGAGGAAGTTAGCTGGAGCTTTCAATCATTTGACGCAGGATCATGGGATCGTTACTACACAGTTCACTTTTTGTGTTTATGAAGTAAATCCATTCGCCGTGTAGTGGAGTTCAGTTTGACTTTCTATAAAAATCAGCTTTTTCAGCTTCCAGCGGTTGATTTCCCATAATTATATCGGCGGCCTTTTCTGCAATCATCATAATTGGAGCATACAGATTACCATTCGTTATATACGGCATTACACTTCCATCTACTATCCGTAAACCATCAAGACCATGCACCCGCATGGTTAGTGGATCCACCACGGATAGGTTATCCGTACCCATGCGGCAAGTGCAGGATGGATGGAGGGCGGTTTCGGAATCACGTTTGACCCAGTTAAGTATCTGCTCATCGGTATCAACTGCGGGTCCGGGTGAAATTTCTCCTCCATTAAATTCATCCATCGCCGGCTGGTTCAGAATTTTGCGGGCACAGCGGATGGCTTCTACCCACTCCTTTCGATCCTGGTCGGTAGAAAGATAATTAAATCGAATGGCTGG
>Ga0207648_10001945_pt1 | contig 22597 bp, 20 predicted proteins | sample KBSMisM32_FD_184310 | JGI IMG/M metagenome (GOLD analysis project Ga0207648, IMG submission 184310) | Miscanthus rhizosphere microbial communities from Kellogg Biological Station, Michigan, USA - KBS Miscanthus M3-2 (SPAdes) (version 2) | ecosystem: Host-associated > Plants > Roots >...
GGCCGGGGGCGTCGCGCGCATGTCGGACCCCGCGATGATCACCGGGATCATGGACGCCGTGACGATCCCGGTCATGGCTAAAGCCCGCATCGGCCATTTCGTCGAAGCCCAGGTCCTCGAAGCGCTCGGTGTCGACTACATCGACGAGTCCGAGGTGCTGACCCCGGCGGACGAGAGCAACCACATCGACAAGCACGCGTTCAAGGTCCCGTTCGTGTGCGGCTGCCGGAACCTCGGCGAGGCGCTCCGCCGGATCAATGAAGGCGCCGCGATGATGCGGACCAAGGGCGAGGCCGGCACCGGCAACATCGTCGAGGCAGTCCGCCAGCTGCGGGACGTCAACAGCGAGATCCGCCGCCTGCAGAACGCACGCGAGGACGAGCTATTCGTCGCGGCGAAGGAACTGCAGGCGCCGTACGAGCTCGTCAAGGACGTCGCGGAGAACGGCAAGCTGCCGGTCGTGAACTTCGTCGCGGGTGGCATCTCGACCCCGGCCGATGCCGCACTCGTGATGCAGCTCGGTGCCGAGGGCGTATTCGTCGGATCGGGCATCTTCAAGAGCGAAGACCCCGCTCGCATGGCGAATGCGATCGTCCAGGCGACCACGTTTTTCGACGACGCGAAGAAGATCGCGGAGGTCTCGAAGGGTCTCGGCGCACCGATGCGCGGCATGGCCCTCGAGGAGATCCCGGAACAGGAGCGCCTCGCCGTCCGCGGCTGGTAGACGTTTCCCGTCCCCGCGCTACGCTGCCTTCGTGAAGATCGGTGTCCTCGCGCTCCAGGGCGCGTTCCGTGAGCATCTCGACACGCTCGATGCCATCGGCGTCGAGGGTGTGCGGGTGCGCGAACCAGCCGACCTCGAGGGCGTCAGTGGGCTGATCCTGCCGGGCGGCGAAAGCACGACGATGCGCCAACTGATCGAGCGCTGGGGATTGCGCGGGCCGATCCTCGACCTCGCACGCTCGGGCGCGCCGATCTTCGGCACCTGCGCCGGGATGATCGTCCTTGCCCGCGACATCACGGGTGGCGAGGAGCCGATCCTCCCGTTGCTCGACGTCCGCGTGGAGCGCAATGCCTTCGGCCGTCAGCTCGACTCATTCGAGGCCGACCTCGAGGTCGACGTCCTCGGCTCGACACCGGTCCATGCCGTATTCATCCGCGCCCCGATCATCGAGGCGACCGGGCCGGACGTCGACGTCCTGGCGCGTCTCGATGACGGCCGCATCGTCGCGGTGCGCGAGCGGAACGTGCTCGCGACGTCGTTCCATCCCGAGCTCGCGGGGGAGACGCGCTTCCACCGGCTGCTCGCGACGATGGCCGCGGAGCATGATGACCCGGGCGAGGGATCGGGACGCCGACCGCATCCGACCCGTCGCGCCCAGACCAGATGACCGTCGCCCGCCCGAAGAAGCAAGGCAAGGTCCGACCCGCGCGCCTCACCGATCTCGCGGCGCTCGGGGAGTTGTCACGCCTGTGCCAGACCGACGACTCGGGTGCTCGATCGCTCGGCCTGCCGGTGAGTGGCCCGCCCATCGGCGTCTTCAGCCTCTTCCGCCTGCCGCTCGGTGCGTTCCGGCCCAATGACCTCATGTACGTCTACGAGGAGGGCGGGCGCATCGCCGGCCTGATCCGCGTCGAGCGTGAGTCCACGCGCGACGAGTGGACGATCGTGGAGCTCGACGGGGTCGGCATGGCCGACGCCGGTGACATCCGCTACCGCCTCGTCAATCAGCTCCTGCGTGAGGGGGCCAAGCGGGGCGCCGCTCGGTTCCACGTGGCATGTGCGGACGTCGATGGCAACGTCGAGCTGATGATGCAGGCCGGCTTCATCCGGTATGGGGAAGAGATGATCATGTTCCGCCCCGACAGCGAGCTGCCCAAGCCCTGGACGGACAAGGCGGCGACCGCGGCCCGCATCCGACCCGCAGAGCAGACCGACGCACTGGCCCTCCAGCGGCTCTATACCGCTGCGACGCCCCAGCCGGTCGCCCGGCTCGAGGCGGTCCGCCTTCCCGACTGGGAGCGGCAGGGCAACCACTGGCGCGTGCCGCGCTCGAGCCTCGCGCCGATCCTCCGGTTCGCCGACATCGAAGCATTCGTGCAGGTGGCACCCGGCGGCGGCAAGGACGGGACGGCGCTCGACGGCTTCCTACAGATCGGAGTCGCCAAGGAAGACCAACCGCATTACTTGAAGGTCCTCGCAAGGCCTGACGCTGACCCGACCGCGCTCATCGGCTACGGACTCGGCATCATCGAGGCACGAACGACGAAAGGGGGCGAACATCGCCATGACCACGGCGTCATCGCTCCCGTGCGAACCTATGAGGGACCGGTCGACCGTCGCCTGGAGGATGCCGCCTTCGGAACCATCGCCAGCGTCACGCTGCTCATGAAGGAGACGCTGGTCCGCGTCGCCGAGCCGGCGCTCGTGCCGGCGGGCGTCCGTTAGCCGTGGCGCAGGAGGCCTCTGTGGGTCCCGACGATCGCCAGCGCGAGACGATCGACGATCTCGATGTGCTGCTGGCGTCGCTCCCCCCGGAGATCGTCAAGGCGGTCCACCGACTCCCGAACAAGGAGGAGCTGATCGAGGTCGTCATGGACCTCGGCCGGAAGCCCGAGGGGCGCTTCCCCGACGCCGAAGTGAGCCTCCTCGATCGCGAGGTCACCGAGGCGGACATCGCCTTCGTCATCGACCACATCGGTTCGTTCGGCGACGACAACCGGGCTGGGATCGAGCGGACGCTCCATCGCATCAGCGCCATCCGGAATCGGAACGGCAAGGTCGTCGGTCTGACGCTGCGGGTCGGGCGTGCGGTCTACGGGACGATCGAGATCATCGCGGACTTCGTCGAGACCGGGAAATCGATCCTGATCATGGGCCGGCCCGGCATCGGCAAGACCACGATGCTCCGCGAGGCTGCCCGCGTCCTCGCCGATGACCTTGGCAAGCGCGTGGTCGTGGTCGACACCTCGAACGAGATCGCGGGCGACGGCGACATCGCCCATCCGGCGATCGGCAAGGCGCGTCGGATGCAGGTGCGGACCCCGTCGCTCCAGCACGAGGTGATGATCGAGGCGGTCGAGAACCACATGCCGCAGGTCATCGTCATCGACGAGATCGGCACGGAGCTCGAAGCGCAGGCTGCTCGCACGATCGCCGAGCGCGGCGTCCAGCTGATCGGCACCGCACACGGCAACAACCTCGACAACCTGATGCTCAATCCGACGCTGTCCGATCTCATCGGCGGCATCCAGAGCGTCACCCTCGGCGACGAGGAAGCGCGCCGACGTCGGACGCAGAAGAGCGTGCTCGAGCGGAAGGCGCCGCCGACCTTCGACGTCATCGTCGAGATCCAGGATCGCGAGCGGGTCGCCGTGCACAGCGATGTCGCCGAGACCGTCGATGCGCTGCTGCGCGGCGATGCCGTCGCACCCGAGCTCCGCTGGCGGGACGAAGAGGGCGTCCATCGATCGCAGGGGCGCCCGCGGCCATCACCCAGGGAGCAGCTCGGCGCCGAACGGTTCGCCGGCTTGGTCGGTGGCGGGTCCCCGTGGCGGATGGAGCCCGGATGGCGTGGGGACGGATCGCGCGGCGGGTACCGCGATGCAGACCGCACCAGCTTTCGGCCCGGCTACCGGCCGGGGGCGTCGGGTGGCTGGCGCCAGACCAGAGGCGGACCGGGGCGCGAGAACGCCCGGCCACTCTCGAGCGCAACGCCGGACGTGATGCCCGGTGAGCACTTCGCGAACCGGCCCGGTGACGAACCATTCGTGGCCGGCGACATCGCGGATCGGGGTCCCCTTGAACGCGGCGCCGCCGCGACGACGCTCGACACACGCGCCCGGGAGGCGCGCGAGCTCGATCGTCAGAAGGCGTGGCGCGACCAGGCATCGCGGGCGCTGCAGAGCTACAAGGCGGAGGAGGGGACCGGGCCGGTCAACGCGGACGCGACCCACGATGCCGACGAGACCGAGCTGGCGCTCGGTGCCGCGCAGGGCGAATTCGGCGAGACGATCCTCGTGCCGGGGGGTTCGCCGCTTCCCACGCTGCGGGTCATGCCGCAGGGCATCAGCCGCAAGCGGCTGGAGCAGGCCGTCCGCGATCTGGGGTTGCCGGTCGTGATCGCCCGCGACGTGGATGAGGCGGACGTCGTGATGACGCTGAAGAACGAGTACAAGCAGAAGACCCCGCTGCTGCGCGAGGCGGAAGAGCGGGCGATGCCCATCTACGTCCTCAAGAGCAACACGATCCCCCAGATGCAGTCGAGCCTGACCTCGATCTTCTCGCTCGAGATCGATCCGCGCGAAGCCGCACTCCGAGAAGCCGAGGACGCCATCGAGGCCGTCCTCCAGTCGTCGGAGGCGGTCGAGCTCTCACCACAGAACGCGTATATCCGGCGGCTGCAGCACCAGATGGCAGAACGGGCCAACCTCGTGTCACGGTCGCGCGGGCGTGAGCCGTTCCGTCGCGTGCGGCTCTATCCCGACGCCGCCCGAAGTACGTGGCGGTGACGGAGGCCACGACCCCAGCGTCCGTGCGCGGCGCACTGCCGCGCCTCGCGAACGGGCTGATCGCCTACGGCGTGATCGGTCTGATCCTGGCGCTCATCGCCGCGCTCGCGCTGGCCTGGGCCGGCGGTCGGTTCGCGTCGCTGGGCGACCGGATCGAGACGCAGGCCGCGGCCATCGCCGACACGCTCGATGCCTCGGCCGCGGCGCTCCAGGATGCGTCGTCGTCGGCGACCTCCTTCGCCGTAACGCTCGAGCGGACGCCGCCGATCGTGCGCCAGGTCGCGGCGGCGTTGGGTGACGTCGAGACGAGCCTGCAGTCGATCTCGTCGCAGCTCGCCGCGATCGACATCCTCGGCCGCCAGCCGCTGGCCGGGACGGCGGAGCGGGTCAACAACATGGCCTCGGCCCTCGATGGCCTCGATACGCGCCTCGGTCTGGTCGCTGGTGACCTCGAGGGGAACCGAAACGCCCTGCTGGCCAACTCCGCGTCACTCGGAGCGCTCAGCGAGCAGCTGGCGAGCGTCGCAGATCAGCTGCGGAGCGAGGGGCTGGCGACCGCCCTGGCCGACATCCGGGCGGTGCTGGTGGTGTTCGGGCTCATCCTCCTGACGTGGATCGTCCTGCCCTCGGCTGGCGCGCTCGGCCTTGGCTGGTGGCTTCGACGGCAGATGGAAGCGGAGGCTGAGCCGGCGCCCTAGACCGAGCTCAGCGGAGGTCGCGGCGGAGTGCCGATCGCGCGGCGAGGTGACCGCCCATCCCGTGCACCCCGCCACCCGGCGGCGTCGATGCCGAGCACAGGTAAACGCGATCACCGGCGTGATACGGGTCGAGGCCGCCTGTCGGCCGGAAGATGAGCTGGCGGATGTCGGCGACCCCCGCATTGATGTCACCACCGACGTAGTTCGGGTCGTGTTGCTCCATGTCCGCTGCGGTGTGGATGGAGCGCGCGAGGACGAGATCCCGGAAACCCGGGGCAAGCCGCTCGAGCTCGGCTTCGATGCGAGCGGTCATGTCGACGGTCGAGCCAGGCGGCACGTGGCAGTAGGCCCACGCGGTCTCGTGGCCCGCCGGCGCTCGGGTCGGATCCCATCTGGCGTACTGCGCGAAGAGCGTGAACGGCCGATCCGGCGCACGGCCGCTCGCGACCTGGCGCTCCGACCGGACGATGTCGTCCATCCGTCCGCCGAGGTGGATCGTCCCGGCGCGTTGCAACGCCTCGTCTGCCCAGGGCACACGCCCTGCCAGCGCCCAATCGATCTTGAAGACGCCGGGCCCATAGCGGAATCCCTCGTAGCGCCGGCGGGTCGATGGCGAGAGGCGGTCCCCGGCGATCGTGACGGCGGCCTGCGGCGTCGTGTCGAGGATCAGGACCGCTGAATCAGGCATGTCGTCGAGGCTCGTCACGCGGTAGCCCGTCACGATCTCCCCGCCGAGCGAGGTGATCTCGCGTGCCATCGCGTCAGTGATGGCCGCGGTCCCGCCCTTGACCATCGGCCAGCCGACCGCATGGGCGTATGTCCCGAGCACGAGCCCGAAGGCGGCCGTCAACGGTCGGTCGAGCCGGATCATCGAATGCGCCGCCAGCCCCGCGAATAGAGCCCGCGCGGCCTCCCCGTGGAACCGGGACCGCGCAAGACCCACGGCCGAGCGGAGGGCAGGCAGCCCGAATCGCGCCAGCGCGAGCGGGTGACGCGGGACGTGGATGACGGGGCGGAGCAGCTCGCCGCCCAGCTTCGCCTCGTCGCGGGCGAGCGGCGCGAACAGTCGTCGCCAAGCGGATCCATCGTCGGTCCGGCGGTCGGGGTCGAGGTTGGCGGCGGTCGCAGTGAACGACCGCTCGAGCACGACGCTTCGCCCCGCGTCGATCGCGTGGGCGACTGGTGCATCCGGCTCGATGAACTCGACACCGAGGGCCGCCCAGTCGACCGTGCGGAAGAACGGCGAGGCGAGGGCGAGCGGCACGATCGAGGAGCACACGTCGTGACGGAAACCGGGGAGTGTCAGCTCCTCGGTCCGGGTGCCGCCGCCGATCGTGTCCGCGGCCTCGTAGACGCGGACGGACCGCCCGGCCCGGATGAGGGTCAGGGCTGCGGCCAGACCGTTCGGGCCCGCGCCGACGACGATCGCGTCGAGGGCCGGCCGTGTCTCGGTCAACTGGCTGGGATCGCGCCGCCGCCCACCTGGAACGACGGTCCGGGCACGAAGCGCAGGTTCGGGAAGGCGCCGGTCAGGCAGATGGGACCCGCGACATCGGTCTGGAGCGCGCCCGTCGCCGTGACCGGCGCCCCCGCTCCGGTGGCATCAGTGGCGCTCGGACCCTCACTGATCCACGGCGGCGGCGATGCCTGCGCGTCGATCGTCGGAAGCAGCGAGGTGACATCCGCCCAGGTATGCGGCGGCTGGATGCCGATGACCGTCACGCCAGACGGCTGGCCGGCCGGGCCGGTGTAGGTCAGGTCGTGGACACCCGCCTGGTCGGATGAGCCGGTGATGGAGCACGTCGTCCCATCGAACGCGACCTTCAATGACCCAGCGATGGCGAACGGCGTCGCGCGCGGCTCGCCTCGCCGCAATGCGTCGAGCAGTGCCGTCTCGACGGACGTGGCGTCGGCGGACGCAGCGACACGGATGTTCCGTCCGCCGTCATCGCGGACCAGTCGCCCGTCGTCGCCGGGCGTGACCGTCACGTCCTCCCAGCTGACGACATCCGCATCGGTCAGCGCGAGTGCCGCGAGTTCATCCCACAGCTGCTGACCGTCCTCGGCGCGGAGCCGATCGGGGTTTCGGACGAGCAACTCATAGACGAGATCGCCGCCGGCCGCCTTGTGGTCGGTCTTGAGCCGGTCGGCGAGGTCCGCGGGCACGGGGACGTCCTTGGTCGCATCGAGCGGGACGATCGAGATCGGTACATCCGATGCGAATACTGCCGAGACGGCGGAGGGGTCGGCGTAGGCGTTCCACTCGAGCTGATCCTTGCCCTCGAGACCGTTCACCATCACGTTTCCCGGGGCGTCGAGCGTCCCGAGCATCGCGTGGACGCCGGCAAGACGGTCTGCCAGCGTCTCGTCGGCGGCGAGGGCGTCCTCGAGGTTGGTGAGCGGCCCGAGCGTGACCATCGTCGGAGCGCTGGGGCTCGCATCGACGGCGGCCGAGATCACCTCGACCGCGTCACGTGGCACGCCGGCCTCGGCCTGCGGCGGGATGTCGAGCCCGAACCCGGCGTCCGTCCGCGCACGCCAATCGTCTGGGAACGGGTGGGCGTCGGGGCCTCCCGCCTCACGGCCGCAGCCGAACGGGATGTCCGGTGAACCGAGCTCGTCAAGCACATATCGCGTGACGAGGCGCCCGGCTTGGCAATGGACCTGGCCCGTGCCGGCGATCGTGATCGCGCGGACATCGACGGCCGGATCACGCAGCAGGATCGCGATAGCGGCGATGTCGCTGATGTCGAGGTCGGTATCGATGATGACCGGGATGCGTTCGGTCGGGGGCTCACCGGTCCGGACCGGCGGCGAGGCTTCCGTCGACGAGCCGCAACCGGCGACGAGCCCGACGAGGCACGCGATGAGCAGCACGGGACGCGCGCGCCGGGGTGCATACCCAGACATGCGCGCATCGTAGGGCCGCGCGCTACGTCGGGTGGGAGGTGATCCCCTGGCGGTCGAACCAGATGCGCTCGCCGCCGAAGAGGCCGGTCGTCCGATCCCACGGAAAGAGGATCAGCACCTCGAGCGACACGGCGAGGCCCGATGGCGGGGCACCGGCCCACGGGCCCTGGTTCGTCCCGGTCAGCGTGGCGACCTCGAACACGCCCTGCGGACCGACGACGATCTCCGACAGGGCAAAGGCGTTGTCAGGGAATGCCGCGAAGAGCTCCGTGTAGAAGGCCCGGGCGCCGGCATGGCCTTCCCACCGCTGCCCGGTGACCGCGATCTCGTACACGCAGTCAGGTGACAGCGTGGCGATCAGACCGTCGATGTCACGCCGATCCTCGGCGATCGAATGACGCACCCAGAGCCGCTTGACACGTCGCAGCTCGGCGGGATCGAACGGACGCGCAAGACGTGCCTGGATCGACTCCGAAACCGTCACGCGACGGCAGCTGTCGCGAGTGCGCCGACGGCGCCCAGCGTGCGGTCGACCTCCTCCGCCGTGTTGTAGTGGACGAGACCCAGCCGCAGCACACCGCCACTCTCGGCCTTGCCGAGCCGCTCGATGAGCCCGGTCGCGTAGAAGTCGCCATCCCACACGAAGATCCCGTCGCGCCCCATCGACTCGGCGGCGTCATGCGGCCTGACGCCATCGATCGAGATCGAGACGGTCGGCACCCGTTCGGCAGCCCGTGCCGGATCGACGATGCCGTGGATGGTCACCCCCGGGATCGCAGTGAGCCCGTCGAGCAGCCGTCGGACGAGCCCCTGCTCGTAGTCGACGATCGCGTGCATGCCCGCCACGAGCTCCGAGCGCCGGCTCGCTCCGGCCGGAGCGCCATGTCGCCGCCCGACGTCGCGCAGGTACTCGGTCGCCGCCAACGTACCGGCGATCGACTCGAAGGCCGCCGTCCCCGTTTCGAAGCGGTCCGTCGCCGGCCGGACCTTGAACGCCGGCAAGGCATCGAGGACCTCGGCCTTGCCATAGAGCGCGCCGAGGTGCGGGCCGAACCACTTGTAGGCGCTGCAGACGAGGAGATCGGTGTCGATCGCCTGCACGTCGATGGGTGCGTGCGGTGCGTACGCGACCGCATCGACGAAGGTCAACGCACCGACCTCGTGCGCCCGCGCGACGATCTCGGCGATGGGATTGATGGTCCCGACCGCATTACTGGCATACCCGACGGCGACGAGCTTCGTCCGGTCGGAGAGCTTCGACTCGAGGTCCTCGAGATCGAGCGTGACGTCGTCCTCGCGGATGTCCACCTTGCGGACGGTCAGGCCGCGGTCGGCGGCCATGGCCTCCCAGGTACTGACGTTCGCCTCGTGGTCGAGAGTGGTGACCACGATCTCATCACCGGGCCGCAGCGTCGCGCCGATGCTTCGACCCAAGTGCAGGGTCAGAGTCGTCATGTTGTAGCCGAACTTGATCTCGTCCGGACTGCTCGCGCCCAGGAAGTCGGCGACGGCGGCGTGCGCTTCGTCCGACATCGCGTCCGACGCTTCGCTCGTGACGAAGGCGCCGCCATGGTTCGCGTTCGAATCGGTCAGATAGCCGGCGACGGCATCGATGACGCGTTGCGGGACCTGCGTGCCGCCCGGGCCATCGAGGAAGACAACGGGTCGACCGTCCTGCTCGCGTCGGAGCGCAGGGAACTCGGCGCGTAGCGCCGTGACATCGAATCCGGGCATGAGGTCAGGCTAGCGTGACCTGGACTCCCGCGTCCTCAAGGATCCGTTGCGCCCGTTTGCCGATGAGGGCCGGCATCCCATCGTCGTTCGGGACGTGGATCGTCGCTGTCCCGGCGACGTGCGAAAGCGCCTCGGCGTACGGGCCGAGGTCGTCGAGCATGACGTGTTCGATCTCGCCGTCGAGCTCGGCCGTCATCAGACCGCGGCTCGTGACGCGGATCGTGAGGTTCGGTGGGCCGGCGCTCGGTGGCGGCGCGGCCGGCGCTTCGGCGGGCCCTGGGGCTTGCGGCTCGGCGGGCGCTTGTGCTTGCGGCTCGGGCGTTGGTGTTTCATCGGGCGCGATCCGTGGCGGGGCGACCTCAGCCCGAGTCGCCACGATGGCGGCAGCCCCCGGAGCCGATTCCGCTACCGGCGCCATCTCCGCAGCGACGCTCGGCTCAGCTGCCGGAGCCGGCTCGGATCCGATGGATGGCGCGGACGTTTCGTCGACCGTCTCGGCGGGGGGCTCGCTCTCAGGCGCCCGTGTCGTCGCGGCCGCCGCCGCTGCCATGAGTGGGGGATCCTCCGTGGGCGGTAGCCGGAACGAATCGACCCCGGAGGAGCTGGTGCTCGCGAAGGCCGCCACCGCCGAACGATCCCGCGCGGCGTCCAAGGCGACCGCCGCGATCGCCGCGTCCGGCATGGGTTCCCGTGCCACCTCGGCAACCGTCGCGGTCGTCGACACCTCCGTCGTCGCCACGGCAGGCGTCTCCATCGCGGCGAGCTGAAGCCGACGACGCTCTGCGACCCGGCCCTCGACCCACCAGATCAGGACAACGAGGCAGACCGCCCCGACGACACTCAGCCCGAGGCCGATCCCGGCGATCGTAACGAGGGTGTCCCGGTTGTCCGTGAAGAAGCTGAGGATCCGGGGAACCAGGTACCCACCGAAGACCGATATCCACGCCGCGAAGACGAGCGCCTCCCCTCGGGTCATCGTCTCGTCGCCGCCGATCTTCGGCTGGAGACGCCGAGCGACGTCACGCACGATCGCCGGGACGCGCCACAGGTTGAGGATCGGGATGAAGTTCTCGACGAAGGCCATCATCCCGTTCGCCGCGGGATAACCGAGACCCAGCGCGGGCATCGAGGTCACCGTGCGGCTCAGCCAGAGCGCCCACGCGATGAGTGCGAGGAGCGCGATGCCGATCGCGACGATGATGATCGAGCCGACGTAGGCGTAGTCCTCGGCGGTCGCGATCCCCCTCTCCTGGTAGTCGACGAGCTGGCGCCCGAGGCTGAACTGGACGATCGACATGACCGCGACTGCAAGGATCAGGATCGACGCGAGGACCGCGGCCCACCGCGAACCCTTGAATGCGGGCAGCTCGATCCTCCGCAGCGGACCGTGCGACGAGGGATCGATGGACTCAGGGTCGACGGCCGCGCGATCCCGCGGGGTCCGGCAGTTGTAGCACTGCCGGGCGCCGGCGTTGTTGATCGAGCGGCAGTCGCCGCAGACCCAAAAGTCTCCCGCGAGGGTGCTCACATCAGTGCTCGGTCGTCCCCGTGAAGGTCCACGCCTCCAATCGGATGGCAGGGACCACGACCCCCCCTAGGAACCCCCTTAGCGTCCTCCGTTCCCGGGCGACTCCGACTGTACACGCAAGGGCGTCGAGATACGACTGGGTGAATCGCAGATTCTTCACCGGCCCGACGATCCGGCCGCCCTCCACGAGGAAGGTGCCGTCGCGCGTCATCCCCGTGATGATCGCGAGCTTCGGGTGGACCGGGTTCGTGTAGTGGAACCGCGTCACGAGCAGACCGCGGTCGAGACCGCCGATCAGGTCGTCGCGCGACTGGTCGCCGGCCGCCATCACCATGTTCAGCGGGAAGGGTCCCCACGGGTTCGGTGCGGGAAGCCCATGGCCCGTGGACGCCACGTCGTCTCGGGCCGCGGTCTGTGAGTCGTAGACGACGCCTCGGCAGATCCCGCGATCGAGCAGGTCGACGCGTCGCTTCGCGACGCCTTCGTAGTCGAAGCCCATCGGGATGCCCGCCGGATCCTGCCCGTCATCGATGATCGTCACGAGGTCGCTGCCGATTCGCTTACCGAGCTCGACGAAGCTGCGCTCCTCCTGCACGGCAAGGGCCGAGAAGCCGAGGTACCCGAGCATGTCGAGGAGGTCGACGACGGCGTACTCCTCAAGCACGACCGGATAGTCGCCCGCATCCAGCGACACGGCATTGGCGGTCGCCCGCGCCTTCCCGGCGGCTTCTCGGCCGATCGCGGTCGCATCGATGGCGTCCACGTCGACGGCTGCCTGCTCGGCGTACCCGCTGCCACCATCCGGGCCCATCGACACGGTGAGGAGTTGCGCGATCGTCCGGGTGCCGCCGACCCGAACACCGAGCGAATTGGCGACCGCCGCTGTCTCCGTACCCGATGAGAAGGATCCATAGGCGGTAACGCCCGCGTCATCGGCCGCCGAGATCACCTGGCGGACGGCGTCGGCACGGAGTTCAGGGGATGCGGCGGCGGTCGACTGGGCGAAACCCGCGGCAACGGGCGCCGCGGGCGTCGGGCCGGGCAACCCGGCCCAGTCCTCGAGCTCCTCGACGACGCGAGCGATCGCGGTCGCATTCTCGGCCAGCCGGCGAAGACCCTCGGCGTCGGTCCGTCCCGACGAAGCGACGCCGACCCGCTTACCGATCGCGACGCGGAGGTTCACGGTCACGTCGATCTCGGCGACGTTCTGGTGGATCTGGCTGTTCGCGAAGCGCGTCAGGGCCTCGTCCTCAGCGATGACGAGCGCCTCGGCCTCGGTCACGCCGCCCTGCATCGCCGCATCGAGGGCACGCTCGGCGAGGTCCAGCGCGTCCCGAGCTCGATCGTCGTTCACGCGCGGCCTACCACTTCCCGACTCCGACCTGGACGTCGCGGAAGCGCGCTCCCGGGACGGCATGGCCGACATGGCCGGTCTGGCTCGGCTCGCCCTTGCCGCAGTTCGGCGTCCCGAGCATCACGTAGCTTCGTTCGTCCCCGACGGCATCGCAGGACCGCCAGAACTCGTAGGTGATGCCGGTGTACGTCGGGTTCTTGAAGAGACGGCCCTTCTTGCCGCCCTTGATCTCGTAGGCGACCTCGGTGGCGAACTGGAAGTTGAGCCGCCGGTCGTCGATGGACCACGATCGATTCGAGGCGAGATACAGCCCGTCGTCGGTGTCCGCCACGATGTCATCGAGACTCATGCCTGGTCTCGGCAACAGGTTGATGTTCGTCATGCGGATGAGCGGGATCCGGTTCCACCCGTCGGCGCGCATCGCGCCGCTGCTCGATCGCCCGATCCGCGGCGCCGTCTCGCGGCTGCTGAGGTAGCCGGCGAAGATCCCGTCCTGGACGAGTGGCACGGCCTGGGCGGCCACACCCTCGTCGTCCCAGCCGAACGTGCCCATCCCCCCGGACGCGGTCGCGTCGGCCACGATCGTCACGAGCTCCGATCCGTAGCGGAATCCCGAACCGAGCTTGTCGGTCGTCAGGAAGCTGGTCCCGGCGTACGAGGCCTCGGTCCCGAACACGCGATCGAGCTCGGTCGGGTGGCCGCAGCTCTCGTGGACCTGGAGATAGAGCTGCGATGGGTCGAGGATGATCGTGAACCGGCCGCTCGGGCACTGCGGCGCGGTCAGCAGCTCCACCGCCTCGTCTGCCAGGGGCTCGGCCCGCGCAGCGAGATCGAGGCTCCGGATGTACTCGTAGCCGGCGGCCTGCCATCCGCCACCAGAGTCCGGGTAGGACCGACGCTGGTGCTCATCCCCGTCGACCGCGTTGGCCTCGACCGCAGAACCGACATGGGTGATGGTCTGCTCCGTGAACGACCCATCCGTCGCGGCGAACGTCTTCCACTCGCGCTGCGCTGCGTACATCGATTCGGTGAAGGCGATCCCCTTCACCGCGGATGCCGCCTGGTCCGCCGCGAGGAGGTCCGCGATCTTCGTCTCGAGCGGGACGTCGAACGGATCCTCGTCGACCGGGGTCTCGTAGCGCCCGTACGCCGGTGGTCGGTCGTCGAGGACTGCCGGTTCGCGCAGCGCGGTCGCGCTGGCCCGTGCGATGCGCACGGCTTCACCCGCGACCCGATCCGCCTCGGTCCCGGTGAGGATGTGGCTGCTCGCGAAGCCCCAGGCACCGTCGACGAGGACACGGATCCCGAAGCCCTCGGTCTCGTTCGAGGCGACCCCTTCGACCCGACCCGTCTTGATCGCGATCGATTCCTCGTGCCGTCGCACGATCCGGACGTCCGCGTATCGGGCGCCCAGAGACGCGGCCGTATCGAGTGCGCGCTCGGTCAGGTCTCGCATGGGTCGGTCAGCCTACCAGCGGGTCGCTCGAACGACACTCGGGCGAGTGCCGTATCCCGCGGACCGTAGGGTGTCCACCCTCGACCGCTGCCGGCGACGCGCCGATAACAACAGCCGACGGGGAAAGTGAGGGCGGAAGGGCTGTGACCGAGGTCGGACCGACGACGCAACCACCGGTCGGCACGCGCGCCGACGTCCCACTGCCGCTTGGGTTGTGGGTCGTTGCGGCATTGCTCGTCGTCGGCGGCGTCGGCTTCCTCATGGCCGTGTTCGACATCGGACCGGCGTTCCTCGCGGGCGGCCTGGTCGGCATCAAGGACTCGCAGGCGGGCCAGGCGATCCTTGTGATCTCCGGGGTCGCGATGCTGCTGGCAGCGGTGGGGCTGCTGTTGCGGATCCAGTCGGCGTGGGGTCTGACGATGCTGATCGTCGGCCTCGGGCTGGTCGTCAACCTTGTCGCGTATTTCAGCGGCGACCCGAACTTCCTGCGGATGGCGATCTTCGTCCTCATGGCGTTCTACCTGAACGGCCGACCGGTCCGCGAGGTCTTCGTCGGGATGGATGCCGGACGGCCGACACGATGACGCTCGCGATCGAGGACGACGTCGCGACCGACCTGCGGCTGCTGCGCGCCTACGAGCCGGTGGTCCGCTACAACCACGGGGAGCTGTTCTTCCCGACGAACGTCGAGGGCTACCTGCGGGAATGCGACCTCCTGGTCGGGTCGTCGGAACGCGACCGCGAGGTGATCGTCCCGGTCGGCGAGCTCACGCCAGAACGCCTCGCGACGGCGACCGCGCGCCCCGGCGAGACGCTCTACCTGCGGCTCGTCCAGCGTCCCATGGCGCCGCTCGAGCTCGCCCGCTGGCGCAACCGTCCCGATCGGCAGGTGTTCCATGCGCCGGGCCGCCTGGCGAGGGTCGGGTTGTTCGCGCGCCTGGTCGACGCGGCCTTCTCGGCCTCCCTGCTGCTGCGAGGAACGGTGCCAGGCGGCACGGCGGCGGCGGCCCAGGTGAAATACGCCCGCGCCCGCGAGGACGACCAGCGACTCGTGTACTACGGGCGCGTCGTGCGGTCCGGCGGCTGGATCGTGCTCCAGTACCTCTACTTCTACTTCATGAACGACTACCGCTCGACGTTCCACGGGGCGAACGACCACGAGGCGGACTGGGAGCAGGTCTTCGTCTATCTGGACGACGCGCCCGGTGGGCCACGGCCCGTTTGGATCGCCGCTGCAGCGCACGACTTCGTCGGCGACGAGTTGCGGCGACGTTGGGACGACCCAACGCTCGAGACGGTCGGTGACCACCCCGTCGTGTATGCCGGCGCCGGTTCCCACGCCTCCTATTTCGAACAGGGGGAGTACGTCACCGAGATCCCGCTGCCTGGGATGCGCGGCGTTCGTGGCCTGCTCGAGGCTCTCCGCGCGTTCTGGCGTGAGTCGCTTCGACAGCCCGACCCCGGAGACCTCGCTTCGGCCCTTTCGCGTGCACTGAGCGTGCCGTTCGTCGACTACGCCCGTGGTGACGGGAGCAGCGTCGGCCACGGGACCGATTCGAGCTGGGCGCCCGTCCTCATCGACGACGACACGCCGTGGGTCGATGGCTATCGCGGGCTCTTCGGGCTTGATACGTACGACCGCTTCGGCGGCGAACGCGCGCCCGCCGGTCCGAAGTACGGCCGGACCGGCGCGGTCCGGATGTCGTGGAACGATCCACTGGGTTTCGCCGGGGTCGACAAGGTCGCGCCGCCGTCGCGTCAACCGGACGAGCTGCGGGGTCGGATCCGTGATCGTGAGGCGAAACTCAGCGAGCTCGACGATGCGATCGAGCGGCGATCCGCCGAGCTGCCGGGCCTCGACCTCGAGACCCGGAGCCTCGCCGCCGACGGGGCGATGGCGCCACTCCACAAGGCACGGGCAGCCGAGCTCGAGACCGACGTCGCGGAGCTGGAGGGGCAACGCCGCGAGCGGGCCGGTGTCGCCGACGCGCTCGTCGCGCTTCGCCGGGAGCTGGGCCGGGTCGAGGCGGGCGATCTCGGCGACCCACGCGCGCATCTGCGCCACCCGCACAGCCCGGTGCCCGCCGCCGACGTCCAGTACGGTCGGATCGTCGAGTTCTGGTCCGCCCTCAGCGTCGGCCTCTTGCTGCTGGCGATCGTGGCGCTTGTGTCGCTCCGGCTTGCCCCGTGGTGGGTCGCGCTCGGCCTGGCGCTCGCCGGCTACGCGGTGCTCGAGGCTGCCTTCCGGCGACGGCTCACGCTGCTCACGCTCCGTGTCGAGCTGGTCCTGGCGATGGTCAGCGCAGCCATCCTCGTCTGGGAGGGGCTGTTCCTGATCGTCATCGCCGCGGTCGCCGGCTTGGCACTCATCGTCGTCCTCGACAACGTCCGCGAGCTGCGTTGGGGCTCGGCTGGTTCCGATGCGGCATCCGCGCCACCGGCGGTGGCCACGACGAACGCCGCCGGTTCAGAGACCGGAGATCTGGATGGCTGACCAGGCCTGACCGGTCAGGACGACGCCGAAGCCAAGGACGACGACTGAGGCGACGAGCGGTATCGCCTCGCGGAAGCGCCCGAAACCGATGCCGCCCTGTACCCGGTCGACGCGATCCCGTGCGGTAACGAGGACGAGACCGACCCCGCTCATCACGGCCGCCATACCGAGACCGAAGACGACCACGAGGATGAGGCCGAACGCGGGCCGCCCCGCGGCGATGGCACCGAGCAGGATCAGCAGTGCGCTGGTCGACGGGATGAGCCCACCCGCGAGCCCGAGGACGAAGAGGCTGCGCCAGGTGATGCTGGACGCCGTCGCGTGCGGATGGCGGTGGGGGTGCGGATGCGCGCCGGCATCGTGCGGATGGGCGTGGTCGAGGTCGTGCGCATGATCGTGCGAATGGCTGTGCCCGGGGTCATGGTCGTGACCGTGGTCGTGGCCGTGACCCGAGGTCGTGGCGCTTCGACGTCGTCGGACCTCGCCGAGGAGCATCCATCCGCCGATGGCGACGATCGAGACCGCCGCCACGAGTGGGGCGCCTCGGACGATGACGTCCGGGGCGACGACATCGGTCGCGGCGAGGACAACGGCCGCCAGCACCAGGATCCCCACCGTGTGCGAAACGCTTACTGCGGCCCCCAGACCGATCGCATGACGCGCCGAGCCGCGCGTCCCGACGAGGTACGCGGCCATCAACGTCTTGCCGTGACCGGGCGTCAGGGCATGGCCAGCGCCGAGGACGGCCGCGGCGACCAGCGATAGCAGGACGACGATCGGGGTGAGATCGGCCTGGCGGAAGATGTCGGGCAGGTCGGTGGCCGCGACCCCACCCGGGACGACAGCCGCGGCCGAGGCAGACGCGACCGCCTGCGCCGGTGATGGGACGTCGGCGGCGGGAGGCGAGGCCGCCCCCGGCGCGGCGGGATCGACCGTGACGATCGGTTTCGCATCGGGGACCTCGAGCGGCGGGAAGGTCGCGCCACCGATCGTCGCGAGGACCTTGAGGGACTGGTCCCGAAGCGGCGAGGCGATCAGGTCCTGCGGGTAGTGCGTCAACCGCTCCGAAACGCTCTCCGACCGCAGCTCCCCGTCACCCGCCGCGAGCGTCACGCCCGAACCCTGCGCGACGATCTCGCGCCAGCCGGTCCGCTCGGCGAAGGACCGGTCCGCGAACGCGATGTCGACGCCGTGTTCGCCGATCGCGGTGGCGAGGGGCGCCTCGAACGAGCAGACCTCGCGCATCGTGGACAGACCGCCCACGCCGAGCGGGAACGACAGCCCGGCCGCGGTCAGGCGCGGTGTGAGGTTCGTCCCGCCGGCTGACAACGCCAGCGAACCCGCCAGCGACTCGCACGCGGTCACGCGCCCGGCGTCGATCTCTTCGTCGGAGAGCGACGCGTCACCGTCGGTGTCGAAGTCGAACCGCGCCTGGAATGTCGGGATCTCCGCCTGGTCGATCACGACGTCGAGGAGGACCCGGTCGGGCTCCACCCGGAGACCCGCGTAGTGGTTGATCGTGAAGTTCCCGAGGGGATGGGCGAGCACCGATGCAGGGAGCGCAGCCGCAAGCCCGATGGCGAGGGCAACGCCGAGCACGCGTCTTGCAAGCGATCCACGACGGCGTCCCATGGCGTCGAGGGTACGCGCCACGAGCCACGGCGGATGAGTCGGGACGCTCGGGATCGGCCCGGACCCTCGGCTACACTCGCGCCGATGTCAGGAGGTGGCGTCCAACGTGGCGCGTTAATCACGATCGACGGCCCGGACGGTGGTGGCAAGACCACCCAGGCCGAACGTCTCACCGGCCATCTTCGGGATCTCGGCATGATCGTCCGCCTGACGCGCGAGCCCGGCGGCACCTGGCTCGGTGAACGGATCCGCGAGCTGCTGCTCGAGCGAACCGGGTCGACCGCGCCGACGGACCCGCTGGCCGACGCGATGCTGTTCAACGCGGCTCGGCGTCAACTCGTTTGCGAAGTGATCGGTCCAGCCCTGGCCGCCGGCGACACCGTCGTCTGCGCTCGCTTCGCCGATTCGACGCTCGCGTATCAGGGCTACGGCGCGGGACTCGACGTCGCGATGCTGCGCGAGCTGAACGACCGCGCGACGGACGGCCTCCGGCCGGACCTGACGGTGCTACTCGATGTTCCCGTCGAGGCTGGGCTCGCCCGCAAGGCACCCGGCGACGTGACCCGCTTCGAGGCCGAGTATGACCTCGCCTTCCATCGGCGCGTTCGGGACGGGTTCCTCGCCATCGCGGCCGCGGAGCCCGAGCGTGTCGCGGTCGTCGACGCGACCCGCGCCATCGCTGAGGTCAGCGAGGAGATCATCGGGTTGGTGCGTGCCCGCGCCGCCCACGGTGAACCGCCGGCGGGCGGCGTGCGCATCAAGGGATGAGCGAGTCGTCGGGCCCGCTCCCGCTCCGCGTGGCGACCGTCACTGACGACGCGGACCGCGCGGCGTTGGAGCGGATCGCCCGCGATGAGCTCGGGGCGCTCGACGACCTGTACGAGCGTTATAAGACCATGGCCTACTCGATCGCCTATCGGATCACCAACGACGCGACCCTCGCCGAGGATGTGGTGCAGGAGGCGTTCCTTGGTGTCTGGCGGAATGCGAGTCGATACGTCGAGGGTCGGGGCAGCGTGAAGACGTGGCTGCTGTCGATCGTGCATCACCGTGCGATCGATGCAGTGCGCCGGCGGCGGGCCACGGTCGACCTACCGGAGCGCGACGATGCCCCGCCGCCGGCGATGCGCCTGCCCGACGTCTGGGGCGAGGTCTCGTCCAACCTCGATGCGGACGAGGTGCGCGCCGCGCTGGCGTCGCTCAGTGACGTCCAGCGCGAAGCCCTGGAGCTCGCGTATTTCGGCGGCCTGACCCAGACCGAGATCGCCGAACGAACCGGGACACCGCTCGGGACCGTCAAGAGTCGGATGCGGCTCGGCCTGCTCGCCATGCGGGAGATGCTGTCGCCATGACCGATCCACGACGGCCGGATGGCCAGCCCGGAGGGCTGACCTGCGACGAGGTCCGCGACCTCGCCGCGTCGTTCGTGCTGGGCGCCTTGTCCGAGCCGGAGATGGACGCCGTCCGCGACCATCTCGCCGACTGCGCGGAGCTCCACGAGGAGTTCACTGAGCTCGGTGCCGTCGTCCCTGCACTCGACGTCGCTGTGCCGCTGATGGAGCCGCCGTCGGCCCTCAGGGATCGGATCATGGCGGTGGCCGCTGCCGACCTCGACGCGCGTCGGCAGGCAGACGCCCGTGTGATCGAGCCGGTGACGACACTGCCCGAGTCGGTCACGACGGAGCCGGAGCCGGCAGGCGCGCCCGCGCCGGCGTCGGAACCCATCCCGATCGAGACGGCCCGCAGACGCCGCCCGTTGACGTGGGTGGCCGGCATCGCTGCGGTCCTGGCGATCGTGCTGCTCGGCGCGTGGAATCTCAGTCTCCAGGGCCAGTTGAACGCTGCGCAGACGTACCAGCAGCAGGTGGCGTCCGTCCTCGACGCCGCGAGTCAGCCGGGTGCGCTGACGGCCGTCCTGTCGGCGCCGTCGGGCCAGGGACCGAATGGCATCGCCGCCGTGACGTCGGACGGCCAGATGCGGATCGCGATGCGCGACCTCGCGCCGACGGCGGGTGATGAGGTCTACGAGGCCTGGATGATCCTCCCCAACACGGCGCCCGCGCCGGTCGGTGGCTTCACGGTCGGCTCGAACGGTTCAGGGTTCATCGAGGCGGGCGGCGTGCCCGCGGAGCCCGGTCTCGTGCTCGCGCTCACCCGCGAACCGCGGCCCGGGATGACGGCGCCATCCGGCGATCCGGTGTCCGTCGGGACGACGACCTCGACGGCGAACTCGACCGGCTAGTTCAGCCCGGCGTCCCCGGCACGGGAATGCCGTCGGCGACGCTGCCCGCTCCGGCGGACTTCGCCCGATCGAGGGCCGCCTTGGCCGCCTCGATCAGCGCCTCGCTGTCACCCGCGTCACGCGGGAAGGTCGCGACCCCTGCCGAGACGCTGACGCCTCGGCCAGCGACGCCAGGGAGCGAGGCGATGCCATCCTGGACGCGCTTCGCCACGATGACGCCAGCGGCACCCGGTGCCACGAGGACGAACTCGTCTCCCCCGATGCGTCCCACGGTGTCGACAAGCCGGACCGACTCCGACAGGACGGACGCGACGCGACGCAGGATGTCGTCAGCGGCACGACCGTCGGTCGCGTTGGCCGCGCGGAAGTCGTCGACGTCGAACAGCGCGAGGGACACCTCGCCACCCTGCCTCCCGGCGCGGGCAAGCTCGAGCTCGAGGACGCGAGCGACGGTGCGCTCATTCGCGATACCGGTCAGCGGGTCTGTCGCAGCCATCCGCTCGAACCATTCGGCTCGTTCGACGGCGTTCGAGGCGTGACGCGCGCGCTCGGCCGCCAGAGCGGCGAGCGATGCGAACGCGTCGATGACGGCAGGGTCGGCGGCCGTCGTGCCGCTTGGCCAGCGCAGGATCAGCGTGCCGAGCGTCTCCTCCACGCCGCCACGCCCGATGAGGAGCGGGCTAGCCGTCACACCTTCGATGTCGGTCGTCTGTCCGAGCGCCTCGACCTCGCCCTCGCGAAAGCCGGTCGACGCCGCCAGTTGCGGGTCGGCTCGGTCCGGGTCGGCCAGGAGGATCGCGGCCCCATCGGCGCCGAGTCCGGCGACCGCCGCAGCGAGGATGCCGTCGAGCGCGGCGTCGAGGTCATCCGAGGTCGCCGCCTGGATCGCCCCCGGCAGCTGGGTGCGCGGATCGGTGGACGGACCGTCGATGGACACGGGTCGGCTCCTGCACGCGTGGGTTCGGGAGGGCGCATCGTACACCGCCACGCTTCGTCGAAACGCGTTGACCCCGGGGAGGTGGTGCACGGATACTCCGCGCGATGAAGCTCGTCGTGGCGATCGTGCACAACGAGGACGCCGGCGCCCTTGTCGACGCGCTCCTCGACAAGGAGTTCCGCGCGACCCGCGTGTCGAGCTCGGGGGGCTTCCTCAAGCGCTCGAACGCCACGATCTTCCTGGGCGTCGAGGAGGACGACGTCGACGAGGTCCTCTCGATCATCCGCGATACCTGCACGTCGCGGACGCAGGTCGTGAACCCGATGCCGCCGATCATGGAACCAGGCGAATTCTTCATGCCGTATCCGCTGGAGGTCGAGGTCGGCGGGGCGACCGTCTTCGTCGTCCCGGTCGACCGGTACGAGCGCCTCTAGCCTGGGATGGCATGGACGCCGCCCGCTGTCGGCCAGCGAGGGACCTGGACCAGGACATTCACGGCTGACGACGTCGAGTCGTTCGCGACGCTCACCGGTGACCGAAACCCCCTGCACTTCGACCATGACTTCGCGAGCCGGACCAGGCCCGGCCGGCTGATCGTCCACGGCGGCCTCACGACGGGCCTCTTCAATGCGCTCGTCGCCGAGGTCCTTCCGGGGCCCGGCAGCGTGTTCCTCCATCAGGAATGGGACTACCCGGCGCCGGCCTACATCGGTGACACGGTGACCGCCGAGGCCGAGGTGATCGAGGCGCGCGCCGACAAGCCGATCACGACGCTCCGGTGCATCGCCCGTCGTGACGACGGGACGGAGGTCCTTACCGGGACGTGCGTCGTCTACACGATGCTGCCGAAGGACCCACCGTGACGCACGCGGCGGCGACGCTGCGCCCGGCCGACGTCACTGCCGAACCGAGCGAACGCTGGACGCAGCTCGTGATCCTCGGTGTCGGGATGGTCCTGGCCATGTCACCGTCGTTCGCGGCTGCTGCCGTCGCCCCGATCCTCCGCGAGGAATGGACGGTCGGGCTGCTCGATCTGCCGTTCCTGACCGTGATCGTCCAACTGGGGTTCGCTGTGGGTGCGATCGGCCTCGCGGTGATCG
>Ga0207648_10001947_pt1 | contig 22570 bp, 18 predicted proteins | sample KBSMisM32_FD_184310 | JGI IMG/M metagenome (GOLD analysis project Ga0207648, IMG submission 184310) | Miscanthus rhizosphere microbial communities from Kellogg Biological Station, Michigan, USA - KBS Miscanthus M3-2 (SPAdes) (version 2) | ecosystem: Host-associated > Plants > Roots >...
GCCGACCTGGCCGCGGTCTTCTACATCGCGTGTCCGTTCACTCTCTTCCACGACCGGATGGTCCTGGCCGACCCCTACTTGTCCGCCTTCACGGCGTGGACGCTGCTCCTCTCGCTGCGGCTCAGCAACACGCCCCGCCTCCGCGACGGTATCGCCCTCGGCGCGGCCATGGCCCTCGGCATCGCCGCCAAGGTGACCGGACTTCCCCTGCTGGCGGTGCCGCTCCTGGTGCTCGGCGTGATGGGAGCCACGCGACGGACGTGGCTCAAGCCGTTGGCGCTCGCGTACGTGGTGGCCCTCGCGCTCAGCGCGTATCCGGTGTGGCGCTTCTTCTCCCGCCCCAGCGGTGAGCTCTCCAAGCTGGCGGGCGGCGACGACTCCCCCGTCGCCGCCACCGTCTCCGCCAACCTGGGCCTCGCCACCTCGTGGCTCTGGAGCTATTGGACGACGGGACTGGTCCTCCTCGCCGCGGCCGGCGTCGTCGTGGCCCTGCGCACGAACGCGCTCCGGCGGATCGGCGTGCTGCTGATCCTCGTCGCCCTGGGCCCCATCGCCCTTTTCGCGAGCGTGTCTCGGGTCTGGTTCCCGCGCTACGTTCTCTTCACGACCGTTCCCCTGGTGATCCTCGCCGCCCTGGGCTTCCGCGCCGGGTTGGACGCGCTCGCGCGACGCACTCCGGTCTCACCGTGGACGAGCGCGGTGCGCACGGCGATCCTCCTGGCCATCGTCCTGGCGCCGGCCCTTCGATTCGATGGCGCGCTCTGGACCGATCCGTCGCGGGCGCCCCTGCCCGACGTGGACCGCTTCCAGTACGTCACGGGCTGGCCTTCGGGGTACGGCTCGCGGGATTCGCTCGAGTTCCTGCGCGCCCGACGCGCGGAGCGTCCGGAAGGCTTGACCCTCTTGACCCCCGGGCCCTCGATCACGGCCAGCGCCGTCCGGCTGCTGTGGGCGGCCGACCCCGCCATGGAGGTACGCGCCGTCGACCCGAGCGCGGCCATCCCCGCCGATCCTGCGCGGCCCGTCTACGTCCTCGTGTCCGTCGCCGAAGGAGTCCACCTTCCGCCCGATTGGACGAACGACGTCACGCGGGAGTTCGCTTCGTTCAAGCCCGACGGCGCTCCCGCCGACGAGGTGTTCCGAGTGACTTCCGGGCGGCGCTGACCGCGCCGAGAAACCGGCTACGCGCGCGGATCCCTGCGCGCGAGCAGCCAGCCGGGCAGGAAGAGCAGGACGCCGGCCAGCATCATGCGCAGCATCGCGATCGTGGAGGGCGTGCCGAAGAAGGCCGTGGCCGCCACCAGCGTCACCACGAGCCCGGTGACCTGCAGCAGGCGTCCCAGGCCGTAGCGGATCCAGGGCCAGGCCGACGGTTTCGCCCGGCGCGGGTTCAGCCGCGAGCGCACGGGTCTTCTCTCAATCGCGTCCCCAGCCCGTGCGGCGGAACCAGCGGCTCACGTCCTCGCGGGGGACGCGCACGCGCGTGGGGCGGCCGTGCGGGCACGAGGCGGGCTGGCGCGCGGACCAGAGGCCGTTGACGATCGCGCGCATCGCGTCGAGGGCCAGCGGCTGCCCGGCCCGCGCCGCGGAGTGGCAGGCGAGCGTGGCCGCGATGCGGTCGCGCGCGGAGGAGACGGCCCACTCCGCGGACTCGCGGTCGACGAGCTCCGCCAGGAGCGTCTCCAGGGCGGTGCCGGGATCCCGCCCACCGAGGACGGCGGGTACGGCGGCCACGCGCACGGTGTCGCCGCCGAAGGGCTCGGCCTCGAAGCCGAGGTCGCGCAGCGTCTCCTGATGGGCGTCGAGGCCGGGGCGCAGCCGCGGGGGCAGCGTGACCACCAGGGGGACGAGGAGGATCTGCGACTCCACGGCGTGGCGCTCGAGCCCGTCCACGACCGCCTCGAACCGAACGCGCTCGTGCGCGGTGTGCTGGTCGACCAGGATCAGGTCCTCGCCGTCCGTCACCACGATGTAGGTGTTGCGGTGCTGCCCGAGGACGGTCGGCGGCGCCGCTTCCAGAAGGACCGGTGGCGGCGAAGCCTCCCCCGCCATCGGCTCCGTCGGCCACTCCGCGTCCGCGGCCAGCGAGATGCCGCTCGGCCGGAAGCCGGCCCAGGAGGCGGACGTCGGCGTGGCCACGGATGCACCGCCAAGGTCGGCGGAGACGGACACGCGCGGGGCGGCGCGGCGCGCGCCCGCGGCCAGGGCCTGCCGCACGGCTTGCTCGACCGCCGACCACACCGTGCGCGCCTCCGCGAAGCGCACTTCCGTCTTCGCCGGATGCACGTTGACGTCGACCATGTGCAGGGGCACTTCGAGGAACAGGAGCACCTCCGGCCGCGGATCGCGGATGCCGGTCGCGCGATAGGCCTCGGTGACGGCGCGCGAGATGGCGCGGTCGCGCACGGCCCGGCCGTTCACGAACAGGCGCTGGGACGGGCGCCCGGCCGCGGCCGAGGGCGGGCGCGCGAACCCGCGTACGACCGCCCAGGCCTGGCCGCCCTCGATGGGAGCGAGGTCGTCCGCGTAGGTCGCGCCGAACACCTGGTGCACGCGCGCGAAGAGCCCGTCCACGGGCGGGGCCTGGATCAGGTTGCGCCCGCCCGACGAGAGCGTGAAGCCGACGTCGGGCCGGGCAAGGGCGAGAAGCGTGAGGGCCTCGGCGACGTGCCCGGCCTCGGTGCTCTCCGCGCGGAGGAACTTGCGCCGCGCGGGCACGGCCCCGAAGAGGTCGGACACCTCGACCGTCGTCCCGCGCGGATGGCCGGTGTCGCGGACGTGCACGAGCTGCCCGTGCCGCACCTCGACCTCGGTCCCGCCCGGCGCCCCCGCCTCCGCGGTGCGCAGGACGAGATGGGAGACGCTGGCGATCGAGGGAAGGGCCTCGCCCCGGAAGCCGTGCGTGGCCATGCGCTCGAGGTCGGCCAGCTCGCGCAGCTTCGAGGTGGCGTGGCGCTCGAGGGCCTGGCGCGCGTCCTCCGCTCCCATCCCGTGGCCGTCGTCGCGGACGCGGATCCTCTGCTTGCCGCCCGCGTCGATCTCGACGGTGACCGCGCGCGCCTCCGCGTCGAGCGCGTTCTCGACCAGCTCCTTGACCACCGACGCCGGCCGCTCCACGACCTCCCCCGCCGCGATCTTGTTGACGAGATCGTCCGGGAGACGGTGGACGCGGCTCATGCGGACAGCCGAACAGGAGCGCGGCGCCGCGCAGCGGCGGCGCAGCGGTGGGGGGTTTCAGGGGGGGAGCTCACTGCTTTCGGGATCAGGGGTGAGTTCCCCCCCTGAGATAAGTAAGACCTAGATCCATTGCTTCTTGCGAAACACCCACCAGAGCCCGCCCGTCACGACCACCATGACCCCCCACACGAACAGGTAGCCGAACTTCCACTTCAGCTCCGGCATGTGCTCGAAGTTCATGCCGTACACGCCGGTGATCACGGTGAGGGCGGCCATGATCGCGCCGATCACGGTGAGGCGCTTCATGGTCTCGTTCAGGCGGTTGCTGACCGCGCTGAGGTACGCCTCCATCGTGCTCTGCACCATGTCGTGGTAGGAGGAGGCCGCCTCCACGATCCGGTAGAGGTTGTCGTAGATGTCGCGGAAGTAGACGGCGGCGCGGGGGCTGATGACCTTGATCTCGGCGCGGCTGAGGCGGCTGACGATCTCGCGCTGCGGGAGGCAGAGGCGCCGCAGCTGCATGATGTCCTTCTTGAGGGTGAAGATGCGGTCCAGCGTGTCCCGCGTGGGGCTCTCGAAGACCTCGACCTGGATGAGCTGGATCTTGTCCTCCAGGGAGTCGAGGCTCGGGAAATAGTGGTCGAACATCTGGTCCAGGATGTGATGCAGCAGGAAGTCGCAGCCCTTGGGGAAGGCGTTCTCGATGTCCTTGCCGCACTGGTCGCGGATGGAGCTGATCGAGCGCATGGGCCCGTTGTGGTGCGTGACGAGGTAGTTCGGCCCCAGGAAGACGTCCAGCTCGCGGGTGATGAACTGGTCCGTCGGCGCATCGAAGCGCATGCCGTGGACGATCAGGTAGACGTATGTGTCGTAGTCGTCCAGCTTGGGATGGTGGACCTCGGCCAGGGTGTCTTCGATGGCGAGGGGATGGAAATGGAAAGGGTCCTCGAGGATCGACGATTCCTTGATCGTCGGATCCTCGAGGTCGATCCAGTGCAGCGTCCCTTCCGGGGCGTCGCGCAGGCTCTCGGGCGTGAATTCTCCCTTGCGCTCGATGTGCCCGCCGACGCACCGGAAGTAGGTCAGCATCCGTGAGGCGACGGACTCAGTCGCCGACCGGCTTTTCCAGCTGGGCCTGGGCCGCGGCCAGCCGCGCGATCGGCACGCGGTAGGGCGAGCACGACACGTAGTCGAGACCCGCGCCGTGGAAGAAGCGGATCGACGACGGATCTCCGCCGTGCTCGCCGCAGACGCCGATCTTCAGGTCCGGCTTCACGCCGCGCCCTTTCTTCACCCCGATCTCCACGAGCTGGCCGACGCCGCCCGTGTCGATCGAAACGAACGGATCCTTCTCCAGGATGCCATGCTCCTGGTAGTAGCCCAGGAACTTGCCCGCGTCGTCGCGGCTCAGCCCGAAGCCCATCTGGGTGAGGTCGTTGGTGCCGAAGGAGAAGAATTGCGCCTCCTTCGCGATCTCGTCCGCGGTCAAGGCCCCGCGCGGGACCTCGATCATGGTGCCGACCAGGAACTCGACCCCGGACGGGTTGTCGCCCAGCACTTCCTTCGCCGTGTCGAGCACGATCTTCTTCTGACGGCGCAGCTCCTCGACGTGGCCGACGAGCGGGATCATGACCTCCGGCTTGACCGGAGTGCCCTTCTTGGCCACCTGGGCCGCGGCCTCGAAGATCGCGCGCGCCTGCATGCGCGTGAGGTCGGGGTAGGTGATGCCCAGGCGGCAGCCGCGGTGGCCGAGCATGGGGTTGAACTCGTGGAGCTCCTCCACCGCGCGCAGCGTGACCGAGAGCTTCGCGATCCTGGCGCGGTTCTTCTTCTCACCCTGGGCGCGGAGGGTCGCCACCTGGACCATGAGGTCCTCGCGCTTGGGCAGGAACTCGTGCAGCGGCGGGTCCAGGGTACGGATGGTCACCGGCGTGCCGTGCATCTCCTTGAAGAGCCCGGCGAAGTCCGCGCGCTGCATGGGCAGCAGCTTCTTCAGCGCGTCCTTGTAGTCCTTCATGTAGCCGCCGTATTCCTTCTGGACCTTCGCGATCTCCTTCTTGATCTCGGCCGCCTGGGTTCCCTTCGCCTCCGCCAGGCGCTCCTTGAGCTTCGCCGTCAGATCGATGCCCTTCTGGCCGCGGGCGGCGGAGAGGATCATCTTCACGACGTGCGGGAGGCGGTCCTCCGCGAAGAACATGTGCTCGGTGCGGCACAGCCCGATGCCGCGCGCCCCGAACGCGAACGCGACCTTGGCGTCGCGCGGGATGTCCGCGTTGGCGCGGATGCCCAGGCGCCGGATCTCGTCCGCCCAGCCCAGCAGCTTCTCGAACTTGCGATACAGGGGCGACTTGTCCGCCTTGAGCGTCCCGTTCACGACCTGCAGGACTTCGGACGGGCTGGTGGGCAGCTCCTGGAGGATGACCTCACCCGTGGAGCCATCGATCGAGATCGGATCGCCTTCCTTGAGCGTGCGGCCCGCGACCTTGAGCGTCTTGCCCTTGGCGTCGATGTGGAGCGATCCCGCGCCGACCACGGACGGCTTGCCCATCTGGCGGCCGACGACGGCGGCGTGGGACGTCATGCCGCCCGTCGCGGTGAGGATGCCCTGGGCCACGCTCATGCCGTGGATGTCGTCCGGCACCGTCTCCATGCGTACGAGCACGACGCGCTTGCCCTTGGCCGCCTGGGCGACCGCGTCGTCGGCGGTGAATACGACCGCGCCCGTGGCCGCGCCCGGGGAGGCCGGCAGCCCCTTGGCCGCGATGGCCGCCTTGGCCCGGGCCTTGAGGTCGAAGATCGGGTGCAGAAGCTGGTCGAGCGACTGCGGCTCGACCTTCCCCACCGCCTGCTCCTTGGTGAGGATTCCCTCGTCCACCAGGTCCACCGCGATGTGCACCGCGGCCACGCCCGTGCGCTTGCCGTTGCGCGTCTGGAGCATGTACAGGGTGTTGTCCTGGATGGTGAACTCGAAGTCCTGGATGTCCTTGTAGTGCTTCTCCAGGCGCGTCGTGATCTCCCGGAGCTGCTTGTAGGCCTTCGGCATCACCTTCTCGAGGTCCGCGATGGGATGGGGCGTGCGGATGCCCGCCACCACGTCTTCGCCCTGCGCGTTCTGCAGGAACTCGCCGTAGAACTCCTTCGCACCCGTGGAGGGATTGCGCGTGAAGCCCACGCCGGTGGCGGAGGTGTCGCCCATGTTCCCGAACACCATGCTCTGCACGTTGACCGCGGTGCCGAGATCGTGAGGGATGTCGTTCAGGCGGCGGTAGGTGGTGGCGCGGGGGTTCATCCAGGAGCGGAACACGGCGTCGCGCGCCCCCGCGAGCTGCTGACGCGGATCCTGCGGGAAGGGCGCGCCCGTCTCCTTCTGCACGACGCCCTTGTAGCGCTGGATCACCTCGTCGAAGTCGCTCTCCGTGAGGTCGAGGTCGGCCTTGGCCTTCTTCTTCTTCTTGACCGCGTTGAGCTCGTGGTCGAAGCGCTCCTTGTCGATGCCGAGCACGACGTTGCCGAACATCTGGATGAAGCGGCGGTACGAGTCCTTGGCGAAGCGGCCGTTGCTCGTCTTGCTCTTCAGGCCCTCGACGGAGCGGTCGTTGAGGCCGAGGTTGAGGATCGTGTCCATCATCCCCGGCATCGAGAACTTCGCTCCGCTGCGCACGGAGACGAGGAGCGGGTCCGCCGCGTCCCCGAGCTTCTTGCCCATGAGCGACTCGAGCTGCTCGAGGTTCTTCCCGATCTCTTTCTCGATCTCGGGGGTCAGGGAGCCGCCGCGCTCCTGGTAGAGGTTGCAGGCGGCGGTCGTGATGGTGAAGCCGGGCGGGACGGGCAGGCCGGCGTTGGTCATCTCGGCCAGGCCGGCGCCCTTGCCGCCGAGGGTGTCCTTCATGTCCTTGTTGCCGTCCGCCTTGCCGCCGCCGAAGAAATAGACGTATTGAGCCAAAGGCTTAGCCTCCAAGTTTCGAGATGTCCGCGATGCGATAGAACAGCGATAGGGCCTGCGAGAGCAGGCCGAGACGATTGGCGCGGAGACGCGGGTCCTCCGCCATCACGTGTACGTCGTCGAAGAAGCGGTCCACGGGCCCGCGCAGCCCGCTCAGCGAGCGCAGTCGCGACTCGTAGCCGCCGTCCACACCCTTGAGCTGCGCGACCGCCGCGTGCAGGTCGCGCTCCGCCGACTCCTGCAGCAGTTTCGTGTCCACGTCCGCCGGCGTCTGGTCGCCGAGGATGTTCTTGGCCCGCTTGAACGCGACGGCGAGGGCCTCGAAGTCCTCCGTCGCCTCCAGGCGGACGCGATGGAGCGCCTGCACACGCTGCCAGGCCTCGCGCGGGTCCTCGAGGGCGTCCGGATCGCGCGCGCCCAGGACTGCTTCCACTTCGTCCGGCGCGAAGCCCCGCGCCGTGAAGACGTAGCGCAGGCGGTCGAGGAGGAACGTCTCGAGGTCGCGGACGACATCGCCGGCCGGCCGCTTGAGCCGTCCTTCGTACCCGGCGACCGCGGCCTCCGCGAGCTTGCGCAGGCTCGGCCGCTTCTCGGTCTCCGCGGACTGCCAGAAGTCGAGAAGGACGCGCACCGCGCCCTGGGCCGCGCGGCGCAGGCCGTAGGGATCGCTGCTCCCCGTGGGCACGAGACCGAGGCCGAAGTAGCCGGCCAGCGTATCGAGCTTGTCCGCCAGCGAGACCGCGCCGAACACGGTCGCGTCGCCGCCGGTGAAGACGCGGGCGGGCGCGCTCCCTTCTTCGATCGAGACGGGGTGATAGTGCCAGCGCACGGCCTCCGCGACGTTCGCCTGCGGATGGCCCTGGGCGCGCAGGTAGATCCCGCCCATCACGCCCTGCAGCTCCGGGAACTCGCGGACCATGAGGGTCGTGAGGTCGGCCTTGGCCAGCCGTGCCGCCTCGCGCGCGGTCTCACGCTCGCTCTTGGTGAGGATGCCGAGCCCCTCCCCCATCGCATCCACGAGGCGGACCATCCGCTCGGCCTTTTCCTCGTACGTGCCAAGGCCCTGGTGGAAGGTGACGCCGGCGAGGTCCTTCACGCGCTCGGCCAGCGGCCGCTTCATGTCCTCGGCGAAGAAGAACGCGGCGTCGCGCAGGCGGGCGACGACGACCCGCTCCATGCCGCGCACGATCTCCGCTTCCGCGGAGCGGTCACCGTTGGTGAGAGCCGCGAAGCGCGTGACCAGCGTGCCCTCGCCGAGCGGGATGTACTTCTGGTGATGGACGAGAACGGTCTGCAGAACCTCGGTCGGCAGCTTCCGGAACTCTTCCGGGATGCGGCCGAACACGACCGTCGGCCACTCGACGAGGTGCTTCCACTCCGCCAGCAGATCGAAGTCGTGGAGGCCGGCACCCGCCACCGGCGCGAGCTGGCTCTGGATCGCCTCTTCCCGCTTCGCGGGGTCGGCGAGGACGCGATGCTCTTCGAGGCCGCGGCGGAGGCCGTCCCACGATTTCACGCGGACGCTGCGGTCGGCCTGGCCCGGGGGCAGGAAACGATGGCCGTAGGTCACGTCTCCGCTCTCGACGATCATCCGGCCCTTGGCTCCGGCCTCGGCCTCGAAGATCGTGAACGGCACCACCTGGCCGTCCAGAAGCGCCACCAGCCAGCGGATGGGACGGCCGAACGGGAACGTGCCCTTCCCGTCTTCGAGCCAGGCGTCCCAGCTCATGCGCTTCGGGAAGGCAAGACCACGGAGCAGCGCGGTGATGACGCCGGGAAGGACCTCCCGGGCATCGCGGCCGGCCGTGCGCTTCAGATGAAGGAGATTGATTTCCGACGGCGCCGCCGGATCCTTGGGGGCCTGCTGAAGCTGATCCACGGACACGCCGTTCTTCTTGGCGAAGCCGGTGGCCGCTCCCGTCCAGGCCCCGGCGGCGTCGCGCGCGACCTTGAGCGAGGGGCCCCAGACCTTGTCTTCGCGGTCCGGCTGGCGGGCCTCCATCTGCGCGGTGACGATCAGGCGGCGGGGGGTCGAATAGGACGCGACGGACTGCGGAGCCAGGTGCTCCTTCTGCGCGATCTCCGCGAACCTCTGGCGCATCTGCTCGGTCAGGCCGGGCAGCCACGAGGCGGGCATCTCCTCCACGCCGATTTCCAAAAGAAACTCAGGCACGTGGCACCCCGGCCGGAGTGTCACCTTTTGCCGCAGATCCCCCGGCGTCGAGCCCGACATACCTCTGTGCGATCGCGCAGGCCAGCTTGCGGATCCCCAGGATCATCCCCGCCCTCTGGCTGACGGAGATCGCGCCGCGCGCGTCGAGCACGTTGAACGCGTGCGAGGCCTTGAGCGTCCAGTCGTAGGCGGGCAGCACGACGCGAGCGTCTTTCCCGCCCTGCGCGTCCTTGGTGTCCAGGAGCCGCCAGCCCTCCTTCAGCGCGTCCTCGAAGATACGCCGATGCAAGTCCACGTCCGCCAGCTCGAACGAGTAGCGCGAGAGCTCGTATTCCTCTTCCTTGCGCACGCGGCCGTAGGTGACGCCGGGAGCCCATTCCAAATCGAACATGTTGTCCACGTCCTGCAGGTACATGCCGATGCGCTCGAGGCCGTACGTGATCTCGCCCGAGATGGGGGCGAGGTCGATGCCGCCCGCCTGCTGGAAATACGTGAACTGCGTGATCTCCTGTCCGTCGAGCAGCACCTGCCAGCCGATGCCCCAGGCGCCCAGCGTCGGCGACTCCCAGTTGTCCTCTTCGAAGCGCACGTCATGGGCGGCGGGATCGATGCCGAGCGCGACGAGCGAGCCCAGGTAGACCTCCTGGATGTCCGCCGGCGGCGGCTTGAGGATGACCTGGAGCTGCTGGTGCTTGTAGACCCGGTTCGGGTTCTCGCCGTAGCGCCCGTCCGCGGGACGCCGCGAGGGCTGCACGTACGCAACCTTCCACGGATCGGGGCCGAGCACGCGCAGGAACGTCTCCGGGTGCATCGTTCCCGCGCCCACCTCGGCGTCCCAGGGCTGATGGATGAGACAGCCGCGGTCCGCCCAGTACTTCTGGAGAGTGGACACGATCTCCTGGAGGGCCAGGCCCTTCTTGGCCGGACTCATCCGCGGACTTCGCGCGCCACGTCGCGCATCACGCGATGCGAGTGCAGGTCGCGCTCGAGATGGGTCCGGATGAGGTCGCGGTGGAAGGCCTCCAGCGCCACCGGGGACGGACGCCGCGTGACCGCCGTGGGAGCGCGCGCGAATGCTTCGCGCAGGAAGTCGTGGTCCAGCGACTCCACCACGGGCCCGGAGGCGGGCCCGCAGGCTTCGCACACGAATCCGTGCGCGGGCCGGTGATACCGGCGCTCGCCCGCGGGCAACGCGTTGTCGCATCCGGCGCAGCGATCCAGCGGCGGGTAGATCCCGTGCAGCTTCAGCAGCCAGGCCTCCAGGTACCGACCGAGCACACCCGTCTCCATCCCTCCGTCCACCGCGGCCACGACGGCCAGGGCGAGCCGGTACACGGCGTCCTCCGCCTCGCCTTCCTGCGCGAACGCGTCGAGCAGCTCGGCGAAGTACGAAAGCGCCATCGCCTCGTCCAGCCCGCGCGCGCCGGCCCGGAACGCCGACCGGACCAGCTCACACTCGCCGAGCCGGAACAGCTCCGTCCCTTGCCGGCCGTACAGGCTGACCCGGACCTCGCTCAGCGGCTCGAGCGACGACTGATACCGCGGACGCGCGCCCCGCGCCCCCTTCGCCACCGCCCGCAGCTTTCCACGCTCGCGGGTGAGCAGGACCACGATCTTGCTCGACTCACCCAGCTTGAACGTGCGCAAGACGATGGCATCGGAGGAGATGGGAGGCATGAGGGCGTCGCGTAATCCAACGGAACAGCGCAATTTACCACGGCGGGCACGCGCCCGCCACGCGAGTACCCCGGCCTTCGGTTAAGCTTGGGCGATGCCGATACGCCTCCGCCGCATCGCGCTCATCCTGTTGGCTGCAACCGGTTTCGGCCTGGCCTGGAACACGTTCAGCGGCCGGGGAGTCGCCCTCGGCCGGAACGCCTACGTGCGCGAGGGGGACGAAGAGGTCAGTGCCAAGGAGGCGCGGGCCCAGCTCGACAAGGGCGCGCTCTTCCTCGACGCCCGGCCGGTGGCCTTCTACGACATGAGCCACATCCCGGGAGCCCTGCCCCTGCCCGAGGACGACTTCGACAAGCACTTCGCGAAGCTGGAGCCACGCCTGCGGTCGTCCTTGGACATCGTCGTGTACTGCAGCGGCTTCGGGTGCGAGGCGAGCCACCTCGTGGCGCGCAAGCTCAAGGAGCGCGGGATCCCGGCGGTGGTCCTGAGCGAGGGCTGGCCGGCCTGGACGGAGGCCGGGTATCCGACCAAGGAGGGCGCCCAGCCTTGAGGTGGCTGCGCCACCCTGCCGTCTATTGGGTCGTGTCCATGGGGCTCGGCGCCGTCTTCATCTATGCGAGCCTGGACAAGATCGCGCATCCCCTCGATTTCGCGCGCATCGTCTACCGGTATCGGCTGGCCGGGCCCTCGGCCACGCTGGGGGTCGTGCCCGCGAACGCCTTCGCCTTGATCCTGCCCTGGCTCGAGGCGGTCATCGGCGTCCTGCTCGTCACGGGGTTCTGGCGGCGCGAAGCGGCCGCGATTACCGCAGCCCTGCTCGTGATGTTCCTGGTCGCCGTCGGCTACGTGATGTGGCAGGGCATCGACGTCGAGCATTGCGGGTGCTTCACGGTCGGCGGTGAAGGGAGATCCGCGGGCTGGACCTTGATCGCGAGCGATCTCGGGCTCCTCGCCGCGGCGCTGTACGTGCTGCTCGTCCCCCCGCGGACGGTCGCTTCCGTCTCTGCCGCCGAGCCGCTGCCCGCCGCCTAGCTCTTCTTCTTCTTGCTGACCCGGATGGTGGGCGGCGGCGCGGGCTTTTCGTCCCGTTCCCGCTCCACCTCGATCGTGCACTCCGTGAGCAGGGCGGCCAGGGCGCCGATCGCCGCCAGCGAAGGCGCGGCCAGCGCTCCCACGACGCCGACCGTCACCGGAAACTCCACGATGGTGCGCGTGCCCTGCTTGATGACGACGCGCCGCACGTTCCCCTCGTGCAGGATCTCCTTGACGCGCCCCAGCAGGTCGTCGCCCTTGACCTTGAAGCTCTCCCAGGTCTGCCCCACCTCGTTCCTCCTCGAGGCCCCGTGACACACGAGCCTCGAGGAAAACTACGAGAGCGCGCGGGAAATGTTCAGGGCCGGCCGCCTCAGCTCGCCGTGAAGGCCGGCCGGGGCTCCTTCCAGCGGCCGCGCGTGAAGTCGGGAAACGCGACGGCGCCGCTGCCGGCCTTGATCGAGTCCTCGGATAACGGTGCGGGCGCGCTCCAGGCCGCGGCGTCGTACACGTCCATGTCCGGCACCAGGCCCTCGCGGACGCACTGCATGAGGCGCCAGCTCATCACGTAGTCCATGCCGCCGTGGCCGCTCTTGCTGGCGACCTTGCGGAGGCGCGTCCAGAGCGGGTGCTCGAAGCGCTGCTTGTAGGGTTTCAGGCTTCCCCACTCTTCCTTTCCGGAGCCGTCGAGGAAGATCCGCGCCGGATAGTCGCGGAACGCGCCCTTGGTGCCGGAGACGTGGTTGATGCGCGTGTACGGCCGCGGCGAGACCACGTCGTGCTGGAGCAGGACGGTGCGACCCTGCGCGGTGCGGAGGATGCTCGTGTTCATGTCGCCGCAGGCGTAGGTTTCCTTCCGGCGCGCGTCGCCGGCCGGAAGCCGATCACGACGCGCGGAGAGGCTCGCCTCGCGCGAGCTCATCGACACCAGCGCCTCGAAGCGATCGCCGCGGTTGATGTCCAGGTAGTGCGCGACCGGTCCCAGGCCGTGCGTGGGATAGAGGTTGCCGTTGCGCGTGAAGTGCTCGTCGCGCCGCCAGAGCCCTTCCAGGTTGTCGAAGAGGATCTTGCTGCCCAGGTCGTGGATGTACGCGGCCTCGGCGTGGGTCAGCTCGCCGAAGAGCCCGGCGCGCACCATCCCCAGCACCATCAGCTCGTTCTCGCCGTAGCAGCAGTTCTCGAGCATCACGCAGTGCCGGCGCGTGCGCTCGGACGTGTCCACCAGCCGCCAGCAGTCCTCGAGCGTGGACGCGGCGGGGACCTCCACGAAGACGTGTTTGCCCGCCTCCATCGCCGCCACCGCCATCGGCACGTGCCAGCGCCACGGGGTCGGGATGTAGACGACGTCGAGGTCGTCGCGCTTCACGAGGTTCTCGAAGTCACGCTCACCCGCCGAATAGCCGGCGGGCTCCTTCTGGCCGGCCTTCACGACCTTGGCCTGGGCGGCGGCCACGCGGTCCTTGACGAGATCGCAGACCGCGCTGACCTGGACTCCAGGGATGCCGAGGAGATCGTGGAGAAGGCTGGCCCCGCGTCCTCCGTGTCCGATGAGCCCGACGCGGACGACCGAGCGCGCCTCGAACGGCACGCCGATCATGCTGGAGCCCGCGGCGGCGGGCGGCCCCGCGGGAGCCTGCGCGGCCTGAGCAGCCGGGCTCAGCCCGAGGGCTTTCAGCCCGAGGCCGCCCGCGGCCAGCGCCGCCGACTGCAGCACGCGTCTTCGCGAGATCCTGGGTCCCTTGTTCTCCGCCATCCTGTTCCGCCTTTCCGTGGGGGCTGTCCGACGGAATTCTCTCCTTTACCGGCCGCGCGTTGTAGTTTTGGCCCCGGGGCTCGGGTCTCCCTCCCCGCATTGCATCCGGCCGGACGACAAGTGACTGACCCCGGTGACGCACTGTGGAAGATCACATCCGACGGCGCTGGGCACGGTGCTTGCGTCTGGAAAGCCTTGGCGGGCGTGGCAGGAGTCTGCCCACCGGCCCCCTGATCCTCTAAAGGGAAGGAGACCCAAATGACGAGACTCATCGCACCCGGCGCGGTCGCCGCGCTCCTTACCGCTGCACTGGTGACGGCGCCGCCCTCGGCGCGAGCGGAATACAAGCACGGAATGTTGTCGGCCAGCACGCTGGCCAAACACGCATCCGACTACTACGGCAAGACAGTGACCGTGAAGGCGAAGGTCGACGACGTCATGGGCGCCAACATGTTCAGCCTCGACGAAGACGCGCTCTTCGCCGGCCCGGACGTGCTGGTGATCGTGCCCGCCGGCGTCAGCAATGTCGTCCATGACCAGAAAGTCGTGGTCACGGGCGAGGTCCGGCCGTACGTGGAGCCCGATCTCGACAAGGACTTCTCTTTCTTCGAGGATGGCAAGCTGATCAAGAAGGACACCAAGATCGACTGGAAGACGCGTCCGGTGATCGTGGCCCGGTCGGTGCGCGCCGAAGACGGGAAGGAAATCGCCACCTCCGGCCAGTAACGGCCCCGCCGTCCGCAAGGCACGAGCCCCGGCGCGCCGCTGGCGCCGGGGCCGTGCTCCTCAGATCTCGCCCGTGCGCATGCTCTCGGCCAGGTACTCGCTCCCCCGCAGCGCGAAAGCCAGGATCGACAGCGTGGTCGTCTTGTCGCTGCAGCCGAGGAACAGGCTCGCGTCCGCCACGAAGAGGTTCTTCACGTCGTGGGTCTGGCCGAAGCGGTTGGTCACGAACCGCTTCGGGTCGTTGCCCATGCGCAGCGTCCCCGTCTCGTGCAGGCTCCAGCCCGGCGTGTAGGGCTCCTTCCCCGCCCCCCAGATCTCGCCGCCCGCGGCCTTGATGACGGCCGCCGTCGTTTCCTTGGCGTGATCCCACATCAGCAGCTCGTTGGGTCCCCACTGAAAATGCACCCGCACGACGGGGATGCCGTAGACGTCCTTCACGTCGGGGTCGATGTCCACGTAGTTCGTGGCGCTCGGCAGGGACGGGATCTGGCAGTAGAACGAGACCGGCGTCGGATAGTGCCGCTTGATGGCGCGCTTGAGCGACGTCCCGAAGCCCTCGATCTGCTCCTGGAACCAGGGGAACTCGCCGCAACCGCCGGTCGGGTAGATCGAATATCCGCGGATGAACTTCTCCTGCTGCCGGCCGAGGTTCTGCCATCGCGGCATCCACACGATCTGGCTGGCGGAGACGTTGTCGGGAAAGGAAGGCTGGCCGAGGAGCTGCGGCAGGTACCCGTATCCCGTCGTCCCGTAGAGGTGATCGCACAGGTTGCGCCCGGCCTGCCCGCTCGAGTTCGCGATCCCGTTCGGCCATCGGCCGGACTTCGAGTTCAGCAGGATGCGTGCGGACTCCACGCACGAGGCGGCCACCACGACCGCCCTCGCCTCGACCTCGATCTCCTGCTTCGTCTCGCGATCGACGTAGGCCACGCCCTTGGCGCGTCCGTCGTCCCCGACGACGATGCCGCGGACCACCGCGTTCGTGCGCAGCTCGAGCTTCCCCGTCTTCTCCGCCGCGGGCAGGAGGAACCACGGGGTCGAGAAGAACGATCCGGTGTCGCAGCCCTCGGTGCAGTTGCCGCAGTAGTGGCACGGTGGGTGGCCCTGATGGGGCACGGTGAGCTGGGCCAGTCGGTCCGGCAGGTACGGCACGCCCGTCTTGTCGCAGCCCGACTTCAGGATGTGGTCCAGGCAGCGCAGCGGCATGGGCGGCAGGTACTCGCCGTCGGGATTGCTCGGGCGCCCCTGCACCGTGCTGGCCACGCCGATCATCCGCTCGACGCGGCTGTAGTAGGGCGCGATCTCGTCGTACGTCACCGGCCAGTCCACGTCGTACCCGCCGTCGAGGCTCGCCGTCTTGAAGTCGACGTCACCCATCCGCGCGGCAGAGCGTCCCCAGAAGTTCGTCTTGCCGCCCACGGCGTGGCAGCGCGGCCATTCCCAGCTCGTGCCCGGCGCGGTCGTGTAGGTGATGCCGTGCTCCCACACGCCCTGGCTGTATTCGTTCTCGATGTGATAGAAGTCCCCGCTCTTCCGCGGATCGCCGAACCCGCGGTAGAGCATGTCGTACGGTTGCTTGTGGTTCCGGAAGTCCTTGGCCGGATCGAGCCTCCGTCCGGAGTTGAGCGCGCAGACCGACAGGCCCGCCTCGCACAACGTCTTGATGGCCATGCCGCCGCCCGCGCCCGTGCCGATCACGATCACGTCGTAGGTTCGAGAAGGCATCGGCGGCCTCAGTCCTTCGACCCGGCCAGATGCCGATGTTCGGGATCGTCCGGATGCGCACATCCGGGCAGCCGCGGGTAATAGCTGCGCAGTCCCGGGTAGTCGAGCTGCTGCAGGCCCACCTTGGACGTGTAGAAGCCCATGAGCGTGTAGTCGCGGAGGAGCTTGAAGAACGTGCGGCCCTCGTCCTCGCCGGGCCGGTGGCGGGCGCGGTAGGCGAGGGGCTCGAGCAGCTCCGCCTGGCGTGCGCCGTCGAGCTCGCGAAAGGTCGCGCCGTGGAGCGCGCGGGCGTGGGCGTCCAGCCACGTCAGGCCATAGCGGAACGGGTACTGGATCTTGGGATTGCTGGCGACCATGAAATCGACGAACTCGCTGACACCCGCCTCGCGCGCGCCCGGGGTGTCGTCGCTGGGGACGATGATCTCGGTCAGGCGGACGAGCGTCGCGTATTCGTCCGCGGAGAAGAACCGCGGCGTGTAGGCCGCCGGTCGCACCTGCAACAACCCGGGCGTCCCGTGCCCGCAGGCGAACGTCCAGCGGGCGAATCCGGGAAAGCCGCTGGCCGCGCCGGCGATGGCCAGGATGCGCAAGACCTCGCGGCGCTCGAGCCCCTGCCCCGCCATCAGCGTTCTCCCGCCGCCCACCAGAGGTCGATGGGCTTGCGCGCGTTGCTCTGGAACGGCAGCGCCACCTTGCCCCCCGTGCGTGCGGACTCGTAGGCCGCCATCAGGACCTCCAGGACCGCGCGCCCATCCTCACCGGTCACGAGAGGCTTGCGATCGTTCTGTACGCAGTCCACGAAGTGCGCCATCTCCCCGTGGAAGCCGTAGTTCCAGGCCTCCTCGTAGATGGTGAAGCTCCAGCCCTTGGTCGATCCCGCCTTCTCCACCGCGTAGTCGTAACCGACCGCGCTGTAGGTCTCGATCGCGTTGCCGTGCAGGAGGTCCGCGTAGGCGACGCCGTGCGTGCCGTAGACCTCGGCGCGGTCGTCCATGCCGCCCGGCTTGGTCCAGCTCTCCTCCGCGATCGCGGTCGCCCCGCCCTCGAACTCCAGGATGAGGATCGCGTTGTCCTCGCCGCGCGTCTTCTCGCCGTGCACGCTCGTGCTCATCTGGGCGTAGACGGACTTGATGGGCGGCCGCCCGAGCATCCAGCGGAAGAACTCCACGGCGTGGCACCCCATGTCCATGGTCACACCCCCACCGGAGCGATCGACGTTCCAGAAGTGGTCCGCGTGGGGGCCGTCGTGTTTCTCGGATTGCTTCACCAGAGTGGGCCGCCCCAGGGCCCCGCTATCCAGGAGCTTTTTCAGCCGCACGTATTTCGGCGCGAAACACAGCTCCTCTGCGTACATCAGCTTCACGTTCGCCTGCCGGCAGGCCGCGATCATCCGGTCCGCGTCGGCCAGGTTCAGGCAGAGCGGCTTCTCCATCACCACGTGTTTGCCCGCGGCGGCCGCGTCCAGGGTGAGGCGGCAGTGGAGGTCGTTGGGCGCGCCCACGACGACCATGTCGATGTCCGGGCGCGCGAGCATCTCCGCGTAGTCGGTGAAATGACGCGGGATCGCGAAGCGCTCGGCGAAGGCCCGGGCATGGCCCGCCGACGGGGAGGCCACGGCACGGATCTCGGCCTGGGGACACGCGCGCAGGGCCTCCGCGTGGATGCTGGAAACGAACTGCGAGCCGATCAGGCCGACGCCGACTTGCCGCATGCCTCAGTCCCTCCCCGCGGCGGCCATGGCCGCGCCCGCCGCCCCCACCACTCCCGCCCGCCACCCCAGCTCCGCCGGCGCGACGGTGATCCGCCTGGGCGGGACGAGGGTGGCGCGTTCGACCGCACCACGAACCGCTTCCGCGAAGACTTCAAAGTGCTCGTCCATCATGCCGCCCCCGAGCACGATCCGCTCGGGCAGGAGCGTGTGCAGGATGGTCCAGGTAGCGCTGGCCGTGGCGGCCAGCGCGTCGGCGCGAATGCGCCGGGCCGTGTCCTCGCCCTCTCGCGCCCGCGTGAGGAGCTCGGCGCCATCGCTCAAGCCGACGATGCGCGCGGCCGCGGTGAGCGCCGTGCCGGAGGCGAGCGATTCGAAGCAGCCGCTCGCTCCGCAATAGCAGCGCGGCCCGCCCGGGTCGGCGGGGAGATGGCCGAGCTCCGGGTGCTCGCCCCCCACACCGCGCAGCAAGACGCCTCCGCGAACGGCGGCGCCGCCGATGCCGGTGCCGAACGTCAGCATCACCACCGGGTCGAAGCCGCGGCCCGCACCCGACCGGCACTCGCCCAGCAGGGCCATGTCCGCGTCGTTCTCGAGAACGACCGGGCATGCGAAGGCTTCACGCAGGGGGCTCACGATGTCGGCGTCCCCCCAGCCCGGCAATGTGTGCGGGTTGTGGATCGTGCCCCGCACGGGGTCCACGGGCCCCGCGCACCCGATGCCGATTCCGGCGAGATCCTGCGTCGTCCAGCCCGTATCCGCGACCACGCGCGTGACCGCTTCCCTGATATGCAGGAGGCCGGAGGCGAAGCCCTGGCTCGACTCGGTCGGGAACGTGGTTTCGCGCAGGACCGCGCCGGCCATGTCCACCGTGGCGATGGCGATCTTGGTACCGCCGATGTCGATGCCCACCGCGCGCCCGGCGGCCGTCAACCCCTCATCCCCCGTCGGGGCGGCCACGCCTCCCGATCGCAAAGGACCGTCACGTCGGGGTGCAGCCACAGGAGCGACGCCGGACAGCGCGTCGTGACATGGCCGCTCATCATGCGCCGGAGGGGCGCGCCTTTGGGGCGGCCGGAGACGAGGACCAGGATCGCGCGCGATTGCAGGATGTCGGCCATCCCCATCGTGAGGCCGCGGCGCGGAGGCGCTTTCATGGCGCGCACCATCGAATGGGCGCGCGTGGCGGGGGCGAGGCGAGCGACGTGCGGGCCCGCGGCCAGCGCGGGCGCCGGCTCGTTCATCAGGAGATGCCCGTTGCGACCCAGGCCGAGCACGCACAGGTCGAAGCGGCCGCGACGGCCGAGCTCCCGCACGACACGGGCGCATTCCGCCCGCGGATCGCGGGGCCGGCTGTGGAACCCGAGGTAACGCGAGCGCGGCACGCCCCAGGGACCCAACACCTTCTCTCGGAGATAAGTCTCGCACGTCGCCGGGTGGTCCAGAGGCAGCCCCAGCCATTCGTCCAGCTTGACGATTCGCACGCCTCGAAAGAGCGCGGGCTGGCGCGTGCGCATCCGCGCCAAACGCTCGTAGGTCCGCGTCGGCGTCGCGCCCGTGGCCAGCCCGAGCAACAGGCCGGGATTCTTCCGCAGCGCGCGCGCGACCCGAGCCGCGGCCTTCTGGCTCATCTCGTCGTGGTCCCGAGCGATCTGGATGTGCACGAGTCGGACCTGAGGCGGCCGGTAGCCGCCCGGTGTATCAGCGACCGGGAGTGGCCGCCGAATACGTTCCGTCGGGCGATGGCAGCGGTCCGAGCTCGGCCACGATGGCCTTGCCCAACAGCTCCTGCAGCCGCGCGCGTTTCTCGGGCGGCAAGGCGCGCACGCCGCGGGCGAAGAGGGCGAGCACCTTGACGTCCTCGCTCACGGAGAGCAGCTCGCGCCCGGTCCGGATCCGCTCGTAGCCGCGGACGCGTTGCCGGTCCGTGGGCCGCAGGGAGCGCGCCACGGCCAGGCGCAGCGCGCTGAGCTCCTTGGCCTCCTCTTCGGGCAGCGACGACATCCCGCGCACGGCCGCGGTCTCCGCGCGCGAGAAGATCTCCGCCGGATCGCGCGGGCGATAGGGGCTCTTCTTCATCACGACCTGGATCGTCTCCGGCGTCAGATGGGGCAGCTGATCGACGGCGACCTGCACGTCGGGCGGCAGCGTCGGCGGGGGCGGCGTCGGCGAGGCTGGCGGCGGTGAGGGTGCCGTTTGCTTCTTTTCCGCGCGCGAGGCCGCCCATCGCCGTCCCGCCTGGACGAGCGCGGGGATCCAGGCCCAGCCCGTCGCGATGACGAGGACCGCGGCGATGGCGCCCGCGATGAGCAGCTTGGTCTTCGTCGCCATCCGCGGTCCGCGGGCGGCGGGCGCCTTCTCGTCCGCGAAACGCAGGACGGGAAGCTCGGTGACGGGCGGCGGCGGCGCCATCGGCTCGCGAGGAGCGAGCGACGGCGGCGATCCTTCCGCAGGCGGCAGCGGAGCGGCCTGCTTTGCGCTCGCGACGATCTCCCGGACGCGCGCGGTCGCGGTGGTGAGAAGGTCCTGACCTTTGCGCGTCGCGAGCGTGAGCGGATCCAAGTCCGGCGTCGGGCGCGATGGCTTCTCGACCTTCTCCTCGTCCCGATGGATCGTCGCCCGGGCGCGCTCCCGAAGCGCGGCATCGTCCAGCGGCTTGAAGGGAATGATGGGGAGCTCGTCGGACGGCGGCGGCGCCGGCTCGAGCGGCTCCTCCAGATCCGGGACGTCCTCGACGGGAGCGACGAAAGCGGTGCGCGCCACTTCGGCCAGATCCAGCGGCGACGCTGTCGGCGGACTCGCGGGCGTGACGGCGGGCACGACGATCGGACGCGGTGGAGCCGGCGCGGGAGCAGGGGGCGCGGCGATTTTCGGTGCAGCCACGACGGCAGCCGGCGGTGGCGGTGGCGGAGGCGTGGGCTTCACGGCCGGTGGCGGCGGTGGGGCCGTGACCACCGGTGCCGGCGGAGGCACGGGTTTCGGCGGCGCAGGCGCAGGCGCAGGCGGCGCGGGTGCGGGCGCGGAAGGTACGAAGAACGGCTCCGGCTCGGGCAGCGCAAACTCAGCCGGAGCAGGCTCGGTCACGAGCCTGGGCGCGAGCGGTGCCGGCGCCGGGGCGGGAGGCGGCGGCGCGGGGGACACGATCGGCGCCGCGACGACCGCCGGAGGCGGCTGCGAGGCGACCGGCGCGGACGGCGCGGGAGCCGGCGGTGGAGGCGGCGGCACGAGAGGAAGCTCCGGCGCCGGCGGTGGGGCCGCGGGCTTCGGCATCGCCGCGAGACGCCGGGCCTCGGACGCGGCGTGGGCCTCGACGTGGGCCAGCGCTTCCTTCAGCGGCATCCAGCGGCGCGAGCCCGCCGGCTGAACCATGGCCTTGTTGTCGAGGAGCCAGGTACGAAGGCCCGCTTCGTCCACGGCCAGGATGGTCCCGTCTCCGAGGCGCAGCTTGTAGTCGGCAGGCATGGTCGCCCCCTCCCGTACGACGGGCCGACGGGGCGGCTATGGTCTCTCCGCGCCCCCCCGTGCCGGAGTGAACTCTGTCACAACGCGAGCCCGGAGTCGCTGCGGGGCGTCAGCGCGTCATCTTCGCGGGGTGCCCCCGAAACGCGCGGTCCCCACGCCGATCATCTCCCGCGCGCTCGTCAGGCGCAGGGTGAGCGACCGCCGGGCCTCGTTGGGGCGTCCGAAGTCGGTGATGACCGTCGCCTGGATCGTGGTGGGACCCGTCAGGCTCTGCGAGCGCGAGCCGTAGAAATTGCTTTGGATGCGGTACTCACCCGCCATCGCGCGGTGCACCAGATACTCCTCGGGCCCATAGCCACCGGTGAAGTCACGCGAGACGAGGCCGCCCGTCTGGGTCAGGGCGTGGCCGTAATAGCACTGCTCGCCCGACGGCTCGGTCACCCACAGGTCGATGTCGGTGAGGTCGGTGTCCCAGGTCATGACGACGCGGAGGTCCGTGTCGAGGAGGGTGCGGAGCCGCGCGTCGATGGGAAACGACGGCCTGCCGAACGCCGGGTCCCTCTCGACCACCGCGATGATGCGATTCGCTTCCTCCAGCGCCATCACTTCGATCTCCGGGAAGCGGCGGTCCCAGCGGCCAAGAACGATGCGGTTGAGCAGTTCCACGCTGCGCACGTAGTCGGCGGCGATGGAGGGGCTGCCCTGACCCGCCTTGAGCCGGCGGGCGTCCGCCCGGGCCTCGAGCGCGAGGGCAAGGTCGCGCAGCGACTGCGGCTCCTCCGGGCGCAGGCTCAGCACCTTCTCGAAGAGATCGACGGCCAGCGCCAGTTCGCCCGCCTGTTGCAGCCGATGCGCCGCGATACGCAGGAGCCGCGGCTCTTCGAGCTTCAGCTCCACCACGTCGCTCAGGACGCGCAGCCCGATCGCGCGCTGCCCGGTGCGGAGGAAGTGATCCGCGCAGTCCAGGTAGAAGGCGGGGCTGGAGCCGTATTCGCGCCGTTCGCCCAGGAAGGTGTCGTAGGCTCGGGCGGGGCCCGCCCGGCGCAAGGCGTCGAGGTAGGGCGTGGCCGGATCCCAGGCCTTGAGGACGATGGCGGCCGCGCCCGGCGAAGGCGCACCCGCGCCCTGCCCTTCCTTCGCGAAGCCGGGCGCCGACATCGCCTCCGCCATCTGCTCCCGGGTCATGACCGTCTG
>Ga0207648_10001950_pt1 | contig 22547 bp, 23 predicted proteins | sample KBSMisM32_FD_184310 | JGI IMG/M metagenome (GOLD analysis project Ga0207648, IMG submission 184310) | Miscanthus rhizosphere microbial communities from Kellogg Biological Station, Michigan, USA - KBS Miscanthus M3-2 (SPAdes) (version 2) | ecosystem: Host-associated > Plants > Roots >...
GACCGCGGCCTCGCGATCGAGCGGCCCACGGGCACTGCGCTCGCGTCGGTGGCGCTGCCCTCGACGCTGCCCGCTGAGCTCATCGGTCGCCGGCCCGACGTGATCGCGCAACGCTGGCGCATCGAAGCGGCAAGCCGCGACATCGCGGCGGCGAAGGCGCAGTTCTATCCGAACGTCAACCTCGTTGCGTTCGCCGGCCTGCAGACGCTCGGCGCCGCGAACCTGCTCGCAGCGGCGAGCGGGATGGCCGGTGTGGGCCCGGCGATCACGTTGCCAATCTTCGACGCTGGCCGACTCCGCGCAAATCTCGCCGGCAAGGACGCCGACTACGACGTCGCCGTCGAGCAATACAACCAGACGCTCGCCGACGCGATGCGCGACGTCGTCGATCAGCTCGCGTCGTTCCGCAGCGTCGCCGCACAACGCGCGCAACAGCAGCAGGCGCTCGCGACGACGCGCGAGGCCTACGAACTCGCGCTGCTGCGCTATCGCGAAGGGCTCGGCAACTACCTGCAGGTCCTGTCCGCCGAGCAGCCGCTGCTCGACCAGCAGAGTCTCGACGCCGATCTTCGCGCGCGCGAGCTCGAGCTGTCGATCAACCTCGTGCGCGCCCTCGGCGGCGGGTACGAGCCGCCGTTGACACTCGGCGAGGTTTCGCCATGACCACGACCACGATGCTCCGCTGCTCGTCCGTCCGGTGCCCATCGCGCCGCGTCGCGCCTTCGCCGTCCGCACGCGGTGGGCGCGCCACGATGGTCGCGCTCGTGCTCCTCGCGCTACTGCTCATGCTCAACGGCGAAGTCTGGATGCTGCAGCGAACAGCCGACGCGCCCGACGACCTCACGGTCGCCACATGCGCGTTCGAGGCGGTCGACCCCGCTGCACGACTGATGCCGGCGTGCACGCAATCAACACCGATGAATGCCAACAAGGAAACACTATGAGTAGCAAGAACAAGGACAACGTGACCACGCCGGCCACCGACAATGCGCGCAAGCGCTGGCTGTCGATTGCGGCGGGCCTGTTCGTGCTTATCGGCGCGGCATACGGCGCCTACTGGGCGCTCGTGCTGCGTTACGACCAGTCAACCGATGACGCGTATGTCAGTGGCAACATTGTGCAGATCACGCCGCAGATCGCGGGGACCGTCGTCAAGATCGCCGCCGACGATACGCAGTTCGTCAAGGCGGGTGACACGCTCGTCGAGCTCGACCCGGCCGACGCGAAGATCGCGCTCGAGCAGGCCGACGCCAAGCTGGCGAAGACGGTCCGCGAAGTCCGGGGACTGTTCGCGACGACCGCCCAACTGAAAGCATCGGTCGACGTGCGCAACGCAGAGGTCGCGCGTGCAACCGAGGATCTGAATCGGCGGCAGCGGCTCGCCACCTCCGGCGCCGTATCGGGCGAAGAGCTGCAGCATGCCCGCGACGCATTGACGAGCGCACGCGCGGCGCAGGTCGCCGCTCAGCAGGAGCTCGCGGCCACCGAGGCCCGCACCGATCGCACGGCCGTCGCAAGCCATCCGGACGTGCTGGCCGCCGCGGCGCAGGTGCACGATGCGTATCTCGATGTCGCGCGCACCCAACTGCCCGCGCCGGTGTCGGGATTCGTCGCCAAGCGCTCGGTGCAGCTCGGCCAGCGCGTGGCGCCCGGCACGACACTGATGGCGATCGTCCCGCTCGACCAGGTGTGGGTCGACGCCAATTTCAAGGAGCCGCAACTCGCGACGATGCGCGTGGGCCAGAGTGTCACGCTGAAGGCCGACCTGTACGGCAACAAGATTGCCTATCACGGTACGGTGAGCGGGTTCGGTGCCGGTACCGGCTCGGCGTTCTCGCTGCTGCCGGCGCAGAACGCCACCGGCAACTGGATCAAGATCGTCCAGCGCGTGCCGGTGCGCATCGCGCTCGACCCGCAGGAGCTCGCCGAGCATCCGCTGCAGATCGGCCTGTCGATGCAGGTGGACATCGACACACACCAGCGTGACGGCGTCCGCCTGCCGCAGCAGACGAAGCCGGCAACCGCGTATCGGACGGACGTCTACGACTCCGTGGACGCCGCCGCAGCGCAGCGCATCCGTTCGATCGTCGCCGCCAACGGTCAGCTCAACGCGAAATCCGACACGACGGCGATGGCGAGCTCGCGCACACCGAAACGGGCGGCGGTCGATACCGCTGCGCCGACGCGGCACGTCGCGACCGGCCCGCAGTCGACGGCGCACTAGGGACATCGGATGAGCGAAGCCAGCAGCGCAGTGCCCGCGTCTGGCGAACCGGTAACGACACCGGCACCGGCGTCGGGCGCGTCAGCCCAGCCTGCTCCGCTGACCGGCGCGACGCTCGCACTCGGAACCGTCGCGCTCTCGCTCGCGACGTTCATGAACGTACTCGACACGTCGATAGCCAACGTGTCGCTGCCGGCGATCGCCGGCGACCTCGGCGTGTCGCCGGACCAGGGCACGTGGGTCATTACATCGTTCGGCGTCGCCAATGCAATTTCGCTGCCGCTGACCGGCTGGCTCACGCAGCGCTATGGACAGGTGCGCCTGTTCGTCGCGTCGGTGCTGCTGTTCGTCATCGCATCGTTCCTCTGCGCACTGGCCCCTACACTCGGCATGCTGATTGCATTCCGCGTGCTGCAGGGCGCCGTCGCGGGACCCATGATTCCGCTGTCGCAGTCGCTGCTGTTGTCGAGCTATCCGAAGGCCAAGGCCGGCAGCGCACTCGCGATCTGGGGGATCACCACGCTGGTCGCTCCCGTGACCGGACCGCTGCTCGGTGGCTGGATCACCGACAACATCGCGTGGCCGTGGATCTTCTACATCAACATTCCGGTCGGGCTGGTGGCCGTCGGCGTCACGTGGATGATCTACCGGACGCGCGAAACGCCGACGCGCAAGTTGCCGATCGACGGCGTCGGCCTCGGCCTGCTCGTGCTGTGGGTCGGCGCGCTGCAGGTCATGCTGGACAAGGGCAAGGACCTCGACTGGTTCGGATCGACGGCAATCACGGTGCTTGCGATCGTCGCCGTCGTCGGCCTCACGCTCTTCGTCATCTGGGAGCTCACCGAGCGGCATCCGGTCGTCGACCTGCGCCTTTTCGCGCGCCGAAACTTCTGGACGAGCTCGCTCTCGATGTCGCTTGCCTACGGCACGTTCTTCGGCAACGTCGTGCTGCTACCCCTGTGGCTGCAGCAATACATGGGCTATTCGGCGACGCAGGCGGGCATGGTGCTCGCACCGGTGGGCGTGCTCGCGATCCTGTTCACGCCATTCGTCGGCAGGAACGTGCACCGGGTCGACCCTCGGCTCTTCGCAACCGGCGCGTTCATCGTGCTGGCGCTGGTGCTGTACATGCGCTCGCACTTCAACACGTCGGCGGATCTGTGGACGCTCATGGTTCCGACGATCATCCAGGGCGCGGGCATGGCGATCTTCTTCATTCCGCTGGTGACGCTCAGCCTGTCCGGGCTCGAACCCGATCGCATCCCGGCAGCGTCCGGGTTGTTCAATTTCACGCGCATCACCGCGGGTTCGTTCGGAACGTCGATCGCGACGACGCTATGGGATCACCGGGCGACGCTGCACCACGCCCAGATCGCCGAGCACATCAGCGGCGCCGACGCGGCAACGACGCAGGCGCTCGGCGCGATGCAGGCGGGCGGCCTTACCGCGGAGCAGAGCGTGGCGCAACTCAACCGGCTCGTCGACCAGCAGGCGTTCATGCTGTCCGCCAACGACGTGTTCTACGTGTCGGCGCTGATCTTCCTGCTGCTGATCGCCGTCGTCTGGCTCGCCCGCCCGGCGAAGGGTCCGGCGCAGGGCGGTGAAGCGGCTGCCGGCGCGCACTGACGTCCCCGCCGGCGATCGGTTACTTCTTTTTCAGCCAGCGCGCAACGGCGACGGCGGCCGCGCCGATCGCGAGCAGCGCCAGGGTTTCAGGCTCGGGAACGGGGTTTGGTGTGCCGGCGATAGCTGAGCCACAAAAAGCCAACGGCGCCAGCATGGCAACGATGCGCGCAATGTACATGGCGAATGCTCGATGAGTGAATTTTAAAAACGGGCGCCGCGACCGGTCACTTGTTGCGCCAGCGGGCGATTGCGAGTGCTGCGGCGCCGATCGCGAGCAGCGCCAGCGTTTCCGGCTCCGGCACTGGAATTCCCGGGCCGGCATAGGCAACGCTTGAAATTCCCGATAGCGGCAGAAGCAACAACAGCCAAAATTTGCGCATGGATGTCCTCGCTGAATGTGAAGGTCGATACGCCGATCGTTGGCGTGTGTTCGTTAGCGTTTGCGGTTCTTCCACCTGACGACGGCGACCGCGGCTGCGCCGATGGCAACCAGCATGAGCGTTTCGGGTTCCGGTATCACCCCGGGCGGTCCACCCGCGGCCGCGATACACGGAAACCCGAGCGAAAGAACCGTTGCTAAAAATAGCCCGGTGCGCATGGTGACTCCTTGGTCGACTACATCATCAGGCTTGCGAACGTGAAGTGGCCTTCGCGACTGGCGTTCGTCCCGGATATTCGTGTGTTGACAACGGACGGTTCGCCGGGCGGCGTTATTTGCGCCGCCACCGTGCGATCGCAATCGCCGCTACGCCAATCGCCAGCAGTGCGAGCGTCTCCGGTTCGGGAACGGTATTGACGCCGGCAACGGCGATACCGGGAATGCCAAAGCCAACGAGCAGCGCGAAACCGATTTTCTTGAGCATGACATGTCCCCTTCGTGCGCGTTTCAGAGTCTTGCCGGCGCGTCGACGGCGTCGACGTGGACTCGGCGATCGTCGGCCTCAGGCAACGGCCGAAATGGCATCAGCAGCAATTTCCACAGCGTAACGTCGCGCGGCGTGCGCGCGATTTCCAGACCCAGCGCCATCCGCCGCTGATCACCGTGCGGATCGCGCCTGTACGTCGAGAACAACCAATCCCACCACGGCAGCAGGTTCGCGAAATTGCTGTTGCTCTCGGCAGGTTGCGTCGAATGATGGATTCGATGCATGTCGGGCGTGACGACCAGCAAGCGGAGCGCTGCGTCAACGCGGCGCGGCAACGCGATGTTGCCATGGTTGAATACGGACGCCACGGCAGCGAGCGCAAGGCCGACCAGGACAGCGAGGGACGGCACACCGACGGCGACGACGGTGGCCAGCACGACGGCCTGCGACACGAGCGCCTCGCCTGGATGATGGCGGAGGGACGTTCCACAGTCGACGTCGAGATCGCAGTGATGGATCTGATGAAATCGCCACAGCAGCGGAACGGCGTGGGCAAGCCGGTGCTGCGCATAATTGGCGAGATCGAGCGCGATGACGCCAACCAACAGCGCCAGCCATGACGGCGCGCCAACGACGTTCAACAAGCCGAAACCGCGTTGCTCGGCAAGCGCTGCCAGTGCAAACGCGGCCAGCGGCATGCATATCCGTATGACGACCGATCCCAGCGCAACGAGCGTCAGCTGCTGGATCCACCGCGCGCCGGCCGGCACTGCGAAGGCGCGTCGCGGCAGGAACGTTTCCCACACGGCGACCACACCGAACGCAGCCAGCCACAGATATGACTGCAGATCGGCCTGGTGCTCGAGCAGCCAGCGGGTCATGGTCTATTCAGGTATCTAAGCAATGAGGCCGGGCACTCCCGATCGCGTTGGATGCAAGCGCTGGCCGCAACCGGGGCCCGGACGGGCGTCACCGCCATCGAAGCGCGCAAGCAAGTATTGGGCTCGATCGACTTCACGTCGACAATACAACGGCTTACGATTGGACGCGAGCGCGACGGTCGAGCAGCTGTAAGCGGCACCGACGCCCAGGCCGTTCTCGCTGCCTATTGCGGTGACTTCGCTATGCCCGCGCAACGGCGCTGATACTCGGCCTCGAGCGATTTCCGGCGCTTCGAGTTGGCGGCGCTCGCCGTGCTGCCCCGCTGCGCGTCGCGCTCGGCGTCGGCTGCGAGCCGGCGCGTCTCGTCGAGCAACTGGGTACATGCCGTCGGATTGGCCGCCCCCTGCTTCGTGGCGTCCTGCAGCCGCAGCGGCGTGCCGCCGGACGCGCACGGCGCGTCTGCATACACGGTCTTGCCATTCGCATCCTGGCACTTGTAAACCTGCGCGTGCACGCCCGACGTCGCCGCGAATGCCACCACGCACAGCACAACGGTCGCAGCCAGCTTTTCCAATCGCTTCGTCATCAGGGCCCCTGTGATTCGACGCGATTGCGGCCGAGCCGCTTCGCGCGATACAACGCGCCGTCCGCCCGCGCGAACGTCTGCATGATCGGTTCTCCCGGCTGATACTGTGCGACGCCGATCGACACGGTCAGCTTGCCTATCGAGCGCGGCAGCGGTACATCGAGTGCGCCGATCCGCGCGCGCAGCCGCTCGGCGTCGGCGATCGCGCCGGCGAGGGTCGTGTGGCGGCAGATCTGCACGAACTCCTCGCCGCCGTAGCGCCCGAAAACGTCGGTCGAACGCAACCCCTCCTGCACCGACCGCGCGAACGCGCGCAGCACCTGGTCGCCGGTCAGGTGATCGAACTCGTCGTTGTAACGCTTGAAGAGATCGAGGTCGATCACGCACAGCGACAGCGGCTCCCGCACCGCGTCGGCCCGCTGCTTGGCCTCTTCCATTGCGACGAGCAGCGTGCGGCGATTGTAGAAGCCGGTCAGATCGTCACGCCGCGCGCGTTCCTCGATGTCCTCGAGCCTGACGCTCACCTCGTTCAGGCCCCGCTGCAATCGCTTGACATGACTGCCGATGAACAGGAACCACGGCAACGTCGACGCGATGACGACGAGCTGCAACAGGTCCAGACGCACGATCTCCGCATCGTGGTGGTTGAAGTAGCGGAGCCCGATGACGAGCGCGAACGCGAAAAGCGACAGCCCGCCGAGCACGGCGAGCTTGCGCGCCGTGTGCCGGAGCATGCCGAACATCAGCGCGACGAAGAAGAACGACGCGAAGGCGAGCCGCGTGTCGGGCGCGTGGTAGACGACGTACAGCATCGTGAACACCGACGTCAGCAGCTGCCCACCGGTGAGGCTCGGGTCCGGGAACCGCAGGTTGAGACCGCTGCGAAACACGGCGCTGAAGCCGACGATCAATAGGGCGACCAACGCGAATGCCTGCGCGAGCGTCTTGCGGTCGATCATGCCCTGCGTGTAGAAGACGCCCAGCACGACGAGGTAGAGAACCGAGAACGCGCTGGCGAACAGGAACCGGCGCAGCCGAAGGCGCTGCTTCGGGGAATCCGCAACCTGCGCTGGATTGTCGACTGCCGGCATGGACGCCATAGTCACGCGAATCGCGAAATTCCCGCTTGACGTGGATCGAACATACCCTATTGTTAGCGCTGCGCCGAGCTTCGGCTTACTGGAGCTCGTGGCGTTGTGACCGCACCCGATCGCGCCCCCCATCCTGCGAGACGCCATGTCCGAGACCGATGCGAAGCCAAAAAAGCTCGTCCGGGAGTTCCGGCAGATTCTCGTATGGCCGATCCAGCTGATGCCGCTACGCGAGGGCGCGCAGATCCAGGAGCATTGGGAGGCGCTGTCGCAGCCGGGCACCGACCATCCGTGGCGAGAGCTCCGCGACGAGTTCAGCTGCGACCCCACGCAGTTCCAACAGCGGCACTACAGCGAATTCGTGACGTTCCTGCCCTACGTCCGTCGTTTCCTGTACGGCGAAGGCAAGGGGCGGACGGATGCGGGTGTGGTCGACTCGCCGATCCGGGTGTTCCGGCGCAACGACGTCGCGGCACTGCGCGCGACGTTTCCGGGCGCCCATTCCGTACCGCTGACCGTCAGCATCGCCCACGTCGACCTGTGCTTTTTCTACGACATCGACGTCGTCATTCTGATCGTCGAGGTGTTCGCCGATGACGTCACGCTGACGCAGGCGCTCGACCTGCTCCATCGGTTCGGCCGCGGCTACCCGACGTACTGGCACGACGACGGCACCGGTGGCCATTGCCTCGTGCGCGCGGAGTGGCTGGGACGCGACGGCGCGGTGCTCGCGACGTCCGATTACGAAGAGCGCTCGCGCTATCTCGAATTCGTCGGACGCTATCGCGCGCCACGGTTCGCTGCGCACTGGACGTACCTGCTGAAGCCACTCGTTCCCGACCATTCCGACGAGAAGGGCCTGATCCGCTTTCGCCAGATCGAGTACAGCCGGATGCCGGTGCTCGCTTACCTCGCAATGGACAACGCGCGCGAGCTGACGCGCGCCGATTTCGTGCGCCTGGGCCTCGTCACCGGCGCCGGCGCCGTCGATGACGAGGCGCCGTACTCGTCGCGCTACCTGCGCGACTTCGAGGAGCGCTACTGCTACGACCAGTTCTGGAATGACGATCGTCCCGGCCGGCCCGGGACGCGTCTCATGTCGTGCGGCCACGCCTTCGTCATGGTCGGCGACGCCGGCGATCCGTTCTTCATCGATCGCGAAAACGGGTTGCTCGGACAGTTCCGCCACCAGTATTTCCTGCTCTTTCTTATCCCGCACATCCACAAGGCGACGCTGCTGATGCTGTCCGACCGGATGGTGGACGCGCTCAATCATCTCGACATCCGCGACGCGGACTCGGTCAAGCGCTTCAAGCGGACGATCCGGCAGCTGCGCGAAATATTCCTCCGCTTCACGCACCGCTACTGGTTCCACGAGGTTTCGGATCAGCCGCAGGCGAAGGAGCTGTACCGGATGACGTCGAACTATCTCGGCTCGGATCGTCTGTACGACGAGATCCACCAGGAGCTCGGCGACATGGCGAACTACCTCGAGAGCGACACGCTGCGTCGGCAGGCGAACACGGTCGTGCGCCTGACGGTGGTCACTGCGTTCGGCCTTGTCGGAACGATCGTCACCGGGTTCCTCGGCATGAACCTGCTTGCGCTCGCCGAATCGACGTTCTGGGAGAAGGCCGGCTACTTCGTGCTCGTGCTGGTGCCGACGACCGTGTTGACGTTCTACACGATCGTAAAGTCGAAGCGGCTGTCGGATTTCCTCGAAGCGCTGTCCGACGAACGCCTGCCCGCGTCCGCCAAGTTCAAGTCGCTGCTCGACGTCTGGAAGAAGGATGCCGGTTCGGATTCCGCGCGCTAGAAAGCGGTGCCGCCTTCCCCCGGGGGGCGTGCGCCCGGGTGCACGTCCTTCGCGGTGACCCATGCGCCGGCGGCGCCGGCGAGCGACAGCGCTGCGCAGGCGAGCATCACCCAGCGAAAGCCGTCGACGAACGCCTCAGCGATCGCGCGCTCGGCGACGGTCCTGTCGCGAGCGCCGAGTGTTGGCGGAACGTCGATCGCGCCCAGGCGATCGCGCTGGCTTTCAAGCACGCTGATCACCGCCGGCCCAATGCCAGCGCCATCGAGGTTTTCGTGCAGGCTGCGTTCGAAGATCGGCACGATGATCACACCAAACGCCGCCACCGCGATCAAGCCCGCCACTCTCGACACCGCGTTGTTGATGCCCGAGGCCGCCCCGACGAGGTCGGTCGGTGCGGCGCTCATCACGGTGGTCGTCAGCGGCGCGACGGTAACGCCTAAGCCCAGCCCAAGTACGACCACTGCCGGGAAGAACGTCAGCCAGTAGCTGCCACCTATGCCGGGAACCGCGAACAGCGCAAACCCGCATGCGGCGACGATCGGACCCGCGACGAGCGGCAGTCGCGCGCCATGGCGTTCGACAAGTCCTCCAGACCAGCGCGACAGCGCGGCGAGCAGTAGCGCGAGCGGCAGCAGTGCGGCGCCCGCCTCGGTCGCCGAATAGTGCTGGACCTGGATCAAGTCGAGCGGAACGAAGAAAAAGCCGCCGCCGAGCGCGGCGTACAGCAGCAGCGTCAGCACGTTGGCCCCCGTGAACGCGCGCGACCGGAACAACTGCAGCGGGACCATCGGCCGCCGCGCCGTTCGCTCGACGAAGACGAACGCGATCAATGCCACGGCACCGGCGACGAGGCCAACGACGACGCGCGAGGCGCCAAACCCACGTGCCGGCGCTTCGATCAGCGCGTAGACGACTGCACCGAGCCCTGCCGTGACCAGCAGCGCGCCGGCCCAGTCGAGGGGACCGGCCTCATCCGGATTGCGGCTTTCGGGCACGTAGCGCGACGCGAGCACGAGCGCGACGATTGCCAGCGGAACGTTGAGGAGGAACGCGGCACGCCACGAGCCATGGTCAATCAGCCAACCGCCTATCACCGGACCCAGCGCCGTTGTCAGCGCAGTCGCAGCCGACCACGTGCCAATCGCCTTGCCCCGCGCGTCGTCGTCGAACGATGCGCTGATGATTGCGAGACTCCCCGGCACGAGCAGCGCGCCACCGATGCCCTGTGCTCCACGCGCGACGATCAACTGCGCGACATTGCCCGCGAGCGCGCAACCGATCGATGCCACCGCGAAGATCGCGACGCCGATCGAGAAGACGCGGCGCCGGCCGAACCGGTCACCTGCCGCACCGCCGACCAGCAGCAGCGCCGCCAGCAGCAGTGCATAGGCTTCGACGACCCACTGGACCGCCGCAAGGCTCGCCAAGAGCTCGCGCTGCAGCGCCGGCAGCGCGACATTGACGAGCGTGCCATCGATGAACACCATGCTGGACGCGATGATCGTCGCGGCCAGCACGAACGGTGCATGTTCCGGTGCACATCGCCCCGCGCGCGCCCGCGCGTCGACCGACGCGTCGTCAGCAGGCGAAGACGGCGGCTGCGTCAGCCGAACGCCGCGCGGACGCGGTCACGCGTGAACGGCACTGTCGTCAGGCGTACGCCGACGGCGTCGAACACGGCATTCGCGAGCGCCGCGGGCACTGGCGTTGCCGCAGCCTCGCCCGCACCGAGCGGCGGCTCATTCGGACGGTTGACGATGTCGACGAGCACCTCGGGCGCGTCGGGAAAACGCAGGATCGGATAGCTTGCCCAATCGACGCTCGTCACGCGCGAGCGGTCGAATGCGACTTCCTCGAGCAGCGTTCGCGACAGCGTCTGCAGGATGTTGCCCTCGATCTGCGCCGTCAGCGCCGCCGGGTTGATGACGAGTCCGCAGTCGTGCGCGCAGGCGACGCGGCGCACGCGGATTGCGCCCGAGCTCTTGTCGACGTCCGCTTCCATCGCGATCGCGACATAGCTCTCGTTGTGCTTGTAGTGGATATACGCAAAGCCGCGTCCGCTGCCCGTCGCGCGCGGCGTCGAGGCACCGCGCGGTTGCCAGCCGATCAACGCGGCCGTGCGCCGGATCACGTCGATGCCGCGTGGATCGGTCAACCCCTGCAGGCGGAACTCGACCGGATCGCGCTGCGCCGCCGCGGCAAGCATGTCGGTAAAGCTTTCGACGGCGAAGCAGTTGGCCACCTTGCCCGGCGCGCGGAAATTCGATGGCCGCAGCGGCGCGCCTTTCAGCCAGTGCACGACCACCTCCTGGTGCGGAACCGCGTACGGCGGATCGCCGTTCTGGCTGATGAGGCCCGTCGTGATGCCGGGCGTCTGCGCGATGCCGGCGGCGTCGAGCGCCAGGAGCGGCATGTTCGGCAGGCTGGCCGTTGCCTTCGGGATCCACATCTCGGTGCGCCATGCGCCGATCCTGCCGTCGCCCGTCACCGAGCCTTCGAGTGCTAGTAGTTGCGGCGGCGCCTTGGGATCGAAGCCGTGCTCGTCCTGCCGCGACCACTGCACGCGCACCGGTCGACCGACAGCCCGCGACAAAAGCGCCGCATCGGTGGCCGCATCGTCGTGCCCGTTCATCCCGTAGCAGCCGGCACCGTCGAGGTAGACGACCCGCACTGCATCCTTCGGCAGCGCAAGGGCCCTGGAAATTGTCTCGCGGAACCGGTGCGTGGCTTGCGACGGCGACCACACGGTTGCCTTGCCGTCGCGCACGTCGGCCACTGCGCACGACGGCCCCAGCGACGCATGCGACTGCACCGGCCAGTAGAACTCGGCGGCGACCTTCTTCGCGTCGGCAAGCGCTTGTTTCGCGTCGCCCTTCTTCACCAACGTCTCGTCACCTTCGAACGGGCCGCTCTTCATCCACTTGCGCACGCCGTCCGAACCGAGCAGCGCGGCCGACTCCGACCAACGCACGCTCAAGAGTCGCGCCGCGGAGACCGCATCCCATTCGTCGGCGGCGACGACGCCGAGGAAATCCTTGATCCGAACCACGCGCACGCCGGGAATCGACTGCACCGACGTCTCGTCGACCGACACGAGCGACGCGCCCACCGCCGGCGGGCGCACGACGCGTCCGTGCAGCATGCCGTCGACAACGAGGTCGTGAATGTAGACATGGCGACCGCTGACCTTGCCCGGGATGTCAGGCCGGGCGATCGGCTTGCCCACCACACGATACGTCGCCGGATCGCGCAGCTTCGCCTTCGCGTCCACTTTCAGGTTGAAGCGCTTGTCACCGACGAGGTCCGCGAGGCGAATCCCCGCGCCGCCGGCTTTCGCCTTCACTTCGCCGTCGATGATGTCGAGATCGGCAACCGGCTTGCCGGTGCGTGTGCTGGCAAGCGCGATCAATGCTTCCCGCGCCGTGGCTGCGGCCTGGCGGATCTGCACGCCGCCGCGCATGATGCCGCTGCTGCCCGCCGTCGCGCCCTGATCTGGAGTAAGCGCCGTATCCCCCTCGAGCATCGCGATCCGCTCGACGCCGATGCCGAGTTCCTCCGCGGCCATCTGCGGAATGGCAATCCGTAGTCCCTGGCCGAGATCGACCTTGCCCGAGAAGATCGTCACCGACCCGTCACCGTTGACGGCGATGAAGCCGTCGACTTCGCCAACGTCGAGCGTCTTGCCCAGCGCGGACTCGGTGCGCGGCAGGCGCTGCGCCGCGGTCATCGACGGGACGGTGAAGCCGACGACGAGCGCGCCGCCAACTTGCAGGAACTCGCGCCGCGAGACCGGCGCGCTCATGCGGTCCTCCGCGATGCGCGGACCATTGCGCGCAGGATCCGCTCGTGCGTGCCGCAGCGACACAGGTTGCCGGCGAGCGCGGCTTTTGCGTCCTCGCGCGTGAGGTCGGGCTTGTGCGCCAACGCGGCGGCACCCGCCATCACCATGCCGGCGACGCAGTAGCCGCATTGCGCTGCCTGCTCGGCCACGAACGCCGCTTGCAGCGGATGGGGGTTGTCCGGCGCACCCAGCCCTTCGATCGTCAACACGGTCTTGCCGGCAGCCTTCGACGCGGGGATCTGGCAGGCACGCACCGCCTCGCCGTCGACGATCACCGTGCACGCGCCGCACTGGCCGAGCCCGCAGCCGTACTTCGCTCCGGTCAGCCGCAGCGCGTTGCGCAGCACGTAGAGCAGCGGTTCGTCCGGGTCACGCAACTCGACCGTGCGGTTTTCGCCGTTCACGTGCAGCGAGAGGTTCGGCATCGGGGCTCCTTCGATCGCGATATTTCGCGGATCATCGCCTCGGCGCCGCGCGTTGTCCAGCGAACGGCCTCTGCGCTATCGGGAGCGGTGCGAACAGGCGGCGCCGACGAGCGGCGTCGCGCTTAAGAGCCCGGCGCGGCGCCGGGCGATGGCGGTCAATCCGTCGTGCGACTCACGCGCCGACGCGGCATGGCCGGCCGGCGCGCCCGACGTAGCCAGCGCTCGAGCGAAAGATGGAGGAGCGGCACGATGAACGGCAGTCCCCAGGCAAACTCGTTGAGCCACGACCGCTGCGTGACGGCGGCCGGCATGAAATGAAACGCCGTTCGCAGCGACAGCGCCGCGGCCAGCGCGGCGATCGCCCACGCGTGCACCGACACGCGGCGCAGCGCAGCCCCGCCGTGAACGGTGAACGCGACGACCATTCGCCACAGGCAGAGCAGCGCCGCAAGCATGAAAAGACCGGAGACGAAGATTCCGAGCGTCTCCGGTGCCGGAGTCATGGTCAGTTGCCGGATCTGCGCCGGAATCTCGCGAACCAGCAACAGCACGGTCAGGGGCGCGCAGATCATGATCGCCTCGGTCGCGACCAGCACCCGGCTCTGCAGTTCGGACATGCGCGAAAACTCCGTCGAGAAACTCGCGCGCGAACGCTCGGCCGCCTGGCGCAGCGCGACCGTCCCACGCCGGCGCACGTCGGCCGGACGCGCGATCAAACCGCCAGCCATGCGAATAACGAGTCGGCGAGCCACGCCACCCTGCGGCCAAACATGCGGGAGATCCCGTGGCGTTGCACGCCGCCCGGCGCAGGCGCCCGACCGGTGCCGCGAGCCTCCTCCGCCGCAGCGTCGTTGGCGCAGTAGAGATCGTGGTGGAGAATGCGGGTCCAGTGCGTCGCGAGCGGAACGCCGATCGACGCCGCGGCGGACTCCCGAGCCTCGGCGGGCGCCGCGCCGATGTCGGCTTCGTTGAGTGCATGGAGTCGCGCCCACGCGTACTGCTCGTTCAGCGAATCGCCCGCAGGCCGCGGCAGAAATACCGAGGCGCGACGCAGCCGCTCGAGCTCGTCGCGGGGCTGCAAGTGAAGCAGATCTGCACCGAGATTCAACACGTCCTCTACCTTTCCATGATCCGTTCAGCGTATGGAAGCGAGTCTAGTGACGCGAAACGGCAGCGGGACTTCACGCCGGCGGCCATTTTGTTTCGTTTGTTTCAGGAGCGCTGTCCCCCCGCTAAATCCCGGTCGCACGGCGCTATTCTTCCGATGCGGCGAACCGACCCGGACGACACGCCCTTCAACCCTCGGATGAACACGATGCGACAAGGTAGCGGTACGATCTATGCCTCCACAAGCCGCGGGATGCGCCGCGCGCACGTGCCGGAGGCGCCAACGCATGGGAACGTTGCGATGAGCGGTCGAGCCACGATCATGGTCGTCGACGACGAGCCGGACGTTCGCGAAGTGCTCGAGGAGTACTTCGTCTCGCACGGCTACGCGGTGCTCGGCGCCGAGAGTGCCGGGGCTGCGCGCGAGCTGGCCGCCGCGCATCCGATCGACCTGGCCCTCGTCGACATCAACATGCCCGGCGAGGACGGCCTCAGCCTGGCGCGCCACCTGCGCGAGCGATACGCGCAGATCGCGATCGTCATGCTGACGTCCGCGGCGACCGTCGTGGACCGCATCGTCGGCCTCGAGATGGGCGCCGACGACTACGTGCCGAAGCCGTTCGATCCACGCGAGCTCGCGGCACGCGTCAAGAGCGTGCTGCGCCGCACGTCCGCCGCGGGTCGCGCGGATCTCGGCGCCGCCCGGCTGCGGATCGGTCGCTGCGTGCTCGATGTCGACGCCCACCGGCTGTCCGACGAGAATGGCCGCGAAGTGCCGATGTCGCCGCTCGAATTCGACCTGCTCAAGGCGCTCGCCTCCCACCCGAACCGCGCACTGTCGCGCGAGCGCATCCTGAACCTCAACCAGCAGCGCGACTGGGATCCGTTCGACCGCAGCGTCGATCTGCGGATCATGCGGCTGCGCAAGAAGATCGAGCCCGACCCCGAGCATCCGCGGTTCATCCGGACGGTTCGCAACGAGGGCTACATCTTCGTGCCGGACGGCGCGTGAGTGCGATGAGCGTCGAGCTGCGTAAACGGCTGTTCGTGATCGTGTGCGCCGCGCTGTCGTTGGCGCTCGGCGGCTGCATGCGCGAGGCCGAGCCGGCGTTGCGCATCGGCACCAACGTGTGGATCGGCAGCGAGCCGCTGTACCTGGCGCGCGAACTCGGCAAGCTCGATCCGTCCACCGTGCAGCTCGTGGAGTATCCGTCGGCGAGCGAAGTGCTGCGCGCGTTTCGCAACCAGGCGATCGACGGCATGGTGATCAGCCTCGACGAGCTCTTCGAGCTGGCCGTCGACGGACTGCAGCCGCGGATCATCCTCGTCGTCGACGTCTCGAACGGCGCCGACGTCGTCGTCGGCCGCCGCGGCATGCGCACGATGCGCGACTTGAAGGACAAGTCGGTGGCGGTCGAGAGCGGCGCGCTCGGCGCATTCGTGCTGAGCCGCGCGCTGGCGCTGAACGGCATGCAGGCGTCCGACGTCAACGTCGTTCACCTCGAATCGAACGAGCAGCCGGGCGCCTTCGAAAAAGGCGACGTCGATGGCGCAGTGACGTTCGATCCATACCGCACGCAGTTCCTGAAGGCCGGCGCCATGACGCTGTTCGACAGCACGCAGATACCCGGCGAGATCGTCGACCTGCTGGCCGTTCGCGCGCCGATCGTCGACAAGGAGCCGAAGGCGATCCAGGCGCTGCTCACCGGGTGGTTCGGCGCGCTCGACTACATCAAGCGCGATCCCGTCGACGCCGCACGGCGGATGGGCATCCGCCAGCAGACCACCGGCGAGCAGTTCCAGGAGGCGCAGCGCGGCTTGCACGTGCCGACGCGCGAGGAAAACCTGCGCATGCTCGGAGGCGCCCAGCCGGAGCTCGCGGTCACCGGCCGCCGGCTGATGGCGCTGATGCTGGAAGCGAAGCTTCTGCGCAGCAGTCTCGAAATCGAACGCGTGCTCGAGCCAGGGCCACTCGCCAGCCTGCCATGAAGCGCTTCAGGTTCTCGACATCGCTGCGGCTGACGGTGCCGCTGATCCTGCTCGGCTTCGCCGCGACGCTCAGCACGGTGAACCTGATGTACCACGTGCCGCAGGCCGAGCGCGGCGCGGAAGAGGACAACCGCAAGCGGCTCGGACAGGAGATGTCACGCTTGCAGAGCACGCTCGAGTACCTGCTGCTGAAGGGCGACACGGCGGTTGCGCAGCACGAGATCGCCGTGCTCGCGCACAACCACGACGTCATCCTCGCCGCGATGACCGACGAGCGCCAGGTGGTCATCGCCGCAACGCGGCGCGCGTGGCTCGGTCAGAAAATCGACGACGTGCTGCCGCAGTTCGATCTCGAGCAGGCGTCCGGCGCGATCCGCGAGCGACGCGCCGGCATGGCCACCGACCCGAATGGCGATGCGCTGCTCGGCTACGCGGGCATCCTTCTCGGCGGCGAGCGCGACGAGCTGCGCCCGTCCCGCACCGGCAGCCTGTTCCTCGCCTACGATCTCAAGCGGTACAAGGCCGAGGCGCGCGCGCAGGTCGTGCAGCAGTCGCTTTACTGGGCGGGCTGGGTGACGGCCTTGGCGCTCGCGATGTGGCTCGCATTCCACTTCCTGCTGACGCGCCGCACCGAGCGCCTGGTGCGTGCCGCCGAAGAGCTCGCCGCAGGCAACCTGTCCGCGCGCAGCCACTTGCGCGGCACCGACGAGCTTGGCCGTCTGAGCCGCGCGTTCGACGCGATGGCGCTGAAGGTCGCCGACACACACACGCGACTGCAGCAGGACATCGCGGATCGCAAACGTTCGGCCGAAGCGCTGCGCGTATCCGAGGAAAGCTACCGCGCGATCTTCGACGCCGCCGAGGACGCGATTTTCCTGCACGACGAATCGGGCGCCATCGTCGACGTCAATCACAAGGCGTGCTCGACGTTCGGCTACTCGCGCGAGGAATTCCGCGCACTCGAGGTCGGCACGCTCGGCACCGGTGAGGCGCCGTTCAACCACGAAGCGGCGCTGGGCCTCATCGCGCGCGCGTTCGGCGGCGAGCGGCTGCGCGTCGAATGGCATGGAAAGAGCAAGGACGGCACGCTGCGCTGGCACGAAGTGTTCGTCAAGCGCGTGACAATCGGCGGACGCGACCGCGTGCTGGCTCTCGCGCGCGACATCACGGGCCGCAAGGCCGCAGAGGCGGCGCTGCGCGCCAGCGAGGAGCAGTACCACTCGATGTTCAACGCGTCCATCGACGGGCTCGCGCTCTGGACGGCAGCGGGTCGTATCGTCGACACCAATCCTGCGCTGTGGCACATGTATGGCTATGGCGACGGCGAGTATTCGGCGCTGCCGCCCGGCACATGGACGGGACCGTCGTATCAGTCGTCGTTCTTCCGCTCGATCGCGGCGGGAGAATCGCTGCACACGGAAGTGCAGGCGCAGCGGCGCGACGGCACGGCGCTCGCGCTCGAAGTGCATGGCATCCCGATGCAGTACCAGGGCAAGCCCCACGTGCTGACGATCACGCGCGACATCACGGAGAAGAAACGCTCAGCCGAAGAGCTGGCGCGGCAGCGCGAGTCCTTGTACCAGCGCGAGAAGCTCGCCGCACTCGGCTCACTGCTGGCCGGCGTTTCGCACGAGCTCAATAATCCGCTGTCGGTCGTCGTCGCGCGCGCCGTGCTGCTCGAGGAGCAAGGCGACTCCGCAACGCAGGTCGCCGCCGCGAAGATCCGCACGGCGGCCGAGCGCTGCGCCCGGATCGTGCGCACGTTCCTCGCAATGGCGCGCCAGCAGCCGCCGCAGCGCGGGCCGGTGGCGCTCAACGACGTCATCACGGCGGCGCTCGACATCACCGGCTACGCGGTACGCACGAGCAGCATCGAAATGACGCTCAACCTGTCGGACAACATTCCGCCAATACTCGCCGACGCCGATCAGCTGCACCAGGTGCTGCTCAACCTGATCATCAATGCCCAGCAGTCGCTGCAGGACCAACCCGCGCCACGCCGCATTGCCGTGACGAGCAGCTTCGATCCCGGCACCGACGTGCTGCGCGTCGTCGTCGCGGACAACGGGCCCGGCATCCCGGAGCATCTGCGCGTGCGCGTGTTCGAGCCCTACTTCACGACAAAACCCACCGGAATCGGCCTCGGGGTCGGCCTCGCGGTCAGCCTCGGCATCGTCGAAGCGCATGGCGGCGCGCTGACAGTCGAATGCCCACCGAAAGGCGGCGCCGTGTTCACGATCACGCTGCCGGTGGGCTGTGTCGATAGCACGCGCGCCGATGCCGTTCCGGTCGCGCCACCGAGCCCGATGCAGCGGTCAATCCTGGTCGTCGACGACGAAGCGGAAATCCGCGAAACGCTCGCCGATATACTCGGCCGCGCAAGGCATCGCGTCGTAACGGCAAGCTCCGGTCGCCAGGCGCTGGAGCGGATGGCGACGGAACGCTACGACGTTATCCTTACGGACATCCGGATGCCCGATCTCGACGGGCGCGCGCTGTACCAGGAGATCGCGCGCCGCTGGCCGCGACAGGCCGAGCGAGTCGTGTTCATCACCGGCGACACGCTGGCCTCGGCGCTGCGCGAGTTCGTCTCGGCGAGCGGCCGCCCGGTGATCGAAAAGCCCTTCAGCCCGAACGACGTGCGGCGCGTCGTCGCCGAGCTCGCGGCCGAGCAATCGTAGCGTCATCGAGCGGTCCTACTCCGGCAGCGTCTCGCCCGAGCCGCCCATTTCCTTCGGCAGGTCCTTCATCTTGGGCAGGCCGTCGCGGATGCGCAGCACCGTTTCCTGGTAGTTGACGTGCACGCCCGGCTGATGGCGGTAGGTCGGGATCGTGGCCGTGTACACGTCGATCAGGTTCCACGGCGGGTGGAACGTCATCAGGTGACCGCCGCAGAGCTTGCAGTACTTGCGATGGCTCTTCTCGGTCTTGTGATAGACGCCGACGTTCTCTTCACCTTTCGTGAACTTGACGTCTTCGGGCTTCCACAGCGTGAAGGCGTTCACCGGCGCCGCCGCCCAGCTACGGCACGACTGGCAGTGACAATAGCCTTCGGCGACCGCCGTGCCCGTAACTGCAACATCGACGGCGCCGCAAAAGCAGCTTCCCTTGTAAGTCTCGGCCATGATTGCTCCTGTTTGAGGTTGACGGTCAGTTGCACGCGGTGCGCCCGGCTAGCGCCCGGCTACATTACCGCAGCACGGTGCCGTTGGCGATCCAGCGGCCCGCGCCGACGCGAATCAGGAAGGCGACGTCGGGTTCGCTGATGCAGACCGCCGGCAGTGCGCCGACACTTCCGTTGAACCGCGCATTGCCCCGCTCGTCGAGCTCGACCATCTGCGTGTCCACGAGAACCGAATTGCCGCCGGACGCGCTGCCGTCGGTGTCGCAAACGAGCGTGCCCTTGACGGCGGCGATGGTTCCGCGCGTGCCGATCGAATTGCCGGCGGCGAGCACCAGCCCGTGCACGTCGAAGTTCACGTCCCCTCGCTCGAGATCGACGTTGACGTGACCGTCGAACGCTGACCACGGCGCGCCACCGCCCGTCACGGCACCCGTGCCGCTGCCGACGACGTTGTTCGGCTGCGCGATACCGATCACCGACTGCCAGTGCAGGTCGTCGCCGAACCCGGCGACCGCATTCTGGCCCACCACGGCGGCGCAGAGGGCGACCCCCGAACCGATCAACAGCTTGCGTAACAGCACTGGCATGACGTGACTCCATTGTCAGGTGACGGGAACACGCCGTCCTGCGGCGATGCGGGCGCAAATGCCTGCGCGTCGGCCGGGTCGGCGTGCGGGAACGAGCGGTGAAGTGTAGGGTTCGAACCTTGCAGCACGACTTCAGCGCAAGGCGCGTTTGGTATCGTTTGTTGCAAGCGCCTGGCGCCCCGTTCGTGAGTTCGGCCCCCCGCCTCGATCGGCGGGTGCCACCCGAGCTGGCAAAATCAACGACGGCGGACGACGAAATGGCGAGCACGGAGCGCAGCAGCGTGGCGGCGACGAAGGTTCTCGCGGGTGCAAGCGGCTATTCATTCAAGGAATGGAAGGGATCGTTTTACCCGGAGGACCAGAAGCCCGACGGGATGCTCGCCTTCTACGCCGAGCGACTGCCGACCGTCGAGATCAACAACACGTTCTACCGAATGCCGAAGACCTCGGTGCTCGAAACCTGGGCCGCGACAACACCCGCGGATTTCAGGTTCTCGATCAAGGCATCGCGACGGATCACCCACTTGTCGCGGCTGAAGGTGGACTCGGTGGCGGACCCGTTGCAGTTCCTCTACCGCACGCTCGCGGCACTCGGCGCGAAGCGCGGTCCGGTGCTGTTCCAGCTGCCACCCAACCTCAAGAAGGACTTGCCGCGCCTGACGGCGTTTCTGCAGCTGCTGCCGAGCGATCACCGTGCGGCCTTCGAGTTCCGCAACGACAGCTGGTTCGCCGACGACGTGTACGACGCGCTCACGAGTGCCGGTGCCGCACTGTGCCTTTCCGAGCGCGAGGACAACGCACCGCCGCCGCTCGTCGAGACTGCGCCGTGGGGCTACGTGCGGCTGCGCCTGGAGAACTATGCGGAAGACGACCTGCGGCGCTGGGCGAAGACGCTCGCGTCCGCTGCGTGGGATACCGCGCACGTATATTTCATGCACGAGCCGACGGCACCGACCTACGCGAAGGCGTTGATGGGCTTCTGCGGCTAGCGCGGCACGTTGCCGCCTTGCGGGTCGGCGAGCGACGCGCGCAGCCGGGGTACGGCGAAATCGACGAACGCGCGAACGTTCGCCGACAACAGGCGCGCGTGCGGATAGACAAGCTGGATCGGCAGCGGCGCGGGCTCGAAGCGCGCGAGAAGTCGCCGTAGCGCTCCCCCATCGAGCAGGGCCTGCACCTGGTAGCGAAGCGCTTGCACGCAGCCGAGCCCCGCGACGGATGCGTCGATCGCGGCGTCGATCTGGTTGGTGACCAGTGCCGGCCTGATCGCCACCCGCTGCGCCGACGACTCTCCAAACGACCACGTGTGTATTTCGCCGAGCGCGCTCGACGCGATGCACGCGTGGGCGGCAAGGTCGTCGGGGCGGGTCGGCGTCCCGGCGCGCTTCAGGTAGCCGGGCGATGCACAGACAACGCGCCGCGTGTGTCCCACGGCGACGGCGATCAATGACGACTCGGGCAACTGCGCGATTCGCACCCCGACGTCGAGACCCTCTTCGACGAGGTCGACGATCCGATCGAGCAGCACGAGTTCGATTTGCAGCGCCTCGTGCTGCGCGAGGAACGCCGTGACGATCGGCGCGACGCGCAGCCGGCCGAAGACGACCGGCGCGGTGATCCGGAGCCGGCCGCGCGGCTTCGCACGTCTCGCGGCGAGCGCGCTTTCTGCCTCGTCGATATCGGCAAGCACCCTGCGGCTGCGCTCGTAATACTCGCGGCCTTCGTCGGTGAGCGACAGCCGGCGCGTCGTCCGGTTCAAGAGGCGCACGCCGAGCACCGCCTCGAGTTCCGCCAACCGTCGCACGACCGATGGCAGCGATGTATCCAGCGCCGCGGCCGCCGCCGTGAGGCTACCCCGATCGACTATCTTCACGAAGGTCGCCATCGCCGCGAGCTTGTCCATCGGCGGAGATTACTCCGTTTACCGGATTTATATGCTGCCTTTGGTGGTCTTTATTGCTGACGACTAAATCGCCACCATCACGCATCACGATCGAGCCAGGAGCCTGAATGCCCACTTCGTTCGCAGACATCGCCTTCACGCCTTCCGTGCAGGCGCTGCAAAGCAGGCACGGTTCGCGAAAGCAATACGCGCGTATGCAGGCGCGCGCGGAGGAATCGACGCTTTCGGCGCGCGAGCGCGACTTCCTCCAGCAGGCCGATACGTTCTACCTGGCGACGGTCGGCGAAACCGGATGGCCGTACGTGCAGCATCGCGGGGGGCCGCCGGGTTTCGTCCACGTCCGCTCGCCGTCGCAGGTCGCGTTCGCCGATTTTCGCGGGAATCTGCAGTACGTGAGCGCAGGCAACGTCGCGCGGGACGATCGCGCCTCGATCATCGTCGTCGACGTTGCGAACCGGCGACGCTTGAAGCTGCTCGGGC
>Ga0207648_10001956_pt1 | contig 22521 bp, 28 predicted proteins | sample KBSMisM32_FD_184310 | JGI IMG/M metagenome (GOLD analysis project Ga0207648, IMG submission 184310) | Miscanthus rhizosphere microbial communities from Kellogg Biological Station, Michigan, USA - KBS Miscanthus M3-2 (SPAdes) (version 2) | ecosystem: Host-associated > Plants > Roots >...
GAGCCAGTCGAGCGTGGCAGTGCGATCGCCGATCGCGCACTGCACCTCGGCAATCATCGTCGGCGGGACGTAGCGCTCCTGCGCGCGGCTCACCAGCCGGTTCAGCACGCCGACCGCCTCGTCGCGGCGGCCGCCGAGTGCCAGCACGGTGCCGAGTCGGGCGGTCGCCTGGGCACTGCCTTCGGAAAGCTGTTCGGCGCGCTGCGCGGCCGCGATCGCCTTGTCGGTCTCGCCCGCGGCCTGGTGCAGACTGGCGACGAGCAGCTGGGCCGGCCAGAAGTCCGGTTCGATCTCGAGCGCCTTGTCGAGCCGCGAGAGCCCCTCGCCGCGTTGGCCGCGGCCGATCAGATAACCCGCTTCCAGTGTGTTGGCGATGCGTGACAAGGGATCCAGCTCGCGCGCCCGGGCGATCTCCTGCAATCCCTCGTCGCCGGCGCGCCGCTGCGACAGCAGCAGATGGCCGAGCCCCAGGTGCGCCTCGGCGACATTGGGATTGAGCGCGATAGCGCGACGGAACGACTGTTCTGCGGCCGACCAGTTCCAGTCGTACCACCACTGCACCCAACCGAGCGCCGCATGCCCGTCGGCACACCGTGGATCGATCTCAAGGGCCCGCAGCGCCGCGGCTCGGGCCCGCGTCAGGGACGGTCCGGGCGGTGCATCGGCGCCGACCGTGAGACGGCGCAAGCTGTCGGCCATCGCGGCATAGGCGAGCGCGTAGTGCGGATCGCGGTCGATCGCGCGCTGGTACAGCTCGATGCTGCGCCCCAGCGCGCTCGGCCGGATCGTCTGTGCCTGATAGCGCGCGGTCATGTAGAGCTGGTACGCCTCGGCGTCGCGCGTGCCGGATTTAGTCGGCTCGAGCACGCTGCCACCGAGCTTCGGGATCAGCAGATTCGCAACCCGCTCGGCGATCTGCTCCTGCACGGCGAAGACATCGTCGAAGCGCTCGTCGAAGCTGCCGCTCCAGCTCGCGGTGCCGTCGGCGGCGCGCAGCAGACGCGCCGTCACGCGCACCCTGTCGCCCCAGCGCTGCACGGTGCCGTCGAGGATCCACTGGGCATCGAGCTGGCGCGCGGCGGTGATCAGGTCCTGCTCGGGGCCGGCGAAGCGGCGGACCGAACCGATCGATCGCACCACGAGACCGGGCGTGGTGCTGACGCGCACGATCAGGCTGTCGGCCATGCCGAGCTCGAGGATCTCGTCGCGGTATTCCGCCAGCAGCGGCTTGAACGGCAGCACCGCGAGCGTCGTCGTCACGGGTACTTGCGGCGAGCCTTCGGTTCCGTTGCTGCGGATCAGCATCCAGGCCACCACTGCGACAGCCAGCAACCCGGCTGCAGCGGCAGCGAGTACCGAAAGCCGCACAGCCGGTTTCGGGGTCGGCGTAACGGGTTGGACCGTCTGGTCAACGTCGGCCGGTGGGTCGGGTTGCTCTGAAGGGGGCGGTCGAACCGGAAGCACCGAGTTCGCGATCGGCACGTCGGTTGCGGTCCCTGCGCCGGTGTCGACGGAACCGGCCGCTGTCGACACCACCGGCCGACCTTCGGCGTCGAGCTCGATCTCGCGCACCGGGCAGATGAAGCGAAAGCCGCGGCGCGGAACCGTCAGCACGTAGCGGTCGTGCTGATCGTCGCCGAGTGCCCGGCGCAGCGCCGACAGGGTCTGGCTGAGGTTGTTGTCCTCGACCACCAGGCCCGGCCAGAGCGCCTGGAACAGCGTCTCGCGGTCCAGCAGCTCGCCGGGCCGTTCGACGAAGTGCAGCAGCGCATCGAAGACGCGGGGGGTCAGCTCGATCGCGCTGCCATCGGCGAGCCGGCGGAGCTGGCGGCGCAGCGGGTCGAGCACCAACCCGCCGAACTCGTAGCCGAGTCGTCCATCGGGCCCCGCCGCAAGCCTTTTCATCTCTTTTCACCCGTCGACAAAGCGGGTTCAGCAACGGTGGATCGATTCTGCCAGCGCCGGTTGCCGCGGTGGCACCGGCGAACTCAACCTGAAAGAGGCGACCATGACCTATCGTTTGACACCCCGGGATTGTTCGATCGCGATGCTGCCGATGCTGTTGGCAGCACTGCTCATCCAGGCCTGCGGCGGCGGCAGCAACGCGATCGCCCAGAGCGCTAGCGACGCCGACCCGATCGAAGGCGTCTGGGAGTCGACCGTGACGATCCGCGATTGCGCGACGGCCGCGCCGCTGCGCGCCTTCAAAGGCCTGTCGGTGCTGCACCGCGGCGGCACCGCATCGGCGACGAACAGCAATCCGCCTGCCGGTTCCGGGCCTGCGTTCGGCACCTGGCGCGCGACGGCCACGCCGGCGACGTATTCGGCGATGTTCCGGTTGTACCGATTCGACGGCAGCTTCGCGGGCGCTCAGAACCTGACGCGCACGTTGAAGCTGGAAGCCGATCGGAACACGATGACCGGGACGATCTCGGCGGAGTTGCTCGATCCTTCCAACAACGTCGTGGGTGCACCGATCTGCGGCGTCGAGACCGCGGTACGCCTCGGCTGAGCGCCGAGATCGGCCTGCTAATCCTTCGTCAACAGCAGCCGTCCGACTTTCTGCAATCGATCCTTCAGGCCGCTGGCGATCAGACCCAGCACACCGGGCAGCTCGACTTCCATCAAGACCGCGGTGTCCAGGACGGTGACGACACCGGAGACCGTCTGACCCATCGTCGAGACAGAAAAGACAAGCCGGTCGCCGTCCCACCGTTCGGTGCTGGTGCCGCCGACGCCGCCCGGCAACAGGTGGGTGAACTTGCCGAAGCCGTTCTCGATGCGGCGCCGCGCCTCGGCGCGACCGAGCTGATGCGGGATGTTGACGGTGATCGGTGTCGCCATGCGCGCTAGGTTGCCGTGAAGCAAAGCCGAACGCCAGCCCTTTCGGAGCGCCTGAGCGTCAGAGACCACCGCCCGGTCACGGGCTGTCGACGCATGGAAAAGTGCACAGATCGGGATTGGAAGTTCATGGCGCCCACCGATCTAAGGGATGGAGAGGGCGTTCCATCACCGCCCCGACGTGTCCAAATGGCGCCATGCATGCCGCGAGTTCTAGATCGCCGCTCGGCCCACCGCCCACCGTCGCATCCGCATGCACTGAACTGGGCGTCTTGTTTGCTAGTCAGGGGGATGACATGGATCGCTTGCTGCCCTTGCTCACCGTGTTGACGTCGACGGCCGGTCTCGTCGGCGCCATCTGGGTCGCCGTTTCGATGCTCTTTTGAGCCTCCAGCGCCGTCGAGAAGCGGCGCCCCGCGATGGCGACCGGCATGACCCGAAATTCACAGCCCTTTCTCGAGTCAGGACCGTCATCGATCGAACGGCGTTCGTCGCGATCGCGGATCGCCTCGTCGCTGGATTGGCTCTGGATCTTCGTGATCGTCGCGGTCGTGCTGCTGGTGGGCGTCGGGATCCTGATGAATTACCTGCCGCTGCAGCGTCTCGACGTTCCGGACCTGGTAAAAAAACCGATACCGGTCCAGTCGCCTGCGAGCGGGAGTGTCAGCGGGCTGAAAGTGGCGATCCGCAACTGACCCTAGCCGATCAGAAATCCTCGCGACGAGGAATGCTCTTCTTTAGGCTAAAGCCGACGGCCACGGCCAGTCACGACGCGCGCTGGGCTCGTTCGTAGGCACGGGGCTGCGTCAGCACCTCGTGCCGGAGCGCGTCATCCAGCTCGGCCGCCGTCATCAGTCCGCGCGCCAGAACGATCCCGCGAACATTGGTGCCCTCGGCGAAGGCTTCGGCGGCCACCGATGTGGCTGCCGCGTACCCGATGAACGGATTCAACGCCGTGACCAGCGAGATCGAGCGCTCGATGCTGTCGCGCAGGCGCTCCGGGTTGGCCGTGATGCCGACGACGCAGCGGTCCGCCAGGGTGATGCAGGCATTGGTGAGGTGCTTGAAGCTGCGGAACAGCGCACTCGCAATCACCGGCTCGAACGCATTGAGCTGCAGCTGTCCGGCCTCGGCCGCGAAGGTCACCGTCAGGTCGTTGCCGAAGACCTCGAAGCAGACCTGGTTCATGACTTCCGGGATCACCGGATTGACCTTGCCCGGCATGATCGACGAGCCGGCCTGCATCGGCGGCAGGTTGATCTCGCCGAAGCCGGAGCGCGGCCCGCTCGAAAGCAACCGCAGGTCGTTGCAGGTCTTCGACAGCTTGACCGCGATGCGCTTCAGGACGCCCGATAGCTGCACGAAGGCTCCGCAATCCTGAGTGGCCTCGATCAGATTCGGCGCCGTCGACAACGGCAGGCCGGTGATATCGACCAGATACTTCAGCGCGGTGCGGGCGTATTCCGGATGCGCGGTGATGCCGGTGCCGATGGCCGTCGCACCCAGGTTGATCTCGCGGATCAACGCGGAAGCCTCGGTCAACCGAAGGATGTCTTCCTCGACCATCACTTCGTAGGTCGAGAACTCCTGGCCCAAGGTCATTGGCACCGCGTCCTGCAATTGGGTCCGGCCGATCTTCATCAAGCCGGCGAACTCCTTGGCCTTCATCGCGAAGGCGCCGCGCAGATGGTCCATCGCCTCGAGCAGCCGCACGATCGAGAAGCACGATGCGATGCGCAGCGCGGTCGGGTAGACGTCGTTGGTGCTCTGCGCCATGTTGACGTCTTCGTTCGGGTGCAGGTGCCGGTACTCGCCGCGCGCGTGTCCCATGATCTCGAGCGCGCGGTTGCAGATCACCTCGTTCGCATTCATGTTGGTCGACGTTCCCGCGCCGCCCTGGATCACGTCGACGACGAATTGATCATGCAGTGCACCGGCCCGGATTTCCCGGCACGCGGCGACGATCGCATCGCGCTTCGCCGGCACGAGGAGGCCGAGCTCGGTATTGGCCTTGGCCGCGGCCTCCTTCACCGAAGCGAGGGCGATCACGAGTTCCGGAAACGATGCGATCGTCTGGCCGGTGATCTGGAAGTTCTCCTTCGCGCGCAGCGTGTGAACGCCGTAGTACGCCTCGGCCGGAATCTCTCGGTCGCCGAGCAGATCGTGTTCGGTGCGGGTGTTCGACATGGTGGCCTTTCTCAGACCGCGAGTAGACGATCGATCGGCGAGAACCACAAGGGCCCGCCGAAGGCCCTGCAAGGCTGAGAATGGCGGATGAACATCAGCCGCCTCCTGCCATCCGTCGCCCTGTTGCTGGCCGGCTCCACGCTCTGCCTGGGCGCCTTCGCGTTCGATCTGCAGGGCCATCGCGGTACGCGCGGCAACGACCCGGAGAACACCCTGCCGGCCTTCGAGCGGGCGCTCGAGATCGGTGTCTCGACCCTGGAGCTCGACATCGGCGTGGCGGCCGACGGCGTGGTCGTGGTCTCGCACGATCCCTACCTCAACCCGGCGATCACGCGCGACGCCACGGGACAGTGGTTGCCGGGTGCGAAGGGACCGCTGATCAAGTCGCTGAGCATCACGCAGCTGCAGGCCTACGAGCTCGGCCGCATCAATCCGGCTTCCGACTACGCGAAGACCTTCAGCACCCAGCAGCCCCGCGACGGCACGCGCATGCCGACCCTGATGGCGTTGTTCGACCGCGTGAAGGCGCTCGGCGCGAACAGCGTGCGCTTCAACATCGAAACCAAGATCGACCCCGGCAAGCCCGACGACACGGTCAGCGCCGAAGCGATGACGCGTGCGCTGCTCAAGGTCATCCAGGACGCGGGCATGACGGCGCGCGTCACGATCCAGAGCTTCGACTGGCGGACCTTGCAGCTGACGCAGCAACTTGCGCCGTCAATTCCGACCGTGTACCTGACGATCCAGACCGCCAACACCAACAACGTTGCCGACGGCTCGTGGACGGCCGGCTTCAAGCTCGCGGAGCACGGCGGCAGCGTCCCCAAGCTGGTCAAGGCGGCCGGCGGCGCGGTGTGGTCGCCGAACGGCGGCGCGGTAACCGAAGCGTTGGTGAAGGAGGCGCAGGGCCTCGGACTCCAGGTCATTCCCTGGACGATCAACAGCCCTGCCGACATGGAACGCCTCATCGGCTGGGGCGTCGACGGAATCATCACCGACTACCCGGACCGCCTGCGCACCGTGATGCAGGCACGCGGCCTTGCGCTGCCCGCGCCCGTCACGCCGCGCTGAGATTGCGACAGCCCACGAACGAGGCGAACGAAGAACTGCGGTTTGTCCTACGTCCAACCCCTCAGACAGGGGGTCAACGGCGCCTTCGCGTGGGATAGATTTCCCAGCTGCAGGGCGTCAATGAGGACGCCGTGGATGCCGAGCCGGCCTGCTCGCGGCATGACGGGCCAGACGCTCGATTTGCAACGATGCCGCAAAGGAGTGCGGTCATGCGTTCAGTCATCGGAATTCTGCTCTTCACGGCGGTCGGCTTGCTGACCACCTCACCCGCACACGGCACGGCATCGGCGAGTGTCACGGTCAACGGCACGACCCGCTCGCTCTCCCAGAGCGGTTTCCTGTTCGAACAGATCGGCGGGTCTGCCGTCAATCTCGCGCCGGGCCAGAGCGCCAGTTTTTCCTTCAACTACAGCATCACGGTCGAGGACAGCGGGCTTCCCGCGGCGTTCGACCCGAAAGCGACTGGCTGCTCGTCCATCTTTCCGTCGACCTGCAACGATGCCTACACCGGCTTCGAGTCTGCAAAGGCCTACCTGATCGTGCTCACGCAGGATCCGCGCACAGTCCACAACCCGGCCGTCGTCGAGGAAGGCCTGCGCGGCAGCATCACGCTCGCGACGCATGGCGCCTCGTTCGTCGAGTCGCTGACTCAGTCCGGCACGCTGCAGGGGCGGATCGAGGTTCGCGACGTGCCGGGCGCCAATCCGTTCAGCACCCTCTACCCCACCTATGTGGCCCTCTGGGTGCTGGCCAATCCGATTCCGGAGCCCTCGGTGTTCGCCCAGATGCTCGGCGGGATGGCGCTTCTCGGACTCGGGCTGCGGCGCCGTCGAGCAACCGCGCGTCCGGCCGCTTTGTGCGGTGCGCTGTGACTCAGGTTGGGCGCCCAGCGTGAGCACAGGGCAACATGGGCCCGTCTGTCGAGCTGTACCACTGCTGCATGTCGGCCGGACACGCGCAAGCCTACGCGCTCGTCGGCTTCGCAGACGATGAGCTCATCGAGGTCAGTGTCATGCCCCCGAACCCCGACCCGAACGATCCGGACATGGCCTACGCGCTGGCCCTGCGTGACCCACCACCCCACTTTCGCCTCGACGACTATCCAGCCAGGATCGGCGCGCATGGCAAACGGGAATACCTGATTCCCGGTCGTGCACTCAACGCCTTCAAGCGCGCTGTCTGGTCGGCGGATTCAACATCCTGAGCAGAGGTCGGAACTGCCGATCAGCGCGCGATCCAGATCGTCACTCGATGACGCGATCGGCCTGCAACAGCATCGACGGAGGGATCTGTATTCCGAGAGCTTTTGCGGTTCGGACATTGACGACAAGCTCGAACTTGGTCGGTCCTTCGATCGGTATGTCGGCAGGTCGTGCGCCCTTGAGGATTCGGTCGACATGCTCGCCCGCGCGACGCTGAATCCTCGCAATGTCGGCGCCGTACGCGACAAGCCCACCCTCATCGGCATACTCGCTGAACAACGAAACGGACGGAAGGCGATGCCGCAGAGCAGCGTTCGCCAACACCTTGTTGGTCACCGGCAGGTTGCCGGGCACGATCAGCGCACGAACACCGGCGCTCTTCATCTGGAGCAGCGCAGCATCCAGGGCGCCCGGTCCTGACACGATGATCGTTTCGGTCGCGATGCCAATGGCGCTCGCGGCATTCCGTGTCTCCGTGACAAAGGACTTGTCGAGCGGGTCGCCCCCGTGCAACAGGAGGCCCACTGTCTTCAAGCCAGGGACCAGGCGGCGCAGGATGTCGAGCCGCTTGCCCGCCAATTCGGCCGCGAGGTTCGAGAAACCGGTGACGTTCCCGCCGGGATGCGCCAGATCGAGCACGAGACCCACGGCGACCGGATCACCGGCCGGTGCCATCACGATGGGAATCGTCTGTGTGGCCCGCTGCGCGGCCTGCGCAGCGGGCGTGAACTCGGCGACGATGACGTCGACTTTCAATCCGACGAGTTCGACCGCTTGGGCACTGGCTGCGTCGTATCTGCCGTTAGCCGACCGGCCACTCGATCCGGATGTTCTTGCCCTCGACATAGCCGTGTTCGGCCAGCCCTTGCTGGAAAGCTGTCTTCGACGCTTCGGTGATCGGCCTGAAGAAAAGCACGCCGATGGTCAGCATGACTTGGTGGTTTGCGCGACGGCAACCACCAACGCCATCAGCAGGACGAGCGTGCAGGCAACTCGCCGTTGAAAGCGTCGGGCCGGACCAGGCATCACGGGAGGTTACCTGAGCGGCAGCTGTGCTCGAGTCACCGTCGCGCGAATGGTGGGCGAGAGGTTTGCCGGACCCTCTTGCCTGAGGCGGCCGATTCAAACGTTCAACGGCGACGCCTTGCGCGTCCGTCGACTGAGTGGGTTGTTGAGGGGCCCCTCAGATTCAGGCCTGCCTCAGCGCCGCCGCAGTCGCAACGCCGTACCCGCCAACCCGGCGGCGAGGAGGAGCACGGTGGCAGGTTCGGGGATCGGCGTGAGATTAAAACTGCCGGTCTCCGTGAACGTCACCAGCGCTGCAGGCAATCCGAACGCGTTGCCTTCCGTGATGCCGCTCGAGGTACCGCTTCCAACCTGGCCGGCAAACGTCCCGGTTCCGCTGTTCACGCTGTAGACGAGGTCGGTGGGCGCCGCGGCGTTCGCTTTCGACGACGTGAACGTGCCACTGAACGAATTGGCGCCATTCGAGAGCGTGAAGGTCCCGAAGCCGACGAGCGAGGCGACGTTGAAGTCGAAGAGCTTGTCGACGTGCCACCCGCTTTGGCCATCCACCGTGTAGTTCGCGGTCGCCGAGGACAGCGTCAGTCCGCTCAAAACCGGAACGACCTGCGCACCGCCGGCCACCGTGCCCGAGCCGCTGAAGGCAATGGTCACCGCTCCGGCCTGCGCCGCAGCCAACAGAAATGCCAATGACGCGCTCAAGTGGGCACAGGCGCGCAGCGTGCGTTTGGAGAACATGGGTTTGCCTTTCGGTTGGCTTGACGATCGAGGTGGGCCAAGGCGATCGGGCAGTTGCCCCGTTCGCCCCGACAACACGATCACCGATGCCAGGTCCGCCGTCGTGAACCGCCGATGACTTATCGATGAGGGATCGCTGAATCAGCGCGCTTACCGGAGCCGGAAAGCTTGATTCGACTGGATTTTTTGAAAATTGATCGACTCAGTCGCCTTCGGGCAGCCCGGCCTTGCGCGCGCCGTCGAGCAGACGCGCGCGTGCGATCTCGATCGCTTCAGGGCTCGGCAATGGGTAGAGCATGCCGACGTAGCGCACCGTGCTTCGTGGCAGCAGTTCCCGATGGCGCGCCAGGTTCGCCCGGGCTTCCTCGCCGCGATCCTGGAGCGCATCCATGGCCGCCAGCATCAGATAGGGGCGCCCGTTGTCCGGCATCTCCGCGGCCCAGTGGCGCAGCCACTCGCGAGCCTCGCCGTCGCGCCCCTGCAGGAACGCCGCATCGGCGAACAGCTGGTAGATGTACGCCTGGCGGCGCTTGTCGGAGGGTCCGTGCTCGGTGCGCCGCTCGGCCCAGCTGCGGGTGGTCTCCAGGTAAGGACCGGCCTCGTCGAACCGCCCCTGCTTGACGAGCACCGACGCCATCATGGGGTTGCCCATCCGGTGCGACGGCGAGAGCTCGAGTGACTTCCGCAGAAGCCAGATCGCTTCGTCCGCCTTGCCCCGCCAGGTCAAGAGACCCGCCATGGCCTGCATGGCATCGAGGTTCTCGGGCGCCCTGGCGTACAGCTCACGGATTAGCCGCTCACAGGTGTCGAGGCGCACGGCGGGCGAAGCGCAGTGCAGCCGAGTGAACATCTGCAGGCAGACGACCGACCGTCCGACGCGCGCGAACACCGAGGTCGGATCGATTCTCAGCACTTCTTCGAAGCGGGCGCCTGCCCGGTCCAGCTCGGCTTCGGATCGGGCCAGGTTGTAGTCGCTCCACGCCATGTACAGCAACTCCACCCCGTTCGGCCGATGGCCGGGCCGCTGCGCTTGCGCCAGCACGACTTCCTCGCGCCGATGCACCATGGCGCGCAAGACTCGCATCGGCAGGTCCGATCGGGCCACGTCGTCCTCGCTTTTGAACGTCGCGAGAACGAGCGGGTAGACGCCGCCGCTGACGAGATCCTTCAACTGCGTGTCGACGCTGAGGCCGTCGACGCCTCGGCGCAGAAGCCTTCCGCTGAGCACGAAGCGGGCGCCTTCCGCCGGCGTGCGCACCGTGGTCTTGAAGCGGAAGACGAGCGTGGTTTCGATGTCGCCGGGATCCGGCGCCCGAAACTCGACGGTTCGCCATCGATGTCGGCCTCGACCAGCGGCGCAACCGAAACAGGAAACGAGCCGGTGAAGTCGGCGTCGACGCTGTATGGCGCCCGCGTGACCTGCAGCGTCACCACCGCGGCCACACAGAGCAGGGCCGCTGCGCCGGCCGTGATCTGCCAGCGCGCCCGCGGCCGCACGACCGATGCCGTGCGCGGACGATCGTGCTGCCATTCGACCGGTGCGACAAACATGTACCCGCGGCGCGGCACCGTCTTCACGATCAGCTGCTCGCGGTCGTCGAGGGCATTCCTCAGCTCGAGAACCAATTGCACCAGGGAGTTTTCGGTAACGACCGTCGTTCCCCACAGGGCGGCCAGCAATTCCTCCTTGCCGAGGACGCGTTCCGGATGGTCCAGCAGGTACTTCAGCAGCACCCGGGCCTTGGGCCCCATGCGATCGGCGCGCCGTCATAGCTCAGTTCGTCCCGCGAGACGTCGAAGACGCGCCCGGCAAATGCCGCCCGAGTCGGCGCCCGGGATGCCTTCGGAGTCGCGACCGACGGACTTGAAAGCGTATCGGCATCCACCCGGCTCTCCTTGACGGGCTCTTGTGGATCGGCCCGCTGACCATTAACGCACACCCGCGCATTGCGGACCGCGCACGCGATCCTTCACACGAGGGGCGCGCCGCACCTCGTCCATTCGTGAGCGCTGGCGCTCCAATGCAGGAACGGCGCGTCGACGCGGATGCTCCAACCCGCGTCTTAAGTGCGCTTTCCACCTTGCAGCAATTGCTGCAAGGGTTGCTTCCCTCTACAGCGCTGTCGTCACGCGGATCGAAGGTTGGCGCGCCGGGCTTCGCCGGTCGACGCCGCGTTCTCGTTGCCTCGCCCACGCACCCGCCCTGACTCGCCGCCGCGATACAGCGTCCCGTCGCGCGAATGCGGCGGCTCGTCGCGTTGCTGACGGCCGATCTGCATCTTGGCCATCGCCTCGCCGAGCGACGGCATGACTTCGCCATCGTCGTGTTCAGCACCGACATCGCACCGACCTTGGTGCTGTCGGTCAGGTCGGTCGCCGCATCCAGGATCGCGCTGGCGACCTTCTCCGGCTCGATCATCGGCGTCGGCAGCTTCGGCTCGAGGCTCATGTAGTTGGCGGCGTGCTCCGGAAACGGCGTGTCGACGGCGGTCGGCTGGATCAAGGTCACCGACACGGGCGCTTTATCGGCCTCGAGCTCCATCCGCAGTGCGTCGGTGAAGGCCTTCACCGCGTGCTTGGAGGCCGAGTACATGCCCTGCAGCGGGATCGTCGCCTCCGAGACTTCGCTGCCGACGTTGATCAGTGTGCCGCCACTCGACTTCAGGTGCGGCAGCGCCGCCACCGAGCCGTAGACGACGCCCCAGAAATTGGTCTGGAACATGCGCTCGCTGTCCTTGTGCCCGACCTCATCGATGCGGCCGTAGATCGACAAGCCGGCGTCGTTGACCCAGGTGTCGATGCGGCCGAAGCGTTCGAGCGCCGCCGCGGCAAGCTGCCGAACCTCGTCGTCGATGCCGACATCGACCTGCACCGCGATGGCCTCGCCGCCCTGCTCGTCGATGTGGCGGACGACCTCGTCGAGCGTCTGCTTGCTGCGCGCGCCCAGCACCAGCTTGACGCCCTGCTTGGCGGCGGCCAGCGCCGTGGCGAGGCCGATGCCGCTCGAGGCCCCGGTGATGACCATGACCTGCTGGTCGAGCGGTTTGAGTGAGACGTCCATGGGTGGGTTCCTGGTTCGAGGGTGACGGTGTGCGCGCCTGCCAGTGCGCGGCATGATGTCGACCGGCAATCCCCATACCGGCACTCGAGGCGCACGTGGATTGCCGAGACGGCACACGACCCGACTCGAGATTGACATGAAGGCGATCGTCGTCACGCTCCTGGTTGCAGGCGCTGTGCTGCAGGCTCGGCGCCTGCAGGTCGCAACGACGCGCGGGCGCGCACTGGCTGCACGGGCACGTCCGTTCGCGCGCGAAGACAAGCGCCCGCGAAGATCCGTGCTCGTTCTAGGCGACAGCACGGGTTTCGGAGTCGGCGCCGAGCGAGCCGCCGACTCGATCGCCGGCCTGGTCGCCGCGGATTTCGCGGACGTGCGCGTGGTCAACGTCGCGCGCTCCGGCGCACAGTTGTCCGACGCCTGCGCGATGGCCCGCGCGATGCGCGATGCGGAGGCCTCGCTTCGACGTCGCGCTGCTGCATGTCGGCGGCAACGACGTGCTGCATGCCACCGCGACGCCGCGGCTGCGCGCAGCCTGCCAGGCGCTATTCGCGGAGTTGCGGTCGCTCGCCCGTCACACGGTGTGGCTCGGCGCGGCCAACGTCGGTCTGTCACCGACCTTCCTGCCGCCGCTGTCGTGGTGGCTGACCTGGCAAGGGCGGCGCGCGACCGCGGTGTTCCGTTCGTCGGCCCGCCGCGCCGTCATCGACTACGTCGAGTTCTTCGCGGAGCGCTGCAGCGATCTGTTTTCGAGCGATGTGCCGCGCTGGTACGCCGCCGATGGCATCCACCCGAGCAGTCGCTCGTACCGCCACTGCTACGAACAGGTCAAGCGGATTACGGCGCTGGCGTCATGGCTCGGCAGAAGCGAACGGCCAAGCCACCACTCATCGCAAGTCGTTCAGCATACGCAAGCGACCGGCTAAGGTCGCCCGAACTCTCGCGGTCGTCCCTCACCCAACGAGCGCCGGCCTTGCACGGCCAACCACATCAGCGCGACTGCGGACGCATGCGCGCTGGTAAGCGTAGATCGCCTTCTTGCGCGCCGACATCGCGAGTTGTGTCTTGAACGGCGCGAGGATCTGCGAGAGCGAGTAGGTCACGTCGTTCTTCACGACGTATTCGACGTTCGCGCGAAACGGCTGCGGCATGGGCATGCGAAATGCTTCGACTTCGCATGACGCCGCCCGACGCCCCCGGCCGCCGCGACGCGAAGCCCGTCGTCCTGGTGCCGGCCTGCAACCGCATGCTCGGGAACCACTGCTTTCATGTGGCCGCGAAGCAGTACATCGATGCGGTCTGGCTCGCACGCTGCCAACCGTTGATCGTGCCGGGCGCGAATCCCGACGAGCTCGACGATCTGCTCGAGATCGCCGATGGCGTGCTGCTGACCGGCTCGCCCTCGAACGTACACCCGAGCTGGTTCAACGAGAACGTGCTCGACGAGTCGCTGCCGCTCGATCCGCTGCGCGACGCCTGGACCTCGCCGATCATTCCCAAGGTCGTGGCGCTGGGCCTGCCGCTGTTCGCGATCTGCCGTGGCTTTCAGGAAGCCAAAGTCGCGCTCGGCGGCTCGCTGCACCAGGCCGTGCACCGGGTCGACGGCTACGCCGATCACCGAGACCGCGACGACGATGCGGTCGAGGTGCAGTACGGCATCGCGCATGACGTCGCGATCGAAGCGGGCGGCGTGCTCGAGCGCCTTTTGGAGACGTCCACGATCGCGGTCAACTCGCTGCATGGCCAGGGCGTGAACCGCCTCGCGCCAGGCCTGCGCGTCGAAGCCCGCGCGCACGATGGCCTTGTCGAAGCGTTCTCGGTGGCCGATGCACCTGCGTTCGCCCTCGGCGTGCAGTGACATCCGGAGTGGCACGCGGCCGAGAACCCGGTCTCGATGCGCCTGCTCGGCGCGTTCGGCGATGCGGCACGCGCGCATCGCGACCGAGGCGCGGCATCGCGCTGATGACAGAGATCGAGAACCCGATGGCCACCTCTTCCGACGTCAACAGCTTCGCCGATCTCGAGCGCTGGCTCGACGAGCACAGCGTCACCGAGGTCGAGTGCCTGGTGCCCGATCTGTCCGGCGTCGCGCGCGGCAAGATCCTGCCGCGCGACCGCTTCACCGAAGAACGCGGGATGCGCCTGCCGGAAGGAACCATCGCGCTCAGCGTGACCGGCGAAGCGCCGACCCAGGGCCCGTACTTCGATGTGATCCGCGCGACCGATCCCGACATCCACCTGCGGCCCGATCCGAGCACCGTGCGCATCGTGCCGTGGGCCAACGACCCGACCGGGCAGGTGATCCACGATTGCTACGACGCCGCGGGCCGGCTCGTGCCGTTCGCGCCGCGCTCGGTGCTGCGCCGCGTCTGCCGCCTGTACGAAGAAGCCGGCTGGCTGCCGGTGGTCGCCCCCGAGCTCGAGTTCTACCTCGTCGCGCGCAACGACGACCCCGACATGCCGCTGCGCGCACCTATCGGCCGAAGCGGCCGCCCGGAGACCTCGCGCCAGTCGTACTCGATCGATGCGGTCAACGAGTTCGACCCGTTGTTCGAGGATGTCTACGCGTACTGCAAGGCGATGGAGCTGAACGTCGACACGCTCATCCACGAGACCGGCGCCGGGCAGATGGAGATCAACTTCTTCCATGCCCATCCGCTCGCCCTCGCCGACGAGGTGTTCTTCTTCAAGCGCACGTTGCGCGAAGCGGCGTTGCGCCACGGCATGCATGCGACGTTCATGGCCAAGCCGATCGCGGGCGAGCTGGGCAGCGCGATGCACATCCACCAGAGCATCACCGACAAGGCCAGCGGCCGCAACCTGTTCAGCAACGCCGACGGCACGCCGAGCCGCGAGTTCGCCTGGTACATCGGCGGCCTGCAGCGCTATGTGCCGGCGGCAACCGCGCTGTTCGCGCCCTACGTCAACAGCTACCGGCGCCTGACGCGCTTCACCGCGGCGCCGATCAACATCCAGTGGGGCAGCGACAACCGCACGGTCGGCATCCGCTCGCCGGTCGCTTCAGCGGCTGCGCGTCGGGTCGAGAACCGCGTCGGCGGCGCCGATGCGAACCCGTACGTCGCGATGGCGGCAACCCTGGCTTGCGGCTGGCTCGGCTTGCGCCAGCGCATCGAGCCAGGGCCCGAGTGCACCGGCAACGCCTACCTCGACGACTATGCGCTGCCGCGCAGCCTCAGCGAAGCGCTGCAGGCGCTGCGCGACGACACCGACCTGCGCGAGATCCTCGGACTCGAGTTCGTCACGGTGTAAACCGAAGTGAAAGAAGTCGAGCACGACGAGTTCATGAAGGTGATCTCGCCGTGGGAGCGCGAGCACCTGCTGCTGCACGTCTGACCGAACGGCACCGCATGACCGGCTAGCCGGCCCAGCGCGTCAGCGACCCTCGACGAGCCGCCGCTCCGCGATGCGCCTTGCATAGACGCCCATCACTTCGCGGTAAAGCGCGCTGCCAAGGACCTGGTCTTCGTTGCCGGCGTCGATGTTGGGGTTGTCGTTCACCTCGATCACTACGCAGCGGTCGCCGACCTGCTTCAGGTCGACGCCGTACAGCCCGCGGCCGATCAGGTTCGCGGCGCGCACGGCGGTGTCGACGACGACCTCCGGCGCCTCGCCGACCGCGACCGCCACCGTCTCGCCCTCGACCGCGCCCTGCCCGGTTTCGGTCTGGATGATCTTCCAGTGGCCGGGTGCCATGAAGTACTTGCAGACGAAGAGCGGCCGGCGGTCATAAACGCCGGCCCGTCAGTCGAACCCGGTCGGCAGCCACTCCTGCGCGATCAGCAATTCGGAGATCGCGAAGAAGCGGTTCGCATGGCCTTCGAGCTGCTCCTCGGCCTCGATCTTCAGCACGTCGAGGCCGAAGCCGCTGTCCGGCAGCTTCAGCACGCACGGCAAGCCGAGCGTCGGGATGACCTGGTCGAGGTTCTCGCGGTGCACCACCATCGTCTTCGGCTCGGGAATGCGATGCCGGCTCATCAGTTCGCGCAGGTAGACCTTGTTGGTGCAGCGCAGGATCGATTCGGGATCGTCGACCACCGGGATCCCGAGCGCCTCGGCACGCCGCGCGAACTCGTACGAGTAGCCGGCGACGTCGGTGCCGCAGCGGATCAGCAGGCCGTCGTAGTCGGGCAAGCGGTCGAGCGCGTCCGGACCGATCAGCTCGGCCGCCAGACCGACCGACGGCGCCGCTTCGACGAAGCGGTGCAGTGCCTCCTCGTTCGACGGCTTGTGCTCCTCGTTCGGGTCCCAGAGGATCGCGACCTTCGGCGCGCCGCCACCGGTGCGCGGCGCGCGCGCCATTTCGGCATCGGTGATGAACGCCTTGGTCGCTTCGAGCAGGAAGGCGCGGTGCTGCGCGGGCACATCGGCCAGGCCGATCGCGCTGACCTTGTCGAGCGTCCAGCGCCCCTCAGCGCGCCGGAACTGCGCGCGCAGCAGCGGCGCCTGCACCTGGAGGAACAGCTGCTGCGCGAGCGCCGGGTGCAGCTCGGCCGGGTCGCGCCCGAAGTAGGCGTCGAGCTCGAAGCGATCGGTCGTGTCGTGGTGCAAGGTCTGCTGCACGAGCGCGTCGAGGGCGCCGGCCAACGCCTCGCGCTTGGCCTGAGCCTTCAGGTCCTCGATCGTCTTCACGTCGGGCAGAGGCCGGTGGCCGCGCGCCTCGGCGAGCAGCGACACGTAGTAGCCGCGGCCCTGGTAGCGGTCGGCGCGGCACAGGTTGATCGCGCGGGCTTCACGCGCGAGCGCGCCGGTGCTGCCGTCGGTCAGGTACTCGCGCGCCGTCGTCACGCTCGAGCTCGGCAGCACGAACGGCCAGTCGAGTCGGCGGTCGACGACGAAGATGACATGCATGGCGAGGATCGTCCGGCAGTGCGCAGACCGGAGGAAGGCCGGTCGTCGCGCCGATCATCGATCGCGCTGGCGTTGCACGCCGTCGGAAGCATCCTCTCTTATCGTCAGTCGATGGCGCAGCGGCTGCTACACGGCGCCGACGAGCTTTTGAGAGGCGCCGTCATGGCACTCCTTCGGCATGACGCTTGCCCGTCGGCGAGATGGCCAGCAGGTTGAAAGCGCAGGCGGCCGCTTCACCCGATGCGGACCCGCCGCGCGCCGGCGACAGCGGCGGCGCCGTGCCGGCCCCCGAACCAGACGACGTCGAGACGCCCTACGAGCCGATCGATCCGCACCCGGACGGCTACGACGATTTCGACGACGACGGCGGCCGGACCGAGAGCGTCGAGGCGATCCCAGAAATCTGTTCCGACGAACGCGAGGACGACCCGAACAATCCCGACTTGGTGCCGCCGGACGAGTAGGCAGCCGCGTCGCCCCCCCGATCAGGGCTTCTCGCGGACGGTTCGCGTCGCTCGCGTACGCGCGTGAACGGGAACACCAGGCCGAGCAGTCCGCCGATCGACGACAGGTGGTTGACGGTGCGCAGCGCCTCGATGCCGAACTCCTGGATGACCCGGCGCTCGCTGATCTCGTCGCCTTCGCGGATGCGCGACAGCGCATGCATCACATACAGGCCGAGCAGCGCCGAGATCGCGAACAGGAATTCCCAATGCGCGAACGCGAACACCGACACCTCGCCGGTGCGGGCCGGCGAGACCCAGCGGACGACCATCGACAGCTCGCGCGTCTCGAACCAGTCGGCGATCCAGCCGGCGACGAGCGGCGCAGCACCGCCGCAGAGCGCCGACACCAGCCCTATAACCGCGAGGTACGCCGTGCCCTCACCCTGCGGCGCCAGCTTCAGGCCGAGGTTTCCGGTGGCCAGCCCGATGCCGCCGGTCGCAGCACCCATCGCGACGTGCAGGACGTACAGCAGCCCGAGCTTCAGCAGCGCGTGATCGCGGATGTCGGTGAAGACCAGGCCCAGCGTGCAGACGAAATAGACCGGCAGCGCGACCGCGAGGATCGCCTTGTTCGACAGCCGATCCGACAGGCGTCCCCACAGGTACAACGTCAGCGCGTTGGCGACCTGGCTCGTGACCACAACGACGTCGCGGTGCTGAGCGGATAGCCGAGCTGGCGGATCAGGTAGACGGTCAGGAACGGCGCGGCCATGTTCGACGCGACGGTCCATGCGCCAAGGAAGACCAGCAGACTGCGAAAGTTGCGATCGCGAAACGGCGCCCGCAAGCGAACCCACATCGCGGTTCCGTGTTCGACGGCACCATCAGCGGCTCGGGTGCTCGCGCGAGGTAGTACGAGCTGATCAGGCCCGCCGAGCCGGCCGCGGCGAAGGCCCAGCCATAGGCCGCGAGGCTACCGCGAAAGGCCGGGTGGTCCACCAGCAGACCCGCCGCCAAGGTGCCGGCACACGCGAACGCAGTGCCCCAGAACAGGCGCTTCGCGAAGAAGTCGCCGAGGCCTGTGCGCGGGATGAGCTGATGAAGCCACGAATTGACGGCGCAGGCGCCGAGCGAGCCGAGCGCACAGATCACGAACTGCGCAGCGATCAGCCAGCCGAGCCGGTTCGGCAGGTCGGCAACGAACGGCAGCAGGGCCAGCGCGAGGATCACGAGGCGGGCCAGCGTGATCACAACGACCGCGATCTTGCGGCGCTGACGCAGCCGCTCGACCAGCGCGATGCCGGGCAGTTGCACCGCCTGCATCATCAGCGGGATCGCCGCGAGCAGGCCGATCTGCATCGGCCCTAGCGCGAACGCAACCAGGATCACGCCGCCCGACAGCGCGCCGGTCAGGCTCGCGAAGGCCGCATCGCGGACCAGCGCGCGCTGACCCTCGGCCATCGCTTCGGGCGAGATGGAGGGATCGGGACTCAGACGCATGGTGGGCTGCCGCGCATGCGAATTGCCGCCGTCACGGTACCCTCACTTCAGGCGCCCTGCCATGGTCAAGCTCTTCGCAAACGCCATCGTCTTCAGCGCCGGCTTCGCGGCCGGCATGCTCGTCCGCCGGCCCGAAAGCCGGACCGGTGCAGGCGACGACACGAGCGATGAGGCCAGCGCGCGACCCGCGCCGAGGCGCGGCTTCACACCACTCCACGAAGGCAGGCGATCGCGAGACCTGAGCGCTTCGCGTCCGGCAGATGGTTCGCCATCCGCCAGCGGAGGCCGACTGCTCGAGGAATCGCCGAACGCCGCCGAGCGCCTCGCCGCAGACGGCATCGGGGTCGTGTCGACCGATGACCAGCCGCCGCAGAACGAGCTGTTCCCGCAGCGCGCACCCGTCGACTCCGACGAGGTCAAGCCGGGCCTGCCAGACATGTTCCGGGGTGCCTAGGACAACCCGACCGTCGCCCGACGCTTGCTCGACTGCGGCTCGATCGCACTGATGCGCGCAAGGGCCTCCTCAGGGTGGTCCTCCACGGACATGCCTTCGGACTGCAAGCGCCACATGCGATCGAAGAGGCCGCCACGCGCCCGCCGCGCAGCAGGCGGCCCATCCTCGACCGGGCGCCCGCCGTCCATCACCAGGATGCGGTCGAATGCCGCCAGCGTCGACAGTCGATGCGCCACCGCGATCACGGTGCGGTGCTCCATCCGTGCCACGGCCTGCTGGATCAGCATCTCCGATTCGGTGTCGAGCGCGGAGGTCGCCTCGTCCAGCACGATGATCGGCGCGTCCTTCAGGAAGGCGCGCGCGATGCCGACCCGCTGGCGCTGCCCGCCGGACAGCTTGACGCCCCGCTCGCCGACGAGCGTGTGCTAGCCGTCCGGCAGCCGCCGCACGAAGCCGTCGCACTGTGCCGCACGCGCTGCCGCATACACCTCGTCATCGGTCGCCGGTCGGCTTCGCGAACCGGATGTTCTCCATGATCGTCCGGTGCAGCAGATTGATCTCCTGCGGCACCACCGCGAGGGCCTGCCGCAGGCTGTCCTGCGCGACGAGCGCGATGTCGTGGCCCTCGATCGTGATCTGGCCGCACTGCACGTCGTAGAGCCGCTGCAGCAGGTGCACGAGCGTCGACTTGCCGGCGCCCGAAGCGCCGACGATGCCGACCTTCTGGCCCGCCGGTATCGAGATGTCGATGTCGTGGACGGCATCCCGGCCGCCTTCCGCGCCGTACGAGAACGACACGTTGCGAAAGCGGATCGCGCCGCCGCGCGTGAGCAGCGGACGCGCCCCGCTGACGTCCAGAACCGTCTGCGGCTTGCCGAGCACGCGCAGCGTGTCCTCGATGAAGCCGAACTGCTGCGCGATGTCGACGAGCGCCAGCGCGAGGTCCCGCGATCCATGCAGGATCCGGAAGGTCAGCGCGCTGACGACGACGACGTCGCCCGGCGAGATGCGACCGCGGCTCCAGGCATGAACCGCCCAAGCGAGCATGGCACCGGCCATCAGCCAAAGACCGATGTCGTGGATGATGCGGGCCTTCTCGGTGTACATCCAGCTGGCGCGCTGCGCGCGCGCCTCGCCGTCGAACAGCGCCGCGAGTCGGGCCTGCTCGCGCCCGCGCGCCGAGAACGCCTTGACGGCCCACATGTTCGAGATGACGTCGACCAGATCGCCGGCGACATCGTTGGCCTTGCCGGCGTAGGTGCGATGCAGCGGCCGGCCGCGCTCGCCGAACAGGATCAGGCCGGTGAGGATCACGACCACCGCGGCGGCGAGCGCCAGCATCATCCCGGTGTCGACCAGCGCGAAGATGATCAGGGCGCCGATGAAGTCGACGCAGGGCGGCAGGATGCGCCACACCATCGTGTTGGTCAGCGCGCCGAAGTTGCCCGCCGTGGCGGTTAGGCGCTGGCCGAGCGAGCCGGCGAGGTTGTCGGCGAAATAGCGCATCGGCTGGCCGTTCAGGTAGTCGAACAGGTCGAGCCGCATCTGCACGCCGGCGCCGACCGTGGTTCGACAGCCGAGCCAGCCGCTCACTCGCCACGGCAGGCTTTCGATCGAGATCAGTCCGATGAAGATCGCCAGCGCGGTCCATGCGGCGGAACCGTCGCGCGGCCCCACCATCGCGTCCACCAGCAGCTTCATCACGTACTGCACGGCGATCGCGCAGCCGGCCGCGCCGAGCACCATCGTCACGAGGCCGGTGAAGTGCCACGGGCGGCTGCGCACGTAGTGCAGCACGAAGGCCAGCGGCCCCGAGAAGAAGGGCGGGCGTTGGCTCCGGTCCTCCGGAGCCTCGGCACGGGGGACCAGGTTCAACATGCGGTGACCAGCGCAGTCTGTGCGTGACGGCGCAACTCCACAGCCGTGCGCTCGCAGACGGGGCGGGAGCCTTGGGGATCCGCTGGACCCAGCAGCCCGACCCGGGAGTGGCGTCCGTTGTCCCAGCCGGGGTAGTCGAGGATCGGATAGAGGCACACGCCTTCGACGGGCACGCCCTGGTTGCGCGCTTCGGCGACCTCGCTCAGCACGTAGTGCAGCCACGATGGACGTGCCGACCCTTCGGCTCCGGTCTCGGAGATCAGCGCCGGGCGCCCATAGCGCTCGTGCACGTCGGCGAGCATGTCGGAGAGCGGGCGATAGGCGTAGTGGCCGAACGGGATCGTCGGTCCCCGGATCCACCACTGGTTCTCGGGGTTGTAGTTCACGCCGATGAGATCGAGGTATCGGTCGTCGCCACCGAGCTCCGGGCTGCTGCGACCGGCGAGCATGTCGAAGGCTTCGAACTGCGCCTGGCGATAGATCTCGGCATCGGCCTGCAGTTGCGGATCGTCGGTCGGACTCACGACGTTGATCAGCGGCTCCGCGGTGATGAACCGCGCGCGCGGCTCGACGTCCCGGATCGCTTCCATCGCGGCGATCGCAGCGCGGATCAGCTGACGTTTGAGCTCTGCGCCGCGGCCGAACGTGCAGGGATTGATCCTTCCCTGGTCACCGCCGGCCCAGGCCCACTACGAGATCTCGTTGGCGGCCATCCGTAATGGCACAGGTCCCAGATCACCTGGGTGCCGACGCTGTTCGCCGCATTAAGCAGCGGCAGGAAGCTCGACCAGTCGTATTGTCCCGGCGCGGTCTCGATCAGGTGCCAGCGCAGGCCGTCGCGCGCGGACCGGATGTCGTGCCGAGCGAGCTCGCGGTAGTCGGCCTGGGCCAGCAGATCGTGAGCGGTTGCCGCCAGCAGGTCGAGGCAATGGCCATCCGGTCGGCGATGGGTCGAGCATTCGAAACCGCCCAGCAGGAAGCTTCGGAAGGTGGCGATGGAAGACAACGGGGCTCCTTCTGCGATGCCTATGACAAGCCGGCCGTCGCCCGCCGCTTGCTCGCCGGCGGCTCGACCGAGGTGGCCCAGCCGGGCTGCCGAGCAACTGCGGGCTGCTGCGTCATCGCCGGACGAACCGTCAGCTCGTCCTGCAGCGCGCGGTGCACCGCATCGACCGTCTGGCTCCACGAGTAGCGCCACACGCAGGCCTGCATGTCGGCGAGCCGCTCGGTGCGCTGATGCCCTTTCTCGGCGAG